>Ga0272447_1001390_pt1 | contig 15253 bp, 9 predicted proteins | sample YNPCB0133_FD_194589 | JGI IMG/M metagenome (GOLD analysis project Ga0272447, IMG submission 194589) | Hot spring microbial mat communities from Yellowstone National Park, WY, United States - YNP-CB-013-3 | ecosystem: Environmental > Aquatic > Thermal springs > Hot (42-90C) > Sediment | place... | reverse complement strand
TGGGCCGAATCTGTGGCCTGAAACTGACGGATCGGTGCATCCGGACAGGATTCGCCAGGCCTTGCGTGATACCAGGCAAAATCCGCCGATTGGCAACGGCAATCCGGTTGAAGTGATCCTCGCCGTTTCCGGCAAGGCACTGTTGCTGGTTGAGCACGAAGCCTTGGGCCGACATATCGTTCGTCAAGTTACACTGCGAGCCTTGAGAGAAGCCCCTGGCCTGGAAGTCTGGGGCGCGGTTTCGCGCGAGTTCGACCTTGCCAGCGTGTCCATTCACGAGGTGATCAAGGAAGTGCATCAGGATTACGAGCGGGTGCGATCGCGATTACCGGGCCCGCTGACCCGTTTTCAGCGTTTGCCGATCGTTATGGATTGTGCCACGAGCGGTTTGCCAGCCGCCAGGTGGGACAACAGCGGTCGGAATCCCGGCCCACGATCGGCTATGTCGTTCGCCAAAATTCAAGCTGCCCAAAACGGTCTGAAACGGATTCGCCAAATTGTGTCAGACGCAAGGCTACCCCATTCGCCGGACCAACTGGAGGACCTGGGCTGCGACTGGCTGGCGATCATTCATGCCGATGGCAACGGACTGGGCCGACTCTTTTTGAATTTCGATAAGTGCGTCAAATCTTCAGCACCACGAGGTTCGCATCAATGGAATCGGGATTATATCGAACAGTTGCGTAACTTCTCCCTGGCACTGGACGAATGCACGGAAAAGGCCTTCAATGAAGTCCTGGGAACTTTGAAACCGCGCCGGGATAGGCTACCCATTGTGCCGCTGGTTCTTGGCGGAGACGACCTGACGGTGGTCTGCGATGGCCAGCAGGCGCTGCTGTTCACGGTAAAGTTCCTGGAATCATTCGAGCAGGCGGCTCGGAACCATCAGGCGATCGAGACGATTATCGCAAACTTCAGACAGACCGAGCTTGGTCAAAAACATCTGCCGCACGGCCTGACCGGTTGTGCTGGTGTCGCCATCATCAAGCCGCATTTCCCGTTCTTTGCCGGATATGAACTCGCAGAAGCCTTATTGAAATCCGCCAAGCAGCGTAAGCCAGAATCAGCCCTCGACTTTCACATCCTTTACGACGCCAGTAATCCCGACCTGGATCGCATACGCCAGGAATGGACGCTGGATAACGGCGAAACGTTGTTGACCGCCCGGCCTTACGTTGTGAGCAGCCATGCCAACGCTCAGAGCCATCATCACTGGTCGAAATTGGTAGAGAAGGTGCAAGCAATTCAGGCTACCGAAGATAATCGGCGGAAGTTGCCCAATAGCATGTTGCACGAGTTGCGTGAGGGTCTGTTCCTGGGGCGAGAACAAGCTGATGCCCGACTGAGGTTGGTTCTCCCCCGTTACCGCAAGCAGGGATTAGAGACACTCCTGGGTGATAACAACTCACTTTTCTGGAGCGATACGAAGGATGGCCGGATCATCTGGCGTACCGCCCTGCTCGACGCCATGGACGCAGCGGAATTTTTACCAAAAAGCCAGGAAAACGAAGCCAATAAGGAACCGAACGCTTAATCGGAGCTGAACCCATGCCTTGGCCACTACCACAGCAGTTTCGAGTGCGGCTGACCATGCTGAGCGACTGGCATGTCGGTTCGGGCACTGGTCGGCCGGGAAACATTGATCGCCTGATTTTGCGAGACCACGACAAACTGCCGTACGTACCTGCGAAAACCCTGCGGGGCATTTGGCGCGATGCCTGTGAGTTGCTCTGTCGAGGTCTGGATAACGGTCAGGTGGGCGGTTGGTCGAGATTCGTGGATCATCTCTTCGGGAGCCAGCCCGCCCTCGGGCCTCATGATCCAAATGGCCGACATCAGGACCCCGCTCAGGAACCGTTGCCCTCCGCCGTACAAATTCGACCCGCACGAATCGCGTCGCCTTTGCGTGAATGCTTGCAGAGCGCTGACCCACGACTGCGTCAGCTGCTGACGTTCGTCAAGCCAGGCGTGGCCATTGACCCTCGCAGTGGCTCGGCCAAAACGGATTTTTTGCGATTCGAAGAAATGGCCCGCGTCGGTACCGTTCTCGAGGCAGAATGTGCCATGCAGGTGCCTGACAGCGTCCGCGAGGCCGTCAGCGCTCTCCTGATTGCTTCGGCGAAACTGGTCGAACGGCTCGGTGGCAAACGTCGCCGCGGAGCCGGACGGTGCCGCCTGGAGATTCTGGATAACGCCGGCGAACCTGCTGACGAAAGGCCAGCCATCGAATGGCTCAAGCAACACCCTTCCGCGCCCGACTGGCCTGTCGAAACAGTCCAGCGATTGACGCCAGCTGTAGAAACGCCACCTGCCCAAGACGACGACTGGGTGAGTGTGCCACTGAAACTCATTCTGCGTGGGCCACTCGCGGTAGCCTACCGCGCTACTGGCAACGTCGTCGAATCGCTCGATTATCTGCCGGGCTACTACCTGCTTCCGTTTATCACAGAAACGTTTCCGCAACTGCGAGCCGCGGTACCATCGGGAGATGTTGTCGTTCTGCCGGCCCATCCGGAAATAGCTGGGCAGCGCGGCGAACCTGTGCCTCTGGCACTTTACGCTCCTAAAGAAGGTAAGGGATTGCAAGAACCTGAAAAAGTCGTCAACCGTCTCGTCGCCAGAGAACCCGGCGGGGATCAGCAACTGAAACAGCTCCGCGATGGTTTTCTCTCACCCACGCAGCCAACGCAGTACCTCAAAACACCGAAAACGATGCTGACTCACAACAGCGTGTTTGACGAGTATCAGCGTCCCTCGGAGGAAACCGGCGGCGTTTACAGTTACGAAGCCATCGCTCCTGAAGTGGTGCTACGCAGCGAGTTGCGACTGCGGGGCGGTTGGGCGAAGCAACTGACCGCGAGCGATTCCAATTGGTACCGCAAACTCAGCGGGATTGTTTCACTGGGACGATCGAAAAAGGACGATTACGGCGAGGTCAAATTGCACGCAGAAGCGCCCCGCGAGTCGTCGGGCAGTACGCCTGAGCTGTCGGGCAACCAGCTGTTTGTATGGCTGGTTTCGGACACGCTCCTGCGTAACGAACACGTGCGTTTAGAATCAACGCCAGAAACGCTGAGGCAGGAACTGAGCCGGCGGTTGGGCGTTCCGCTGCGAATCCGGGATTCCGCTGCGCAAGGTACACTCGATGCCCTGGTGCGTGTCCGCCGGCTGGAACCCTGGCACGTCGGCTGGGGATTGCCCCGACCTTCGCTGGTGGCGTTGCAAGCGGGTTCTTGCGTGGTTTTTGAGGTTCAGCAAGGAACTTTAGACCCGGCCAAACTGAGCAAGCTGGAGGTCAGCGGCATTGGCGACCGCACCGCAGAAGGATTCGGTCAGGTGCGTTTCAACCATCCGTTGCTGACCCAACCATTCTCCCAGGTGGCAGCCAAATGCTCGCCGATACCGCAACAAGTCTCCACGAATTCGCCCCCTGCCCTGCTCACACCGCAGGATGCCGGCTACGAGTATGCCCGATTGATCGAGCGTGAATGCTGGAAACAGGAAATTCGCCGCGCCTGCCTGGCCATTGCTGCGGATAGAGCGCTACGGCAAAAGTTGCTGGGTTGGACAGTTAGTGGACGTGAAGGGAAGCCGCCCATGAGTCAGCTCGGCGGGTTACGCAACCAGCTGGCTCGTTTGCGAACAGCCCAGGATGCACGGGCGGTTTTGGATTGGCTCCACCATCTCCAGCAAAATCCCCGCCGCAGGGAGAAATGGCCCAACGGTTCGCTGGACCGAATCGAAAGCCTGCTGCAGAATCGCGGTGAAATATGGCAGATAATTCTCCAATCGCATAACTGGCCAACTCTCACAAAAGATGCGACGCAGCAACTCCAGCAGGAACTCTGGCCCCTAGCAATCCGCATGTTCTTCGATGCCTGTATTCGCGCTCACAAACGCGAACTGGAAGAACATCAATCTTAGAGTGAGGGAACCTCATGGCACGTGCGATTTCAGCCCGCTTGCGCCTGCAAGGAACACTGGTCGCAACTACGCCGCTGCATGTCGGTGGTTTCGGCGAAGACGTGGACACCGACCTACCTTTGGCCCGCAACGGTCGCGGCGAGTGGTACGTGCCCGGTACGAGTCTGGCCGGTCCTTTCCGCCACTGGTGCGAACGACGATTCGGTAACGAATTTGTCCGACGCTTATGGGGTTTCCAGGAAGGAGAAGAAGGACATGCTTCCTACGTCATAGTCGAGGATGCTGCCGTTGAGAACGCAGATTCAGTTTTGGACGAAATCCGCGATCATGTCGGTATTGATCGTAAATGGGGATGCGCTGCCGAACACATCAAGTTTGACCGGGCGATTTTGCCTCGCGGCACGCGGCTACGACTTTCCCTCATCATGGAGGTCGGCGAAGACTTAGATCATAAGCGAGCGCTGGCCGTGTTAGCTCACTTGAAAAATGCTTTAGAAGCCGAGGAAATTCGCCTGGGGGCTGCAAAAACTCGCGGTTTAGGACGTGTCCGACTAGAAAATGCCGAGGTTCGCCGATGGATATTCAATGAGCGCAATGGAATATTAGAGGCGCTGGAAAAGACCGACGGCAGTCCAGTCAGCTTAGACGAATTGCAAACAGCCTGTCAGAATTACTCCCCGCATCCGGCACAGATTTGGACTATCACTATTGATTGGGAACCAGTTGGCCCACTTATGGTCAAAGCCGGTTATGAAGGTGTTGCCGCGGACATGATTCCTCTAGTTAGCGGCGTCAATGGTCAGGTTGCTCTGGTTTTGCCTGGCAGTTCGATCAAAGGCTCGCTGCGCAGCCACGCCGAACGCCTTGTTCGTACTCTTTTGGATAAAGATTTCAAAGACCTATCGGATGCCAAACAACGCTTCCTCAGCCAGGTCGAGTTACCTTTGATTAATGAGCTTTTCGGAATGCGAGGACAGCAGCAAATGAAGCAAAACGATCATCAGGATTGCCTCCCCGGTCAGGGAGCTTTAGCAGTGGATGATTGTTATGGTAGAAACCGTTTACGCAGAGAGCAATGGCAAGCAATCGAGACGGCTCAAACTGACTTAGAAATGCGTCAGGCACTGGATAGCGCTATGCTGAAGGCCTGGCAGGAAGCTTATCATGTTGCCGTTGATCGCTGGCTAGGTTCCTCGGCCGAAAGTATGCTCTATACCGTGCTGGAACCGCACCGTGCTAATTGGGAACCTATTCAACTGACTCTCGATTTCCAGCGTCTCCCTTCTAATGAACGTTTACCTGCCGTGGCGCTATTACTGCTGATATTGCGCGACCTGGCTCAAGACCGCATCCCACTAGGGTTCGCTACACATCGCGGCATGGGTAGCATTCGCGTCATCAACGTGCGCTTCGCGATAAGTACAACGGATAGTACCCTAGCTAAGCTTGCCCAGGTGCGGATTGAAAATGGCCAACTTATTAGCGTGCCCGACGAAATCAAGCAAGCCTGGCGGCAATGGTTGCAAGAAGCTCGGTCAGCTAAGACTTCCAGCCAAGGAGCTAATACATGAGCAAGACCTTATACATTTACCGCCGGCAGGGCTTATCGCTGCTACAGGCAGGCGATGCTTTTACATCAGCTGCTAACGGAGACCCGGCAACAGCTTTTCTCTTTACTCCGGAGAAGTTTTACCTCGCTCGCTTTGCCGCGGGTCAGTTTTTGAATGCCGCCGGTCGAACCTTAGATATATCACAGGCGTATGAAGCACGCATCTTTACGGATAAGCTGGAGTTACGCTGGCTAAATGACCCAACCGCTGCCAAACAGCATCGCGCGGTGATCCTGGCAGAAACAGACCTGGTCGCCAAACTTGCCAGCGGCTGGGATGTGCATAAAGAAGACGTGTTAGAAACACTCGAACAAACGTATTTACTCTGGGGACAGGGCACTGGCCAAACATTAGATGGCTGGAGCACCATTGCTATGGCGCGTGTCGGCGCCTTGCAGGTGCCTGTGTCGGACGTTCCTGATGATGCTAATGTGCTTTTGCATAGCATCGAATACTTAGTCGAGCGTGATCACGGCAACGTGGTCGTCTTGGATGAACGTCTCACTGGATTTAGCATCAACCCACAGAAATAAATCAGCGAAAGGAGAAGAACCGTGGCTGAAGGCAAACTGCGCGTTACTACGAATAAAGCACTCGTGTTGGAATACACCAGCAAAAAAGGCAAACCTGTCTCCGCTCAAATTCCGCAAGGCGAACTCTCCGCCGACTTAGAACAACTGCGCCGGGATTTCCGGACGATACAACAGCTCGATGGTGTGGAGGTGGAGTTTGATCAGGAGGGCGGTGCTGTCAAACGAATACGCCGCAAGGGTCAGGCTTTCGTTCCTCCGTCAGCCTCTTCAACAAGACCACAAGCTGCCAGCGGTGCTCGTCCTATGGTAGGCACAAGTGGTTCGACGGGCCGTCAACCCCAGCCGACGCCTGGCCAGACAAGTAAGACCAGCGTACAGCGTGCTTTCCATAATCCTTATAATTTCATCCCTGCCCCTCCTCGAAAGACTAATGATCCGGACTTAGGCGATCATGAGCCGGTCGGGCACCACCGTTTGTTCCCAGATCGTTATACTGGCGTCATTCGGGTCAAAATGACGGCCATTACGCCCCTGTTGCTCCCCGACGCCGCCAACGCTACCGACATTGACGACGGTCATAAGAGCTTTCCCGTGCGTCTCGACGCCGACGGCAAACCCTATATCCCGCCCACCTCCCTCAAGGGAATGCTGCGTTCGGCATACGAAGCGATTACTAATTCCCGTCTGGCCGTATTCCCGGGACATGAAGCCAGCGGTAGTCGAGATGCGACGGGGCATGGTGCCCGCTTGGCTTTTCGACGACCAGCACGCATCGAAGTGGTACCAGCCCGTGTTGAAGAATGTGAAGAAGACCGCGTTGTCATTCGCCTCCTTTCCCAACTCTGGCTCAAGTCAGCGGCAAAACTGCCTCGTTATGAACAACGTCCTCAGCGCAATGACCGTAGGAAAGGAGAGAGCCGGGCCGCTTTGCGCTATCCTGATAATTCTCTCCCAGAGAATGGCGATCATGTCCTGGTACGGGTAGAAGGTAATGGTCGGGTGTCTGAGATAAAGCGCTATACGGAACGTACAGTTCCTCAAGGTTACTATGAGGGATGGGTGCTTATCACTGAGCCTAACATTAACACTAAGCGCTACGAGCGGGTCTTCGTGGTCACCGATAAAGACCGCTCGCTGGTCCTCACAAATGAGGAAGCCCAGCGAGTAAGGAGACTCTGGACCGAATTGATCGAGAACTATCAGCAAACTCACGTAAAGGACTTGGAACAACGGCGTGCAAGAGGAGAAAAACCAACTGACTATCTAGGAAACGAACCGGGAAGAACCGCATGGTCCCGACATATATGGGACAAAGAATACCTCAAACTCAAGCCTGGAACGCTTTGCTATGTTCGCCTTGAAAACAACTCCAGGATTAGTGGTATCTATCCTGTAACAATTTCCAGGGATCTTTATTCTGTTTCCCCACTTTCCCTGGTTCCGTCATCGCTTCGACCAGCGACGCAGATCAAGGAACTCTCGCCAGCGGATCGCGTTTTTGGTTGGGTCAATCAGGAAGGTAAAGGAGCCTATCGCGGCCATCTGCGTATAGGTCCGGTAACGTGCCTAACCTCTCCTGAAAACGCCATCGAATGGTTCAACAAGCAGAAGCGCAACCTGTACGGCGAAGAAGCAGAACGAGAGCCTGGCCTGCCGCTGGCCATTCTCGGGCAGCCGAAGCCGCAACAGGCACGCTTCTATGTCGCTGCCAGTCCCGACGGTGAGGCCCAGAAGGACGGCTTAGATAAGGAGAAAGCTGGCTACTCTTCCGGCAAGGGTCTGCGAGGCCGAAAGGTTTATCCCCATCATAAACTGCCTGAGGGATATTGGGACAATCCGATGGTAGATCGCACCCAGCAGGCAATGGATGGGAAATATTTCCAGGAATATCGCCGGCCTATGCTCAACGGTCAGGAGCAGCGCGACGATCAGAATCGCTCTATTCAGGGCTGGGTGAAACCGGGCACCGAGTTCACTTTCGATATCCATATCACCAACCTGTCTAAGGTTGAACTCGGAGCATTGCTCTGGTTGCTTAGTTTACCTAAGGAACACTATCACCGTTTCGGCGGCGGTAAGCCACTGGGCTTCGGCAGCGTTTACCTGGAAATCGACTGGACTAACACCAAAGTTGGCAATGGCGCCGCCTGGAAAAATGCTTACGAAAACATGAACGACACACTAAATGAAGTGCTTAGTGATCAATCGGCAGGTGAAGTTATCCGGGCGTTTCAAGACGCCATCAAGCGGGTCTATGGCCAGAATAAGGCATTCGAAGAGGTTCCGTTTATTAGGGCATTTCTACGGATGGCCAAAGGGTTCGACGACAGCTTACCTGTGCACTATCCCCGCAGTCAACGAGAACCAAATCCTGAAGGCCTGGCTTACGAATGGTTTGTCGAGAATGAACGTGTCCAGCAGGGCCGGATACAACATGGCTACGCGCTGCCCAATCTGTCGGAAGACACGGGCTTACCAATCCTAGAGCGAGGCGAGCGCCGGTAATCGCACCCGCAGCAGGGCCGCCGTCCTTAGCTGCCACGCTCGTAAATAGTATGGTTGCCCTGACCGGCGCTCTGGGGGATCGAGCATGACTGAGCGCAGTCTTGGTATGGTGCTTCTGGCCAGCGAACAGCTCTGGCCAAATATCCAGAGTCTGGTGCACTGGCATGACCAACTAAAGTGCGTCTGTATTTATTACACAGGCGATCCACGGCGTTCGAAGCAACCGGCTCTCAGGCTCAAAGAGTTTTGCGAAAAGTATATTAGAGACGCCACTGTTATTATGCCTGACTCACCACTAGGGATGCAACCTGCTGATGTTACTAAGCAACTAAGGAACTGGATCCAGCGTTTCGATAGATTAGAATGGGTTCTTAATGCTACTGGCGGAACGAAACTTATGACCGCGGGCGTCCTGCGTTTGACCGGGGAACCGGGAGTTAAGGTGGTCTATAAGGAACTGACGTCAGGATGGTTTGAATTGCTGCGCGACCGCGACGGACGAACTATTATAGCACAACCACTTAACATTCCACCATCCGAGACCGATGCTGTACCCGTAAGCACCTTGCTGGAGACTTTCTGGGGAGGCGAAGGCTGGGAAGTGGATGTGGGCATCCGACCCAGGCGGTTGCCGGTCGTGGACATCATCCGCGTAGCTGCGGAAAACCAGTGGAACTGGAAGCTGGCTTTTAAAGAATGTAACGTTCCTCGTATAGAAGGAAAAGAGCAACCTGGTTTCCTCTTTGAGGAACTGGTGGCTGCCATTTTGCTCGAAATGGGAGTTGGTAATGTCATATGCAATGTTCTACGCAAGTCTATTGAAGGAGGCGTGGTCCAGGAGGTAGACATTGTTGCCAACCATGGTGGTCGCCTGAATATTATTGACTGCAAATTGCGGGCCTGGGAAGATGAAGCGCGCGATAAGGTGGAAAGCATCACCTCGCAACTTCGCCAGGCAGCCCATACCCGCCGGGAACTGGGAGGATTAGGAGCCCGCCTGCTTCTGTTGCGACCTAATCGCTCATTGAGCGAAACAGAACGTCAACTGGCTGAAGCTTATCAACTCGAAGTAATAGATGCTCAGCAATGCTCCACTGTCATTACCAAACTGGCCCGGTTTTTCGGTGTTAGCCAACTCAATGAAACCCTCCGGCAGGCAGAGAGAATAATTGAAGAAGCAGTTAGAAAAAGTTTAGTCCCGCGCCTCGGAACAGCATCACCTCTGCTTGAGATGTGCGAACGGGCGTCTAAAACCAGTCGAATTATAAATCTGGATGCGTTGTCTGAAGAGATCGCGCGGGATGGTGGAGAACAATGGGCCGCCTATTTTTGCCCCCCAGATTGGTTCCTTATTCGATGTAAATGTACCAACGGGATAAATACGAATGAACTCGAAAGAATAAGAAGCATGATAGGACGCAAGTGGTCAGTTAGCGAATGTAGAGTTGAACACTCCAAGTCCGGTTCCACCTGTTATATCTTTTTCCGTAGCAAAAGACCACTAGAAGAGAGTGACATCAGAGATCTATTGCGAGAGTATATTGGCCATTGATTATCCGACGACGACCAATATCAGCCTTTGCCGATCATGCTAAATGCTAGGCTTTTGAGCTGTTAACTGCTCACCGAGATTAGCGGCCATCCGGCGAATCTTGATAGATGCCACGAATGTGCGAGCTCATCGGTGCGCGGCAGGGGCACCGAAAAAAGGGGTCTGCCTCCGAGCAGGGTCTTGGTCGGAGTCGGGGTGGATTCTCGACGAAGATTGTGCTCACTGCCATAGATGAGAACACGCCGGTAGCGGTAGAGGTGTTACCTGGTCAGGTGCATGAAGCAACGCAGGTCGAGAAGATGCTTGATGCGAGCCAAGCACGTCTTCCTCAGATTGAGGAAGCGGTGGCGGACAAGGGGTTGACGGTGAGCCACAGCGGCAAGCCATGGCAAGTCGGAACATCCGGCCGGTGATTCCCTATCGGGTCAATCGGCGAAACCGGGGGCGTGTGAACAGGAAGGCGTATGCGGAGCGTAACAAGATAGAGCGGCTGATTTGCAAGTTGAAGGAGTTTCGTCGGATCGCCATGCGATATGACAAGTTGAAGGAGACATTTCTTGGCATCATTCAACTAGCTCTGGCGTACATTCGCCTAAAAGCTCAGTTAATCGTCAACAGAGGCTAGCCTATCAGCCCAAGCGCCTGAGTGAGTGACTCAGCGATCCAGCGAAAATGCCGCCCTGCACAGCAATACGGTGATACGCCGACGTGGGCACGGTCTCGCAGGCTGGTCGCAGATGCAACCCCTGTACAGTAATACGGTGGTACGCTGACTCGCAACCCTCGCTGCCAAAGTTGGACACGTTAACAGCCTGTACAGTAATACGGTGATACGCCAACCCGCCTGACGAGGAACATTTTTTCTGGTCAAGGGAGTAGTCGGACAAGAACCGGCAGGCAATCTGCATGGATAGTTTCTGGTGTGTTTCGCAGAGAAGCAAAGCCAAAAGATGGCTGAAGTAGCCCAGCCAACGCGGTTGGCAGGGTAAAGGGCAAGGTGAACGGAAGTCGGTGTAACCTTCCTTTGTTCGGGCCACACTTCTCGCCATGCAGCGGGTAAAGCGACGTTCTTGTTCGCGGAGTTTTGCTAGCAAACCACCCACACCTCTCGCCGGGCAGCGGGTAAAGCGCAAGGTGAACGAAAGTCGGTGTGCACAGTCACTAATAAACACGGGACAGACCCTAATGACGGGCGAATGAAGGAGTAACTTTCCACCAGGGATAGCGAGGATAGATTTGTAGCTCGGTGATTCTGGCCTTTTGCGCACAGTAATTGAGACAGGCGCGGATAGAAAGGGGGAGTTATGCCGCAGTTGTCGCTGAAGCAGATACTGGCGTATTTGGATGACGCTCTGGAAGCACGAACGCTGCGGGAGGTGAGCGAGGCCATCGCTCAGAGCAAGGAATTGCAAGAGCTGGTCGCCCGCATCCAGCGGGTTACCCGGCGTCGTTCGCTGTTGAGCGAGGGCGAACGGGAGGAAGAAGCTCTCCCGGCGACCTTGCTGGCACAGTATCTGGAAGGAACTTTATCGCCGGAAGAAGCTGGGGAACTGGAGCGGCGATGTTTGCAGGATGATGCTGTGCTGGCTGAGGTAGCGACCTGCCATCAGTTGCTCTATGGGGGTGCGCAACTGGATCGGTCCCGCACGCCGCCCAGTGCGTATCGGCGAATGTACGGTTTGCTGGAAGGAGCAGAAAGCAAGTCCGGACCGACAGCAGTACCCGCTGCTCGCAGCACTTCCCAAGAAGTGCCGGCCCTGCGACCGGAAGAGCAGGCGTGGTTGTTGGGCTTACCCATGATGGTTCACGGGCCCTGGTCGAAGCGGGTGGTACCATTGGCCGTGATTATGCTACTGCTGCTGGGATTGACCGTTTCGCTGTACTTCGCCGTCAGTCGCAGCACAATTCGAACCGTTTCCAGCACGCAAGCAGCAAAAGCAACGCGTGAGGAAACTTCTCGTCCGGAAACCGTGGAACAAGGTCAGGTGAAACCGGCGGCCGAACCGACAACCTTTGTTCCAGACGCAGAGCAGAGTCGCCGGCTGTCTGGGTGGCTGTTGCTGATGCCGATGTTTGTGGCCCAGGGCGCGATCGGCCCCGGGTGCCTGGCAACGTCGCTGATCGGCGAATTCCCGTGGGAAGCCCCGGCACCGCGGCCAAGTCCAGAGATTCCGAAACCGGAACCGAAAGAAGAGTTCGTAGTGCCGGAGGGATTCGAGCCGATACCGAGAGAGTTCCAGCCGCGTGAGGTAGCGGAGTTGTTGGGCCGCATTTCGCCACCGGTGAACGATGGGCGAGTTTTGGGCACATCGGCTCTTTCCGGAGTTGCAGATAGTTTGTTTTGCACCTGGAGCGCGGACGGCAAGCAAATGCGATTACTCCAACCGCAGGACAAACTCTTGGCCGGACAGCATCTTCAGGTCTGGCCCGGCTATCGTGCTGCGTTTCGCCTCGACAGCGGTGTGCATGTGGAGTTGGTAGGAAACATCCTGGAGATTCACCCGGAGCCGGTTCTGGACACGATGTGCCAGATTTTTACGCCGCAACCGACTTACGATGCCGATCTGCTCCTGGAGCGTGGTTGGTTTGTATTCACCGGGCGAAAAGAAACAGCAACGCGCTTGCGTTTACGCTTTGCAGGACAAGAAACCTGGGATGTCTATCTACCGCCTGGTGCTCCGCGTATTTTGGTGGCTGTCAGCTGGCGATTGCAGCGCGGACGCGAGCCAGTCCAATCCCTGCCGAATCGCGAACTGTGGACACTGGAAAGCGGCGTGCTGTGGCGGCGAACGACTCCCGATGGAGTCTCGCAAATCTTTCCTGTCTTTTCGTATTCGCGTGTGTTAGCGGATGTGCCTGACCCAGAATTGCCGCATCCGAGCCCGCTCATGCTGCCTGCTCCTGGTCCGGCGTCCTGGATGGAAAAGCCAGTCAAACTGCCAGCCACATTGCGAGCAGAACTGGAAGCGTTCCAACGAGCTGTGTACCAGCGTGCTGCCGTGGAAAATCCGGCACAGCAGCTCGCAGGAGCCCGGCAGGCGCTTATCGAGCAACTCGACACGAACCAGCGTTATCAGGCTTACCTCGCCGTGTTCGGCCTGGCCGTTTGCAACCAGCTTGATGAACTGGTCCGCGTCCTGGATAACCGGCCTCAGCCGGACATCCGCCTGGCCGCGCGGGAAGCGTTACACTACTGGCTCGGGCAATATCCGAACCAGGCTGAGCAATTGGTGCAAGCGGTAAGGGCTGCTTTTCGTTACGAGCCTGAGGAGACCCAGTTATTGTTGGAACTGTTGCGTGGGTATCCGATTGGCGATCGCGAGATAGCCAATCGCCTGCTGGAGATTATGCTGCGCGGCAAACGGGCCGGACTTCGTTATCTTGCCTGGGCGAATTTGCGCGAGCTTTTCCCGAATGTCAGGGATGCTAACTATTCTCCGGATGCTGGCCCCGAGGCTCGTGAAAAAGCTGTCAGCGTAATTCGAAATCAGCTGCGATAGTCGGCGCGGTGTTAGAAAATGGCCCGCAGACAGTAACCACACACCATCGAGATCGGCAGGGTGAACACCCAGCATAGGGCAATACTGGCAATAATCCCCAGCCGACCTTGACCGGTAAGCCAGGCCAGTCCGAACAAACTACCGCCACTGACATGCGTCGTCGAGACTGGCAGGGCGTACCAGTTCGCCAGCAATACCAGTGCACTGGTAGCTAAATTAGCGGTGAAACCCTGCCCGGCGTTCATGGGAGTAATCTTGTGGCTGAGAGTTTCTGCAACACGCTCGGCCATAAGCCAACCGCCCGCAGCCATTACCCCTGCCACTATCAGCAGGGCCAGTGAAGGCCGCGCCTGGAACACGGGGGAAATAATCAACAGAGCGGCGATTTTCGGCGTATCATTCCAGCCGCGGGCAAAGCTCACCAGGCCTGCCGACAGATAGTGCAAAGCTGTCAGGACTTGTTCCGCTGGCAACCCCAGTAACCGACCAGCGTTAATCTCCTGGCACTGGTTCATGTTACCCACGCTAATCTGCAAGGGCATAGCACGCACCAATGCAGAAACTTCCGCAGGCAAAATTTCCGTTTCTGCGGCACCGATGCATACACAACTGCGCTTGACGATACCCAGCCGCCGTCTCATCCAGCGCAAGGGAGGATACAGCGCCAGGGTAATTGTCATGGCCACAATTGGGCTAGCTAAGAGGGGTAGGAAAATGGTGTTGAGCAGAGTGCGCCATGGGAAATCGTGGCCACTAGCGAGTCCGGCTCCCGTGAGGGCGCCGATCAGCGCATGGGTGGTGGATACAGGCATGCCCAGTTGCGTGGCGAAGGTCACGGTGATCGCAGCCGCGAGACCTACCGCCAAAGGAAATGAGGGATCCGGCCAGTTGGGCTGCACATGCAGTCGGCTGAATCGGGCGAGCAAATCCTGTCCCCAATAGACTGCCGCAATTCCGCCTAACAAGGTCGCAGTGGTGCCCCAACCCAGAGCACGACGGTAATTAGCGACCCCAGCTCCAAAGAGTGTGGCAACGCCCTTGAAATTGTCGTTGGCACCGTTGACCCAGGCCAGCAAACAGACGCTTGCCACAATTGTCAGCAGCATGTTTAGTTCCCGGAGAAAGACGGGTCGGAAGAGAGCGCTGTGAATTTTTCGCCGGCAAGGCTAAGCAATCCCTGCAGGGGAATATCCACCCAATCGGGTCGGTGATTTAATTCGTAAGCCAGTTCGTATGCGGCTTTTTCCAGAAGGAAAACGGACAAGAGCAGGTGCACCTCCGGCATCCGTGCGGGCAATAAGCTCGTTATGTGCGGCGTTTTCAGATAACCGCGCAAGAAACTGACGGCTGTCCAGAGATACCATTGCTCGAGCCAGCGGCGAATTTTCTTTCGCTGCGTTGGACTGAGTCCGGAAATTCGCGTCCGCCAGGTGCTAGCCACGGCGTAGTGGAAGGAGCGAATCATGCCGGCAACGTCGCGCAAAGGAGATTGTTTGCTGCGACGCTCGGCCAGCCGGCGGGTTGGCTCGCCTTCAAAGTCCAGCAAAACGAAGTCTTCGTCTGTGCATAGCACCTGCCCCAGATGATAATCGCCGTGAATGCGAATGCGTGGCCCTTCCACAGGCCGTT
>Ga0272447_1001389_pt1 | contig 15256 bp, 16 predicted proteins | sample YNPCB0133_FD_194589 | JGI IMG/M metagenome (GOLD analysis project Ga0272447, IMG submission 194589) | Hot spring microbial mat communities from Yellowstone National Park, WY, United States - YNP-CB-013-3 | ecosystem: Environmental > Aquatic > Thermal springs > Hot (42-90C) > Sediment | place... | reverse complement strand
CGCCGTAAGCAAGGCTCAGCACCAGCTTGTCGTAATAGGTGCCCCAGGGGATAATCTGCATTTTGACACGGATGCCCGTCTCCCGCTCGAACTGTTTGACAATCTTCTCCATCGTGGCGCCGTCGGGACCGGTGAACCCGTTCCAGAAACGGATTTCGGCCCCGGCGACGTTGCGAGAGTGTTTGCCAGGCGAACAGCTTACCAGTAGCAGGCTCAGGAGGCAGATCACAATGATTGAACGCAGGCTAAAGCCTGCGGCTACAAGGTGCACCTATCCCCTCCGCGCAACGCCTGTTCTGCTAAATGAATTTGCGCAGGACCAAGAGATGTGCATCGTTGCTACCTCACCCTTGGCGCCTGTCTGGGTTCCGTACTCGGTCCGTCCACGTAGGGTTTGCCGTCTCGCCAGTAGAGCCTGTCCAGCCGCAGGGTGCGCCCCAGCGGATTGGAGCCGTACAGCGGTTCGTTCTGGTCGTCCCACGCATGGTAAAGCATCCACATCTCTCCCGAAGGCAGGCTTACAAGACACTGGTGTCCGGGGCTATACACCTTACCAGGCACGGTCTGCAAAATTCGCTCGGCTTTCGTGTATGGTCCCTTCAAGGAGGAAGCGGTTGCATACGCCACCGCATAGCAGGCATCGCGCTTGTAGCTCTGGAACCAACCGCCGGAGTAAAACAGGTAGTATTTGCGGTTGCGATACAGCATCGTTGGCGCTTCCACCACGCCCTTCTCCCAATCGCGGTCGGGAAGCAGCAGGACGGTCTTCTCGTCGCTCACGCGCAACAGGTCGGGCGTCATGCGGCGCAGCACTATGGCGCGAGGCTCTTCCTCCGAGTATATCAGGTAGGGAGTTTTGTCTCTATCGAAGAAGATAGTGGCGTCGATCACGCCCACGCGGTTGTCGTCGCCGCGTACCAGGATGGCGCGATGGGTGAAGGGACCAAGCGGGTTCGTCGACGTCGCGATGCCGATGTCGTGTTTGCCCGTTTCCGGGTTGCGGGCGGAGTAGGTCATGTACAGCACGCCGCGATGCTGTATCACCTCCGGCGCCCACAGGTGTTCGCGCGACCACGGCGGACAGAACGCGCTGCCCTTGTGAGTCCAGTTCACTAAATCATTGGACTCCATCACTTGGAAATCGTATCCTGATGAGTGCGTCGCGTAGGCGTAGAACTTTCCCCGATGGACCAGCACGTGGGGGTCGGGGAAATCGCGGGCGTACACGGGGTTGGTATAGGTTGCCATCGGAACCTCCTTATGTCTGCTACCTTGCCTGCTTTTACTGGCGAAGGGAGAACGCCCCTCTCCCGAATCTTCGGGAGAGGGGTCCATAGTGAAGGTCACTTTTTACCGGTTTTGTCCCTCCTGATAGTTGCAGCGGTCGTTCCAGCCAGAGAAGTTTTGCCGCCACATGGTGGGCGTGACGGTGTGCCCGCCCTTTTGCACGTCGTCGCCGATGCGCCGCCAGGTCTGCCCCCACGTCAGATACTTAGCGTGCCCATCGGCAAACACGTAGTTGGAACTGCCCTGATTGCGCTGGGCGATGCCAGTGCCGCTTGTCCTGTTATGGCGGTTGTAGCCGACGTTCGTAGTGAAGTCGATGCACACGTAACCGGGGTCTGCTTCCCAGGTGGCAACCTGATGCCACTGCCAATTGTTGACGCCTGGCACACTCTCCACAATCTGGATTGCCTCTGCAGGCTTCTCTAGAGCGGACAGCCTCAGCGCGTTCCAGGGTCCGTTCGGGTAATCGCTGATGTTTAGTCGGTACGAGCCGGGAATGTTATCTGCCTCCGGTCGGTCGGGTAGGTTGCTCCAGCCGTCGTTCCACAGTCCACGCGGATAGCTCTCGCTATCCGAAGGGCACTGATAGATCTGTTTGTTCTTAACGTAGGGAAGCAGTACGTAGTCCCAGCCCCACATGGGGTCGCGGTATCCCCAGCATCGCGGGCATGAGGTATCAGGCTCATCGTTGAACCACGCTTTCGGCAAGTACTCGTCGTGGTCCTGTGCGAACATCTGGAGAGCCATCCCCAACTGCTTCATGTTGGACAGACAGGACGTCTGCCGTGCCTTCTCGCGCGCTTGCGCGAACACCGGGAACAGAATGGCTGCTAGAATCGCGATAATCGCGATAACGACCAGCAGCTCGATCAGCGTAAACGCTTTGTGTTTGGACATGTTATCGAACCTCCTCGTTCAATGTGGTGAGATGATACTCGTTTCTATCTGCCGCCAGCTGGTGCGGCGGGTGTTTGCGCCGGCTGGGCATAGCTAGGTGGCTGATATGCCTCGGGTGGATATTGACTGGGCTTGCGTGCGCTGCTACCAGTGAACCAGCGATAGCCAGCCACCACAATCACCAGCACGATAGCGGCAATCACCACCACCGCAACCCAACCGGGTATTTCGCGCTTTAAGCCAGATGAACTCAACCGTTCTCACCTCCTTCCTGCGTGACAATAGTCTCGGTACGACCGCTGCGTGCCCTGCTCACGTAGTGTAGGCGCAGCACCAAGTCCTGCTCGTAGTTACCAAAGCCACGCCCAAACAAATTGAAGCCACCGATATGCTCGGCGTCGGGTTTGATGCCAATTCGCACCACTATCGGGTGGTGCGGTGCTAACATTAGGTCAGCAACGGTGGCTTCAGAGATTGGAGTACCGTCCACATAGCTGCCCTCCGCGTCCACCGACCAGATTTTCAACATGCCGTACTGGGTCATATAGTCGTTCCACCATGCAGGGTTGAGCCTACCACGCTTGCCCCCGAAGTCTCCTGGAGATGTCCACGTGCCTATCTCCACGCCGTTCACCCACACGGTGATGTCGGAGGGATAGTCGTTGTCGTAGTTGGGCGCTTCCGAGCAGACCTCCATCAGCAGCTCTAAACGGCGTATCTGCACCCCCGCCCCCAATGAGTAGGGAAACACATACTCCACAAAGCCTTCTGCCATCCATAGCAGCTGCGCGGTGGCACGCTCGGGGTCAAAGAAGGACTGCGGGTCATCCAGGAAGCCGATGATGCGCTCGCGGTTCGCCAGTCCGCAGGTGGGCGTGGGGTTCACCAGCGTATACAGCCCGACAGGCATCTCGATCTCTTCCACGCGGTCTTCTGGTGGATGCGTCGGCTCGAAGGAGATGATGAAGCGGTCATATGCTAGGCGACAGCGCTTCTGCATCCCCTGCACGCCAGGCTTGTACTCGGTCTTAATGAGACCCACCTGCTCGAGCAGCTGCGTGTGCTTGGTCACCGCAGGCTGCGAGATGCCCAGAGCCTGCCCGATTTCGTTGATGTTGCGCTCGCCCTCTCCAAGCAGCTCGAGGATACGCACCCTCGTTTCGGAAGACAGCGCCTTAAACAACTCGACGCTATTTGAACCATGCACTTCTAGAATATGTGCCCGCATCGTGTGTCCCAAAAACATAACCTGTCGGCTATTATTATAACTAATTGAATATGATTATGCAAGAGGTGATACGGTTTCTGGGGCGCGGCGCGGAAAAAAACCGTGTTTCGACGGGGGACGAGGGCGATGCTCCAACCTGTCGCCCGATTTGTCCGCGTCCCTGTAGCGCGATGGGCCGCTGTAGAGTGGCCCGTGAGGCGACCGGAGGCAGTGAGCAAACGGTTTACCCTTTCAGAATGGGTGTTCACCGCGAGGTTCGTGCTGATGATTCTGGAGGGAGAACACCGTTTACAGGAATAGAGCCTCCGCTTCCCGTTGAGAGAGGAGAAGGCGGGGTAGCGCGCTGTTTGTCTCTGGGGAAACGAGGCGAGAGTTTGCCCTCAGCCCAAGCCCCTTGCCCGACGCTATGAGGCGAGGGACTTCCTGCACTCTGTCTTCCCTTTCAGGGAGGGGGCTGGGGGTCAGGTTAAGTCAACCTCACCCACGACGCTTCCCCTATCAGCAGATGGGCATTTTGGTCTCCATTCCCCTGTGGGGAAGGGGATTGGGAGGTTAGGTCAAAGCCCGTACCGCCTTGATGACCCGACTGCGGTTTCCTGCTATAATGAAGAACGCATGTAAGTCGTGTCCTGCTGGCAGCTTCCCACTACACACGCTCGGGTCAGCGCAGCTTGGTTCTGACAGACTGAATAGTTGGGGTACAATCGGTTCCAGAATAGGCTTCGCAAGGAGGGAGCAATGAACGCCCCAGTCTGCCCGGATTGCCGCATCGAGATGGAGGTGCAACGCTACTACGGTGTGACCGTCGATGTCTGTCCCGCCTGCGCGGGTCTCTGGCTGGATGAGGGGGAACTGCGCGCGCTGATGCAGATAGACCCACTCATCCTGCTAAGCATCGAGGACCGTGCGCTTCCCGATGTTCAATACAACCCTGATGAGACGGTGCAACGTCGCTGTCCGCGATGCGCGATACCGCTACACCCATACCGCTACCTGTACGACTCCCTAGTGGAACTGGATGGTTGCGAGCAGTGTCACGGCATTTGGGTGGACAATGGCGAGTTGCGCAAAGTGTACGCAGAGTTACAAGCCCGTCAGGGCGTTGACGAGGAGGAGAGGCGGCGTATCGCCATCGCGCAGTACGAAATCCAGAGTCAGCAGCAGGTCGAGCGGGCGAACTGGCTGGCTTCCCTGTTCAGCCTGTTGCGCAAACGGGTGCCGCCATTTTCGGGGTTTGGATAATGGCGATGCCAAAAGCATGGCTCAGTCTCGGATCCAATCAGGGCGACCGATTACAGCACCTGCGCGAGGCGATTCGACGCCTGCATAGCCCTGAGGTGCAGGTAGTGCGCTGCGCAAGCGTCTACGAGACCGAGCCAGTGGGCTACGACACCCCGCAGCCGCTATATTTGAATACAGTCGTGCAGGTGGATACTACGCTGGAGCCGCTCGAATTGCTGGAGCATGTGATGGCAGTGGAGCAAGCGGGCGGGCGCGTGCGCACCCACTACGGCAGTCCGCGCACCATCGATATCGATATCGTATTGTACGAGGGCGTGCAGATGGACACAGAGCAGTTGACCCTGCCCCATCCGCGAATGCGGGAGCGCGCCTTCGTGCTGGTACCGTTGCTAGAGATTGCGCCAGACCTGACCCTGCCCGACGGCACGCCCATCCGCGACTTGCTGAAACAGCCCGCCGTGCAGGCGCAGAAGGTGTGGAAGCTGCAAGATGCCGACCTACCGCTTTGAAGCAGTCGACGAGACCACTGGACGACCCGTGGTGGGCACGCTGCAGGCAAGCGACGAGCAGAGTCTGCGGCAGCTGTTGCGGGCGCGCGGCTTCGTGGTGCAACGTATCATCTCCAAAACGGACAGTGCCGAGCAGGCGGCTAACCTACCCCAGCGCGCCGACCGTCGTGCCGAACGCGCCACCGCCAGCCTGCACACGCGCGCCGTCTTCTTCCGGCAGCTGGCGTCTCTGCTTCGGGCAGGCAATAACCCCGTTTCCGCGCTCAGCCAGATTGCCGACCAGCCGTCCATGCCCGAATCGCTACAGGCGGCGGCGCGCGCGATGCTGGCAAACGCCCATCTGGGACAGCCGCTCTCGGAAGCGATGCAGCAGTTTCCCCGCCTGTTCGCGCCCCATGTGGTGGGCATGTTCCGCGCAGGCGAGCTGGGCGGCTCGCTGGACATCATCTGCGATGAAATCGCCGCGCACTACGAGCAGGAGCATGCTCTTTGGCGCAAGCTGTGGATACCGCGCCTGCTACTATTGAACGGTATCGGCGTGTTGTTGCTGGTGCTGCCGCTGTTCTCTGCTTTCTACTACGGGATGGCGCGTGGGGACGCATCGCAGTTCTATCAGCGGTATGTTACCCTGCTCCTGACGCGCTCCCTGCCCATCTTTTTGGCGGTGGCACTCGCGGTCGTGGGCGTGTGGTGGCTGCTGGATTTACCTGCCAACCGCCGCTGGAAGGATGCCGTTGTGATGCGCCTGCCAGTGTTCGGGGCGTTGAACCGCCAGCGCGCGCTTGCCGCCTTTTTGCGCACCCTGCACCGAATGTTCGCCGCGGGGGTGCCCGCTATCAGCGCATGGGAGGCTGCTGCTCCGTCGGCAGGCAACGTCTTCGTGAGGGAGAAGCTAATCGAGGCGTTGCCCATCATCCGACAGGGACAGGGCATCGACCGCGCCCTACACGCGACGGGACTGTTTGACTGGGAGACCATTAGCCTTGTGGCGGCTGGGCAGCAGAGCGGGGAACTCGCCGCCATGCTCGACCGCGTGGCAGGCTACCACGAGGAGACCCTGCGCGAGCGGTACCAACGGGCTTCCATCGCGCTGATACGCATTGGCTGTCTGGGGATGCTGATTTTGAGCGGCGCGGCGATGCTGTGGATGGTGTACACTTACTTTCACGGCATGTTCCGCTTTGTGGACGAGTTCTTCCAGACGCCGTAGGGGGAGAAAGCCATGCCTGTCTATCGTTACACTGCAAAGAATCAGCAGGGCGGCACGGTAACCGGTCTGGTGGAGGCGGAGGACACCCGTCGCGCGGCGGGTATTGTTCGGGAGATGGGCTTGTTGCTGTTGGACGTCCGCCTAGAGCGCACGGTGAACAGGCAACAGGCGGAACAGGTCGTCATGCAGAAGGTGGTCTATCCGGTATACTCAGGTGTGTCGGTGCGCGATTTGGCGGTATTTTACCGTCAAATGGCGAAGGCGGTACGGGCAGGCATCCCCATCCATCGCGCCCTGCTTTCAGTGGCGGAGAACACAGGCAAACCACGCCTGCGCCGTGTGGTGCAGGCAGTGGTAAACGACCTGATGGCGGGCAAATCGCTGGCACAAGCGATGAGCAAACACCCGCACGTGTTCGACGAGCTGCAGCTTGCGCTGATACAGGCGGGCGAAGAGGGCGGACTGTTGGAGAATATGCTGGAACGCCTTGCCGACTACTTAGAGCGCGACTACAAGCTGCGCCTGAAAATCCGCGCGGGAACCTTCTATCCCAAAGTGCTGCTGCTGGCAGGCATCTTCATCCCCAAAATCCCCGTGCTGGTGGTGGGGGGCGGACTAATCCCGTACCTACGCGAGACCGTCGGTTGGGCGGGACCGATACTGCTGGCGGTGCTGGCGGTGGTGGCGGTGATGCGCATCCTGTTGCAGGTAGAGCCGCTGCGGGAGGCATACGACTCGCTTAAGCTGATGATACCGGGCATCGGGGGGCTGGTGCGGCAGCTAGCCATGGCGCGGTTCAGCCGGGCGATGGCTGCGCTATACGCGGCAGGCGTTCCCCTGCCTCGCACCATCGCAGTGGCTGCGCTGGCTGCCGATAACTACTACCTGACCAAACACCTGCGCAGCGCGATTCGAGAGGTTGAACATGGGCACTCCATTTCAGAAGCCTTCCGTCGCACGGGAGTGATGCCGCCACTAGTACTGGACATGCTGCAGACCGGCGAAAGCACTGGCAATGTCGATTCGATGATGGACAAAGTTGCCGAATATTATGAACAGGAGACCGACGTCAAAAGCGGGCAGGCGGTGGTTGTGCTAAGTGTGGCAGTGTATCTACTCGTGGCGCTGTGGATTGCCAGCATGATTATCGGTTTCTGGCAGGGATACGCTGGCGGCGGTGGGGCGTTGTTGGGAGAGTAACCGATGCTACGAATGCCCGAACGGGACTACTACGAGGTGCTGGGGGTGCCCCCCAACGCGACCGACGAGCAGATTCGTCGGCGGTTCCGCGAGCTCGCCCGCAAGTACCACCCCGATGTGAACCGCTCGCCCGACGCTGAGCGGCTGTTCAAGGAGATTACCGAGGCGTACCGTGTGCTGACCAGCCCATCGCTTCGGGCGGATTATGACCTGATGCGCCATCGGGCACACCAAGCGCGAACGGGCAGCGGTAGAACCGCTAGCAGCACGCCACCTCCCCGGTCGCGTCCAGCGTCGCAACCGCACGCGCAGCAACGCCGCACAACCGCAGACTTCTCATCCACTTACACATCCACCCGCAGCGCGGAGCTGGAGGTGCAGCAGCTGCTGCAGAGCGCGATGCTGGCGTATGCACGCGGTAGCCTGCACGAGGCGGCTTCTCTAGCGAAGCGGGTACTGCGCCTGAACCGCCACAACGCGCAGGCATACGAGATCCTGGGCGATGTGTACCGCCAAGAACGGCGCATTGAGGAAGCTATCGCGATGTTCACCTGCGCCCTGCAGTGCAATCCCCGTCTGGAGAGCGCGCAGGCGAAGCTGGACGCGCTGTTGCGCCAGCGTTACTTTTACGGCACGGACCCGCCGCGCAGGTCGCAGGCGATACACGCCCGCTACGGACTGGTGTTGGGCTGGACGGTAGTACTGATGATGGTGCTGGCGCCCTGGTATATGGGGCTGCAGGCGGACGGCGCGTTTCAGGGCATCGGTTTTATCAGCCGATGGAGCATGGCGCTGGTGCTGATAATGTTTACTGCAGGCGTGCTTGCAGGCGCGCTGCTGGCGTTAGGGGATGCGGTGGAACCGATGGCACAGGTGATGTGGTGGCCCGCGCGTGCAGGGTTGCCACAAGCCCGGCTGGCAGCAGGAGGGTTACTGGGGGTGTTGGGGCTGTTCGCGTTTTACGCGGCGGCGTTCCTGTATCTGCTGATTGCTGCCACCCAGAGCGCGTTCCACCGCACGCTGAATCGGGTCGTGGGGGCAGTGGTGGGGCTGACGCTGGGCTTTCTGCTCAGTTACGCACCTGGTCGGGAACAGGTGGCACTTTTTGCGCCCAATCTGCTGTGGTTTGGGGTGCTGTGCGGCTGGGCGTTCGGCGACTCCATCCGCGCCCAACGGGTGAGACGGTAGCGGTGCGCAGGAAGCAGCGGAACCGCTAACGAAAAAATCTCCGTCCCAGAACCGAACACGGAGTGAAGCGCGTATGAAACCCAGTAAACTCGTCCCCGTGTGGTATTTGCTGTTAGTGGTAGCGGCTCTGGTCTCCTGTAGCAAGCAGGCAGGCTCTCCAAGCAAGGAGCTGGAGGTTGCCTGTTTCAAAGGCGGATATGGTATCGATTTCTTCGAGCAGTCAGCGCGAGAGTATGAGCAGCAACACCCGGGCGTCAAAATCAAAGTGTGGGGCAACCCGCGTGTATGGGAGCAGCTGCGTCCGCGCTTCGTGGCGGGCAACCCACCCGACCTGACCTACCCGGGCTGGGGCATGGACCACTGGGCGCTAGTCTATGAAGGACAGGTTATCCCCCTCGACGAGTACCTGGATACACCAGCCTATGGCAAGAGCGAAGGCAAATGGAGAGACACCTTCGAGCCCTCCCTTTTGCAGCTGTGCCAGTATCAGGGCAAGACCTACATGTTACCGTACTTCTTCAGTATGCTCGGCTGGTGGTACAACAAGGAGATGTTCGAGAAGAACGGCTGGACACCGCCGCGCACCTGGAGCGAGCTGCTGGCGTTGTGCGAAAAGATTAAGGCGAAGGGCATCGCCCCTATCACCTATCAGGGCATCTATCCCGCATACGCGGTCGGCGGGTTTCTCATCCCATGGGTCATCAGCGCGGGAGGCATCGAAGCCTTCGATAACGCGCAGAACCTCGTGCCGGGCGCATGGAAGTCAGCAGCGTTCCTGAAGGCAGCGCAGATGATGGACGAGTTGCGCCGGCGCGGCTACTTCCAGAAAGGCGCAAACGGCATGGACCACACGGGCGCGCAGATGGAGTTCATCTCGGGACGCGCGGCGATGATTCCATGCGGCACTTGGCTACATTCCGAGATGCGCAATGTGCTACCTCCCAATTTCCGCATGGGTTTCTTTCTGCCGCCGGTGCTGGACGACGGCAAGGGCGACCCAACCGCGGTTGGCATCGGCATCGAGCCGTGGATGGTTCCCACCAAAGGCACCAACCGTGAGTTAGCCGTCGACTTCTACAAATATATGACCTCGCTGGAGAAGGCAAAGCTGTTTGTGGAGCAGAAGGGCACGCTGATGTCCATTCGCGGTAGCGACGCCGCCAACATCCCCGAACACCTGAAGGAGCCGGTGGCGGTGTTCCGTCGGGCGAAGACCGTGTGGTCGGTGGAGTATCGGCAGTGGTATCCCAAGCTGGGCAAGGCGGTAGAAGATGCCACCGCTGCGCTGCTGGCGGGAGACATCACGCCAGAGCAGTTTGTGGAGCGGCTGGAGCAAGCCGCGGAAGCCGCCCGTCAGGACAAAAACCTGCCCAAGCACACGTATGTTCGCGGAAAAGACCGATGACCCCTCGCGCACGCGCCGCGTTTATCACGGGTTTTCTACTGCCTGCCACTGCCCTGTATGCAGTGTTCGTAGTGGTGCCGGTGGTGCAGGCGTTTGCGTTCTCGTTATACCGCTGGCGGGGGATTTCGGCAGACCGCACCTTTATCGGGCTGGAGAACTTCCGACAGTTGCTGAATGACCCACTGGTCTGGCTTGCGCTGCGCCACAATTTGCTGCTATTTGCAGGCACCAGTGTGGTCATTCTGGCGTTATCGTTGGCGCTGGCGCACGCCATCGGGCACGATACTCGCGCGGCGCGGTTCCTGCGTTCGGTGTATCTGTTTCCTCAGGTCATCTCGCTGGTGGTGGTGGCGATTCTATGGATGTTCATCCTGAACCCCTCCTTCGGCATTCTCAACGCCGCGCTGAAGGCAGTAGGGTTGGGGCATTGGGCGATTGCCTGGCTGGGCGAGAAGCCGACCGCACTGGCGTCCATTGGCGCGGCGCATGTATGGCACGCGCTGGGGTTCTACATTATGCTTTTCAGCGCCGCGCTGCGCACCATCCCACCCGATGTGATGGAAGCTGCCACACTGGACGGGGCGACTGGTCTGGTGCGCTTGCGCTACGTGACCCTGCCGATGCTGTGGGCGGTGTTGCGCATCGCGTTAGTGTATATGGCAATCGGCGCGATGAACATCTTCTCGCTGGTGTTTCTGATGACACAGGGCGGTCCAGACCGCGCCACCGAAGTGATGCTGACCTACCTGTATGAACAGGCGTTCAAGAATAGCGACTTCGGCTATGCTACTGCGCTAGCAGTGGTGAACTTCGTGCTGGTGATGGCGCTAAGCGCGGGCATCCTTGCGCTTTTTCGGTACAACCCGCAGGAGGGCAGGGCATGATGGCACGTATGCTGGTGGCAGCCGGGTTGTGGATATTTGCGTTGTCCGTCGTTGTACCCCTACTGTGGGTGCTGATGACCGCCTTCAAGACGGGTGCCGAGATATTCACCGCGCCGTGGGGCTGGCCGCAGACGCCGCAGTGGCAGAACTTCATGCGGGCGTGGCAGGAGGCAGGCATCGCCCGTTACTTTATCAACAGCCTCGTGGTCACGTTGGGTACGCTGGCAATCCTGCTACCCATCGGGGCAATGGCGGCGTACATCTTCGCGCGATATCCGTTCCGCGGCGCGAACTGGCTGTTTGGGGCGTTTCTGGGGGGCATGATGTTCCCGCTCTTTCTCACCATCGTGCCCCTCTTCTTCCTGCTGGTGCGGCTGCAGATGCTGGACACGTTGCACGGCTTGACGCTGGTATACGTCGCTTACTCGCTGCCGTTCACCGTGTTCGTGTTGACTGGTTTCTTCCAGACCCTGCCGCAGGAGATGGTGGAAGCCGCGCTGATCGACGGCTGTGGGCACGCGCGAGCGTTCTGGAAGGTGATGCTGCCGCTGGCGAAGCCGGGCATCATTGTGGTGGGAGTGTTCAACGCGATTGGCTTATGGAACGAGTACCCGCTGGCACTGGTCATCATGAGCAGCGATGAGCGACGCACCCTGCCGCTGGGCATCGCCAACCTGCTGATGGTCGAGCAGTACCAGAGCGACTGGGGCGCGCTGTTTGCCGGGCTGGTGATTGTGATGCTGCCGGTGCTGTTTGTTTACTGGCTGTTCCGCGACCGGATTCATGAGACCATGATTGCTGGCGCGCTGAAGGGGTAAGTAAATCCATGACGATGGCTATGGAACAACGGGGAAGGGTCACCACAGCGGTTCAGAATGTCGTATAGGTCGCTCCCTGTTCAAGGAGGATTGCCAGCTGCCGCGGGGCGACCCGGCGGATGTCGTAGTTGGCGATAAACAGCTCCTTGCCCGGCAGGGCGCATCCCTGCTTATAGTTGTTCATCCCGTACTGCAACGTCCACTCCAGCATATAGGCATCTGAGAACAGCTGGCGCACCTGTGGGCAATCGTCGTATGTGATGAGCCAGCGGTGCGGACAACGGCGCATCACCTGTGCAAACCGTTCGTGGTCGAAACCGGTGTGCAGCTCGCCGCGGCGTCCGTAAAGGCGCGACTCTGAAACCGAGTAGTATGGTGGGTCTAAAAAGAGGAAGACGCCTTCCCCCTCCTCCAACACGACCGCTTCATAATCCAGACAGGTCATTTTGACCCCCTGAAGTAGCGGGGCAACACGGGCGAGGTTCTGAATGGCAGCCCACGTAAACCTGCCACGAAACGCGCCTTCCGAGTAGCCCCCAGAATCGACCGTGCCCGAGAAGGCGATGCGGTTCAACACGAAGAAACGCACGGCACGCTCGAACTCGTCGCCGCAACCATATCGTTCCAGCAGGCGATAGAACAGTTCGCGCCCGTTGGAGGTGTGCTGCTTTAGGGATGCCACCGCCTGCACTAGCTCCTCACTACGCGCCTGAGCCATCTTTCAGAAGCAGTACAGTTCATAGTTGACATCATTGATCCAGTATTTGCGCTCTGGATACAGCTGCCTCAATCGCAGGAAAACCGAGCCACCGCCCACCATCGGCTCCCGAAACTCCAGGAAGTCCTCAGGGATTAGCGGTAGTATCTGTGGTAAGGCTCGGGACTTGCCACCTGGATAGCGCAAGGGGGTGGCGACAAAAACTGGTTTACTCATCGTTTATACGATTGCCCCCACCAACTCGGGCGCAGGCGCATCAGGTAAAAATAGAGGTGGGAACAGGGGAGCATCTGCTCCCCTGCACGGCGCCGATTAGCGCATGCCTGGCATCGTCTGTGTAGGTGGTGCTCCTCCGCCTGGCACAGGGGGGGCAGCCTGAATATCCCCTTCTTTGCCGTTTCCCTGCACACCTCCCGTGAAAGCACGATACAGCATGAAGCCCACGAGAAGCACCACCACCACGATGATAACCACGGCTACTGGCGTCGAGATATTCTTGTTCACGGCTTCGCGCTCCTCTTATGGAGGTGTACAGGTTTCATCAGACATCAGAACAGGGTAGTACCCCCACTCATAGGGTCGGTCTGGCTTGGGGTTCGGGTTGTCGGCGGCACGCGCCCACTTGGAGTGCCCATCGGCATACACGAAGTTCATGCCACCTTGGTGGCGTGGGTTGCCCTGATAGAACGTCCAGCCGCCCCGTCCCTCCGGCCAATAAAACCGAGGCTGAGTGTCCAGGGGTCCTACCAAGCAGTTGAACCAGCTGAAGATGTAATTGTTATCAGCGATGATGCCGATGCTGGCTGGGCTCTGCAGGGCTGCTAGGGAGGTGCCGGCTTCATTGCCGAAAATCCTCTCGTTAAGCCCGTACTCTACGAAGGGCACAATGCGCCGGCGGTTGGGGTCGCCGCACTCCCACAGCGCATACGCAGCCACAAAAGTAGTGCCTGCGTAGCTGGGACAGTTGAACAGACCGTCGTTCTTGACATAGGGGTAAATCATGGTCGCCCAGTGCTGTCGCGGATGGGCAGGGTTGTGGGTAAAGTAGCCCGTGTCTGGACAGCCTCCTGGCCAGGGCTGCGGGAAGAAGCGTTCGTCGTAGTCCTGCACATACATGTTGACGGCAAGACCAATCTGCTTGGTGTTGGACAAGCACGATGTCTTGCGTGCGCTCTCTCGCGCTTGCGAGAACACCGGGAACAGAATCGCTGCCAGTATCGCGATAATCGCGATGACCACCAGCAGCTCGATCAAGGTAAAACCTCTGCGTCGCATCGTTTTTCCTTACCTCCTTGCTTGGTATGTGATTGTATGGCTCACGACTGCCATTGCAGCCGATGGCTACCTCTCTTGCTCCGTTGGAGGGGCGCACGACGCACGAGTGACTAACTCGATGGGTAGTTTCTCATGGATAACTGCTGGCGCAGTTGGCTGTCGTGCATTCTCCAACAGGACTTGTGCTGCTCGCCTGCCAAGCTCTTGAAGCGGCTGGCGTAAGGTCGTCAATGGCGGGTTCAGGTAGCGTGCCGACACAGGGTCGTCTGTCCCCAACACACTTAAACGACTCGGCACTGCAATCCCCAACTGGTCAGCAATGGACAGCACCTCCAGTGCCAAAAAGTAGCCCGCACAATACACTGCGGTTGGAGCCTCTCGTGACAGCAGTAAGTCCACTAGCACATTGCGGGCAGCAGGCGGCAGGCTGGTATCAGAATCTGGGTGAATAATCCAGCGGGGATTAGGTTCGATGTGCCAAGCCCGCAGGGCATCTAAATATCCCTCTAACCGGTCACGGCAGTTGGTGCTGTTGGCAGTTCCGTTCACATAAGCGATACGCCGATGCCCCAAATGCAGCAGGTATTCTACTGCCCGGCGTGCGCCGTCCCGATTGTCGCTATCGACGGTGGGGAAGGTCAGAGGCTCCGGCCATGAAGCCCCCACCACGACGAATGGCACCCCCGCCTCCCAAAGACCTGTGAGTACCTCAACGCTTTCGCTAGGGGGAGCGACAATGTAGAAGGCGGTGTTTGGATACTTCTTCGCTAGCAGATGCCATTCCGACACCGGCACCGCGGCCACTATCAGCTGGATGTTCTCAGCAGCGCACACATCGCACAGCGCGCGGAACAGCGGACCGTGATAGGTATGCTCCACAACGTCAGCAGGAGCTCTCATCACGAAGGCAATACGCTGCACGCGCGGCGCGACGGACACACAGGCATAGCTGCCAAAGCCTCGCTTGGATTCGAGCCACCCTTCTCGTCGAAGCGTTTCTAATGCCCGCGATACCGTGCCGACACTGACACCAAATCGCTGCGCCAGCTGCTGTCTCGATGGCAAGCGATGCGGATAGCGTCCTTGCTGGATCTCTTCCAATACCTGCTGTCGTACCCAGATATGCTTGGCTTTCACCACGGCTCCCCCATAGCGCGCTTCGTCGGCTCCACAGGAACGGAACGTTATAGAACACTATCACTTTAAGTATACATGTTTACGACAAAAGAGTCAAGAGTTTTTCCAGAGAAATTAGATATTTTTCTGGGTGGGTGTATAATCCATCGCTCGCTGGGTTGCCGCGGCAAAGGCGGGTAGGTGGTCATCATTCAGAGTGTGGACAGTGGTCGTCGTGGGTCAGAGACACCAGTGGGCATGAACCCTGTCGATCCTTCG
>Ga0272447_1001388_pt1 | contig 15260 bp, 7 predicted proteins | sample YNPCB0133_FD_194589 | JGI IMG/M metagenome (GOLD analysis project Ga0272447, IMG submission 194589) | Hot spring microbial mat communities from Yellowstone National Park, WY, United States - YNP-CB-013-3 | ecosystem: Environmental > Aquatic > Thermal springs > Hot (42-90C) > Sediment | place... | reverse complement strand
GATCGTCTAAACTACTATACTTTACCGCATTTAGGTCCAACTAATACTAACTACCTTTACGGTCTTCCTTTAGAACAAAAGTTAAATTTTAAAGATTTAATATTTTCTTCACTAAAGAAGAAAACAACGAAAGAAAAAGAAATTAAAAATGAAAAATATTTATTGGTAGAAAAGAAAAAAGAGGAAAGAGACGGGGGAGAAGAAGTAAAAAATAATGTTGAAAATAAATTATCTTCTTCTCCCCCCGCCCAATTAGTTACTACTACAACGGTAAGAAGAGGTAGGCCATCAAAGAAAAATAATGAAGTTTCTTTGAATACAGTAGAAACAGAAGAAAAGAAAATAACTTAATATGTTAGTAACGACCGTAGGACAACTGGTAGTTAATGAAGTTTTACCTCCAGAATTAAGGAATTATGACCGCGTCATTGATAAAAATGAATTGACAAAAATGATGCGGTTTTTGGCTGTTAAGTACCCAGATAAATATGTTGAAATTACTAAAAAATTAGGAGATATTTCTAAAGAAGCTGGTACAGAAGCTGGAGGTACGACTTTCGGTCTATCACATCTCCAAAAAGCTAAAGCAAGTCAAAAATATTTCGAGGAAATTAGAAATCAACTTAAAAACGTATTAAACGATCCAAACATTGACAATAAAACTAGACAAAAACTAATTACTGATACATTAAAAAATTATGCAGATAAGTTAGAAAAAGCAGTTTTTGAAGAAAGTTTACAAGAAGAAAACCCTCTAGCTTTGCAAGTAGCAACCGGAGCGCGTGGTAAAGCAGCTAATTTAGCATCATTACGTGCTTCGGACTTAATGTATTCAGATAATGATGATAAACCTATCCCCATTCCTATTTTCCGATCTTATGCAGAAGGTTTAAGTCCTATCGAATATTGGGCTGGTACTTACGGGGCACGTAAAGGTGTTGTTGCTACAAAATTAGCTACTCAACGTGCCGGGTTTCTTTCCAAACAACTCAACCAAATTATGCATAGGTTGGTTGTTACTGATATTGATGAACCGAGTGATAATAATCAAAATGCTGATCGGCCTATACGAGGGTATCCGGTAGATACTGACGACCCAGATAATATTGGTGCTTGTTTAGCTGTTCCGATCGGTCCTTATAAAAGAAACACAGTTATCACTCCTAAAGTAATTTCAACTTTAAAGAATTTAGGTATAAAAAGAATATTAGTTAGAAGTCCTATCGTCAGTTCTAACCCTGATGATGGTTTGTATGCTTATGATGTCGGCGTTAGAGAAAGGTTAGGATTGCCTGGACGAGGAGAATTAGTAGGGCTAACAGCAGCTCAAGCTATTTCTGAGCCTATTTCCCAGGGTCAATTGAACGTAAAACATAGTGGCGGTATTGCCGGTAAAGAAAAAACATTTAGTGGGTTCCACTTTATTAACCAATTAATTCAGGGAGCTAGGTCTTTCCACCAATCAGCCACCCATTCTGATGTTGACGGGGTAGTAACAAAAATAGAACCAGCTCCAGCTGGCGGTCACTACGTATATGTAAACCAGCAAAGGTTTTATGTAAAACCAGATCAAAAAGTTATAGTAAAAGAAGGTGATGAAATTGAAGCTGGTGATGTACTATCAGACGGTCTTCCTAACCCATCTATCATTGTTGAACATAAAGGTATAGGTGAAGGTAGGAAGTATTTTATTGATGTTTTTAGAAGAACTGCTGAAGTATCATCCGTTAAAGCTAACCGGAGAAACATTGAGTTATTGGCAAGAGGTCTCATTAACTTTGTTGAATTAGATGAAGAAATAGGAGATTATGTTCCTGGAGATATTGTTAAATACTCTGAGATAGAAAGTAGTTATCAACCCAGACCAGACGCTAAGAAGGTGGATTTAAAGAGTGCAAAAAATAAATTTTTAGAAACACCTGTTTTACATTACACTATCGGGACTCAACTAAAACCTTCTGTCATAAAAACTTTACAAGAATTTGGAATTAATGAAGTTTATGTACACGATAAGCCTCCGCCGTTCAAACCGACATTTGTAAGAGGAATGACTGCTTTACAAAATGACCCAGATTGGATGACGAGAATGTACGGTTCCGGCCTGAAATCTGGGTTACTAGAAGCAGTATATAGGGGGCGATCTAGTGATGAAACTAGCACCAGCTTTGTACCGGGACTTGCAAGAGCTAAAGATTTTGGGAGCATAGGTAAAGTTAAAAAACCAGAACCAACAATTCCCATCAAAGAATACGCAGAAGAGCTAGTTAAACTCTCTTCTTTATTGAATTTTTTTAAATCAGCCCAACCACAACAAGGAGGAGGGGGAAGCAATAACAACCAAAATCCGTATTCTTATACGCCTGCTGGGGTACAAGTTAATGTAGTATCTCCTTCTCATGTCGGCACCTCTTCTAACAATTTACATTTGCAAAATAATAATACAAATAATCAATCAAATACTACAGTGTTAGGAAGTACTAGTGCTGGTAGTCCAAGACCATATATCGTAAACAACAATTCTCAGTCTGGTTACTCCGGGTATACCAATCCTTATTCAAACGTACTCAATCAACAACAAAGACAACAACAACAATTACAACAAGGACAACCCTATAATGAACAACATTACAAATTTTTAACTTCTACACTGCAAGCTGCTAAAATGCTCAGCTCTACAGCTCCGGACAGTATGTATGGATTTCAAAATGAATCCATTGCTTACAGTCCAGCTTTTTACTATGAAATGGCCAGAAGAACTGGTAACACTCAAGCAGCTGAATTTTTTGAACAAATATTAAGAAATTTAAATGTTTACTTACCAACGGGATTAATGGGTGCTGGCCAACAACAACCTCCTCCACCGCCCCCTCCTCCTAATCCTAATGCCGGCACCGCTGGTGGAGGGGGAGGAGGAGCACCTAACGAAGGAAGTGGCCAACCCGGTAACAATGATAGCAACATCCATCAGTATATAGCAGCTGCGGGATTAGGAGGTCTTGCCTCAATACCTATAATCAGAAGACTCGTGCAATGGTGGAGAGGCGGAGGAGGAGGTGGCGGTGGAGGAGGTGGAAGAGTTGGATTGCTAGGAAGATTATTCGGAGGTGGAGGAAGTGCTTTACCTACCAGTAGTGCTGGAACAACATCAGGAGGACCAAATAAACAGGGACTCGGTTGGAAAGGAGGATTAATAAGTTTAGGTGCTGGTCTGTTTTCCTATTTTCTTAATAAGGAAATTGATAAAACTCTTCAGAGAGATCCTCGACTAGACGATCCTAATTTATCACCAGAAGAAAGAAGAAGACTACAGTATTATGAAGATCTACGTCAACTAAATCGTAGTCCTATCTTAGAAGCCGTAAAATATATTTCCGATCGTGTTGCAATAGGGTCTGGATTCGCTTCTATTCTTCCCGTAATTAATGCAATTGCAATACCACTATACTTCGGATCCTTGGCAGTCGGTACCGGTAGTAGAGCAATAGATTTGAGTATAGATTTCTTTACTAAAGAATACATAGATCAGATGGTAAAAAATCTGGAAGGTGCCAAGCAAGAATTCGGGGTCGCCCCTATTCTCGGTTTCTCTTATTCTAAAGAAAGAGCATTTTTGAATCACGATATTCATCGTTTAACTTACGTATTAAATATGGTACCGGGAGCAGTCCATTTCCTTACCGATCCTAGATATATAGAAAGAGCACTATATCCGATAATAGTTATAGATAAAGGAAGAATAAAAGAATTTATACGAGACAACCCAGGTTTTGCTGCAGTGCAAAACTTAGAAGAACTACTTAGAGAACTAGAAAACCAAATAACGCAGCACTCAAGATACCACCCTTCTCAATCGCCACGTGAAAGGCTGAACAAATTATTGAAATTATCGGGCAGACAATATTTAGATCACACTCAAGCAATAGATAGAGTAATAGTAGTACCATCTATTAATGAAGTTTACGACTTACTATGGTTAACATATATGAACCCAACACCAGTATCTTATAAGATCGAACCTATATCACCGGATAGAAGCAAGAAAGCAGCTAGAGCATACCTTCCAAGATTGAATATTGTGCATGATGATTACTTATACGAAAGAACGAGAAATGCACACTGGTCTGTACCTTTTAGCAAAGTTCTTCTTCCTAATTGGGGAGCAACAAACAGAGAGAAACCTGTGCTGACTTTTCAAGAGTTTATGAGTAAAAAACCCATAAACTATGAAAATATACAATTCGGAAAGGGTAAAGAGCCTTCGCCTTATGCAATAATTAGTATATATAGAACGTTGAATACAAATGTCAAAGCGATAAACTACAGAGTTATTGCTGATAAATTAACGTCATATAAAGGACTCCCACAAGGCCTATTAAGCACGAATCACATACTACAGAATGGAATACCGTGGGGAAACCAAGGTAAAGCTGTTCATTTAACCCACAGTTTTGGCTTAAGTATAGGTGAAGTATTTACTCCAGAAAACCCCTCAGATCCGGCGAGTAAACTAGTAGTACATCCGAGAATTAGAAGTTTAATAGAAAGCGAATATCACAAAAAGAAAATGGAATCTTTAAACTTAAACCCGGACAATTTCTTACACGTTTTAGGTTATTTGAGATCTTTAGTAGATACGGTTGCATTCAGCGATATTGACGTATATAGTCCGCAACTTTATTACTACCTGACAGGCGTACCTGAACAGAATCAACAGACAGTTAAAGGTAAAATAAATCCATCTCTAGCTCATGGGTTGCTGTTAGCTGAAATAATGCCGAAATTAGATATGATACACGAGAGTTATATACAAAACAGCCTCCAGTACAACAATACACCGGGTAACCGCTAAAACAGTAAAAATACAACACATTAATCTCAAATAAATTTGTATTTATCAAATCACCAAAAAGATTGACTCATATTGATGTTTATTTATAATATAATTCATATTTTAGGAGGGAAATTATGTTACCTATTTATTTATATAAAAAAATGATGTTAGAAAAAAGCGGGTCTAGTTCTGCTGATCCTACCGACATAACTAAGATTGCTGCTGCTACACTACTATCGTCATACTTAGACCCAATACTTAACAAAAAATTGATGAAAAAGAAAGGTGAAATTATTGACAAACTTAAATTAGGTAGTGAACATACCAAAAATAATTTAGAAAAAGAAGCATGGTGGTGGACCTTGACTAGAGTTGGCCTTCCAATCGCTGCTGCGATAGGCGGTTACCAAGCATTAAATTATTCTGAACCATATTTTGTTAGGAAATTACGTGAAAGTGCTTACGGAGGTCCAGATACGGCAGGAAAATTTAAAGAGTTACCAAACGTATTTGCGTCAGCAAGATCTCCAAACTTTGATCGAGATAAACAAACATTTCTCAAACAATTAGACAAGAGATTTAAGTTATTACAACAAGGAAAATATGCTCCTGGTTTAAGTGTAAATACAACTTATGATAATAGTTATAAAGATCAATCTTTCTTTTCACCTGTTTGGAATGCTTTACGTTATATTAACGTATTCAACACTAAAAGTGCCCCAGTGTATGAAAGACATTACACTAATCCTCAAGAATACGTTTCAGCCTTAAAACAGTATAGAGAAAAACTTTTAAATAAATTCTGGGAAACCCGAAGTTTGTATAGTTTACAGGAGCAAAATAGAATCAGAGACATGATAGATGAATTAGATAGAGCAATTGCGCGATACGAAGAAGCAACAGACGTATTAGAAAACTTCTAGTCGATAAAGTGTTTTATTCTAATAAAAATTTCGATCAGCGGAGAACAATATGATTATAAAGTTAGCCGATAAATCACCTGCTGAAAAAGAAACTAACTTTGAAACAGCTTTAGCATCGTTAGCCTACAACTACATTAAAGATAAATGCCCTAGGATTATTAATTTCTTAGTAGGGTTTCAATTAATAAAAAAAAATGAAGACAACACTAAAGCTATAGGGATTTTCGGAGCTAAAGCTGGAGATTCATGGTACTACATACCCATTATTTTTGACCACGGAAGTCTTCATGGTCATGAATTACTGTATTCAAAAAATGATGATGTAATGCTACCACTTAATGAAAAGTGGGTTAATTTCCTTACTTCTACCAAAGACTATAAGCTAGGATTACCTACCGAAAAGAAAGTTCAAGAAATAGGAGCTTTGACTCCTAATTTATTCAGAATACAATATCCTCCTTTAGGGGTACACAAAATAGGTAGTGATCGGAATTGGTTGAATGAATTTTTGCCTTTTCTCGGATGTGTCGCCACTTCAAATTATAAAAAATTATTCGCTAAACATGCGAATTTACGAGAAAGATTGGATTTGAGGAAATTTTTAACAAATATTGAAAGAATTAAATTTGCATTTGAAAAATTGTATTTACAATATCCCGGTATCAAAAAAGGTTTTGATCAATTTTACGGTGAAAACTTTTTTGAAAGTTTAGGTAAACAAATCAAAACATCTCAAGAAACGATTATTCCTGTCAGAAAAAAACCGGTAAAAAGAATAGTAATAGAAGATGGTAAGTTACCATTAAAAGGACCTAGCGGGATAGGTTATCTTTATTTCCGCTCTGTGTCGGTAAGTACCAGACTTGATGATGGTGAAAAAGATATTTTCACTTCAAACTTTTTACCAATTGAAATGGATTTGCAAGGTAACATAAGTTACCGAGAATTAAATGATCGTGAAAAAGAACAATTATTGAGAGATTCTTATTTGGTGAGGGATCGAAGACATCCAGAAGAAATTAGTGAATTGTATGATATTAATGTAAATAAAAAATTCACTAACCCCAGTGAAACTGGAGTTTATGATGTTTTAGTGAAAAACGGACAATTTAAGAAATTGTTGGTCATAGTACACCCGCACGGTAAAAATGGTCAACTTCCGATTGTTGTTTTATACGATCCAGAGACTAAATTTATTAGAATTGCTAAGAAAAATGATGTATGGGCCAAAGCATGCCATTGTCCGATAAGAGAAGAATTAAGGGAATTTTTGGAAGATTATCCAGATTTTAGTGAATACGAAAAATTTGAACAAAATAAAAATTACATATTGATAGGACCGTTTGGTAACGCTACGTTACCATTTGAAGTTATTGACAACGACGGAGACAATGTTTACACCATATTTTTGAAAAGTAATAAAGAATATTTGTGTCATACGGAATTGACACCTACAAATAGTGGGTTTTTCTCGTTCTCTCATCACAAATTAAAAAGTTATTTACCGTTCCGTATTGGAAATAAAGACCATTATAACTTAATCCCTCTAATAATAACAAAACAAAAAGGTACGAAAATTTACAGTGATAATGATTCCTTGTATGTACCCGAAACATTCAAAGTGTTAGAAGTGAAAACATTTTGTGATTTAGGTTATATGGGTCCGGAGGAAAAAAATGAATTAATTAATTCAATAACTCCGGCGGCGTTGATCGATATTGAATTAAATATCAAAAAAGCTTTAGATGAATTATCGGTCCGCTATCAGGGCGGCTCACAATTTATCATTAAAAGTAAAAGAGAAGAAGAAGGTAAGACGTTTGATAAAATTGGTGCATTAATTCATTTGATGACTCAATATCATTTGAGTAAAGAAGATGCTCAGGGAGTATTGAAAGAAGCTGAACATAAAGGAACAACCCTCAATAAAGAAGCTAAGTATTACGTCAAATATCCAGAAAAATTGATCAAAAAGGGTGAAAACCCGTTACAACCGGGCCCGTCATCTCCTTCGCCAAGTACATTAGTAAGTGAATACGGCACCATAGATATTGCTGGAGGAAGAAAGTCACTTAATGCAATACCTAGCCAAGAACTTTCGTTACCGATTGATGATTTGTCTTCTCGAAATACTGATATCAGTATTTTTGACCCGTTCGCTTTGCCTGACCCGTATGCAATACAACTTGCCCAGGAAGCTGCCAGGAATGGGCAAAAAGAGATATTTGATACAGCTATCATCTCCGGAATGCTCAAAGCAGTCCATCATGACGATTTATTAGAAAAATACATTACTGATATTTTATTGGCTATTGATAAGATAGGTAGAATATTGTTCATGTTGTATTGGCACCGAGACAGGTTTGCTGAAAGATACGGTAAGCATGATTTACCAGAGTTAGAAAGTGGATTGAAAAATGCATTTGAAACATTAGGTGATTTGTATTTGTTCCTAAAAGAAAAATCTACTGGCGGACTGAGTTTGAATTTGACAAACTTATATGCTCCTAAAAATGTTGGTCCGTCTTTGGATGAAATTGGTGAAAGCCCAGTATAAAACATGAAAAGAAGAAAAAAAAGTATAAGTGAGTGGCAAAAATATAACCCATTTATTAGGCCAGATTGGCGATTTGAAAGAGTTTTACAACTTATTGAAAACTTACCTTACGTGGAGCGTTGTTCGACGCGAGACGATAAATACGTAGTGAAATATAAAAAATTTTTGTTAAAATATAAAAGTTGTAAAAATGAATACCAAAAACAAAAAATATTTGAAAGTTATCCAGTAATATATTTAGCTCACCAAATTTATGAAAATAGTGAAAAAGAACCAGAAGTTTATTTAATTATACAAGCTAGACTTTTGGCTGGACAAAACTTTGAAACTATAGCTAACAACTTACACACAAAACCGGCAGTCATTGAATGGTACTCGAAAATATTTTTTGATGTGTGTGATAGGTTGGATAATAAAGACTGGATTACAAAACACGTATTGAAACCTTCAATTGACAAATATTTTAGTAATGTAGATAGTAAAAAGAAAAATTATGGGTTGGCGTTTTTAGATGGTACGTTGAAAATTTTATGTTATTTTGGCGGGCCTGCGGTAGCTGACTTAGTGATCAATGCTTTACCTTCCAGGAAAACCATTACTAATGAAGAACAATTAGATGAATGGATTGATAATACATGGACTTTGACGGTAAAAAGAAGAAGTTTGCAGGCAGCATTAAGTTGTTCTATCAATAATTTCAATGTTATGAGTTTGCTTGGCATTCACGATGCTATTTTAGGTATGAAGAAAAATTATGAACATAAAAGTTTATTAAGTAAAATGCTTGGTAATGAAGACGGGGAAAATAGTAATTTACAAGGAAATTATAATTTACCGCAAAGTTTTGAAGAACACATTAAAAGTGTACTAGAAGATATTCAAATAGGGATTTTTGAAAAACCTGTCGGAGGAGGGGAAAAAGAAAATTATTTACAAGTAAATGCTTTTGAATGGAAAGACGAGGAAAAATTATTAGGTAACAATGATGATACCGAAAAGTTAAAGTCTTTACCTCCTCCAAGGAATATCAAACCTGATGAAATTTTAGACAGAATAAAGGGTGAAATTGTATGAACACCAACAAATTACCTAATGATAGAGATGAAAAGAAATTATTATTAGCAATTGATAAAGTAACTAATTTAGTTGATGGGGAAAAACTGACCCCCACTGAAGCTGTTATTAAGGTAGCAAAAGAAGAAAAATTGTCGCCTGGTGAAATACGTTTAGTGTGTTCTGCATATAACAACGGTAAACAAATAGCTCAATTTGAAAGTAATAAAAATGCTTTAGATAAGTTGGCTGATTTTGTTTTAGCTGATGCCGATAAAGTCATTTCCGCTATTTACGGTAGTGAAAACAATTTATTCAAAAAATCTTACGATATAAATGATATTTTTGAAATAAAGAAATATGCTTTCGATTTACCACCCTATTGGTGGGAAGAGTATGAAAAAACTGCTTGGCTCAAGAGTTTAGACGGTAATTTATTAAAAACTGCGGCTGCTGAAACAATTTTCCCAGAAGTTAAAAATAAAATTCATGAAGAAAATAACGACCCTCTGAAAAATTACGAGACTTTAAGGAAAAGTCATCAATATATTAAGGCAGCAATAGATCAGTTGCATAAAGAAAGTTGCACCTTAAAAGAAGAAATTAGAAGAAATGTCAATGATTTGAAAAATTATTTATCTTATAACGAAAATTACAGAATTAGTAATCAAACCATAAAAGAAGGTATAGATGCTTATTTCGGTGACAACATTTATGGTATGCAGTTAAAAGAATTATTATTCAAAAATATAAAAGAAGAAGAAAACACTAAAATAGCACAAGTGAAAAAGTTAGAAAAACTCTCTATAGATGATTACCCACTCAATAAATTTGCTGAAAGTGTGAATTTAACAAAAAATTATGTACAAATAAATAACAAAATAAATGAATTAGATAAGCAAAAGAAAGAGATTGAATCAGAATTAAAGAAAATAGCACAACATGTCGGTTTCAAAAGTATAGACAAAAATAAAAATATTTTTAATATAGACCTACGTAAAGAAAAAATTAATTCTCCATATTATTTAGATTTAAAAAAAAATATTTTATACAAAGAAGGACAAAGTAATCGTATGAAAGTTGCAGCACCGACACCTCCTCCTCCAGCAGCAGCAACGGCAGGGGCGACACCTACTGCACCAGCAGCAGCAGCGGCAGGGACAGCAGCGGCAGGGGCAGCAGCGTCAGCAAAAGAAGGAAAAGGAGGTGCTCTTAAAAAGTTATTTAAAACATTAGGTTTAGTAACATTAGTCCAAAAATTAACCGGATCAAAACCGGAGAATGAAGTAGAGAAAGAAATTAAAAAACTTAAAGATCTCTATCACGATTATCTGACTAACCCGGGCCACGTTAATAAATTAAAGTATATGGAAGGTTTACCGATTGTTGTTTCTGCTATGCTAGATGAAGAAGACCCGATTAGTGCATATCACCCAGAGAAAGTATTAAAAGCCTATAACGAATTAGCTGTAACTATGCCGGATCTCGTTACCCACCCCGCTGTAGTCAAACCTATTCTTAGAAAATATTTAGCTGGCAACTTCGAACCATTTGAAGCTAAAGAAATTATGGATATGCAAGAAAAATACTTGCGTTCCAAGCACATAATTAAGGATATGGATATGAAAGAAAAATACTTGCGTTCCGAGTACATGCTTAAGGATAAAGATAAAAGAGAAGAAGAAAAAGAAAGCAAGCCATGGAAAACATCCAAAGAATAACATTTAGTAAAAACGATTTGTTAAGAAAATTAGCTAGTTTCACTCCTTCTGAAGAAAGTGAAATATATAAATTTGCTCAAGGACCTAAGGATCCTGTTACTACCCATATCACTACTACACCAGTTATTCTACCCGCTAGCCCACCTGCTCTTCCCCCTGCTATTCTGCCTACTATTATGTCTACTATTCCATCTGTTGTTCCACCTAAGGATCCTGTTACTACTCATGTCACTACTACACCAGCTTTTCTACCTGCTATTCCGCCTGCTCTTCCATCCGCTATGCTACCTACTATTATGTCTACCATTCCATCTGTTGTTCCCCCTAATACTCCGCCTACCGCCTCTCCTACTACTCCTTCCTCTGGTTCTTCTTCTCCTCCTCCAGTTGCAGAAGGTGCTTCTTCCCCCACCGCCCCCTCTTCCCAAGGAAACAGCAGTATTTATAATAACTTAAAAGAAATTCTCACTAAAAACCCAGCTCTGACAAATATATTAGGTTCAGGGTTAATAGGTGGATTATTATTAGGAGGATTAAGTTGGCTTACTAACTTAGGAGAAAAAAATAAAAAATTAAAGAAAAGCAAATTAAAGCGTAACTTAGCTTACGGACTTGCATTAGGTTCAGGATTAGGAGCATTATACAATTTCCTATCGCCTGGGAAATCAATTTTCGTAGGAGGTAAAGATCCAAATAATAGTGGGGATTACAATTTAGAAAATCTTTTCGGCATTACCCCCGAACCGAAAAGTAAAGACCAGCAGCAACAACAACAAGGACCCCTTACAACAGAGCAACAAATAAAAAACATAGCAAACAAAGTTTTCAATGTTGTGCCCGGTAGCGTGGCAGGAATGACGACGGGCGCATCAGTGGGTACACTTTTGGCTTTAAGAAAATATCTCCAAAATTATCCTGGTATAAATCTCAGGAAGCTAAAAGATCCAGCACAGATGATGGAAGCCGTAAGAGAAATACAAAAGGTGGTTAAGGATCTAACACCATTTACAGGAGGAGCGCCAGTAACACAACAAAACGTTAAATCATTATTACGAGATAAAGAATTAGCGGAACAATATCTAAGATTAAAAGGATATAATAATCCGAGAGAAGCGCAAAAATTGGCGCCAAGAATAAGATTTGTTCGGGGTGTCGGCCTCCACATACCGGAAGCACTTCCAGTAGGCAGAATGCTTACTAGAGGTATACTGTTGCCTGCAGGTCTTCTAGCTTTAGGTGGTGCTCTTTTACAAAGATGGGCCTCTTCATCCAAACAATAGACATGAAATTATTACTAATATTGTTATTAGTAATTAAATGAGGTATTTTTACTATGATAAAATTTGTTTCACCTTCAGACTGGGATTTTGACTGTTCTACGGTAGCTTTAGTGAAAATAGGTTCCGACGGTAAATTACATTATCACGATAGACAGGAGTTTATTAAAAGAGCTAGCGGTTCTGAAAACATATTTTTACCTTATTTAGAAAGTGTGAAATTTGCAAAAGACGAAGTACCAGTACACATGATTGCTTTAGGGGCCTTGGAAAGTTACGGGCCAAATCGTAACGGAGACGGTTTCCGTGAAGTAGCGCTTAAAAAATACCACAAAACATTTGAAAAGTATGCGAAATTATATAGAAATCATAAAAATAAAGACCCCAACGAAAGTTACGGGGTAGTAAAGTTAGCAGTATATAACGACAAAATGAAAAGAGTTGAATTATTGGTAGGATTGAACGCTACAAAAAGTGCAGCTGAGAGAAATAAAGGCCACATCGCCGATAGAGAGTTAGAAAAAATAGCAAGAGGAGAAGATTTCGGTGTATCAATGGCGTGCAGGGTTCCCTACGATGAATGTAGTATTTGTGGAAATATAGCTCGTAGTAGGGATGAATATTGTACTATGGAAAAATGTGCTGGCGGAGGATGTAAAACAAATTTAGGAAAATTAGTAAAAATCGGTAATGACATAAAACAAGTGTTTGTATATAACGATCATCCTTCATTTTTCGATATTTCCCACGTTTTTCGACCTGCTGATCGAATAGCTTGGGCAACAAAAGCAGATTGGCTTGAAGAAGATAAAAATTTAAATAACATAAAATCTTCTTCATATCACTTATTTAGTGAAAAAATAGCGGCAAGAAGAGAGAAAGAAAAAGTAGTAGTAGAAGAAGATATGACTCCTCTTCATGTTGTCAATAAAAATGATAAAAATTTGGTGAAAAAAGCTTCTTTGGTTGTACCTATAAAATTATTGGAATTAGAGAGGTGGACTGGTAACAGCAAAATACCTATCTACTTTACCGATCATATTAAAATAGCTTATGCTTTAGCAGATATAGAAAATGATAAAAGATTTGAACCACATCCTTTAACAAAAATAGGATTCGATATAAGATTGAAAACTGATTTAAATGTAAGTCATTTTTGCGATACAGAAGATATTGAAAAAACAGCAGCATTTTTAGCTGCTTTGGCTGATGAAAAAATAATATTAAATTTGCGTGAATTCTTAAATATGATTGATAAGTCGCACTTATACAAAAAAGCCCAAGAAAATTTGAAAAATGTTTATAAAAGACTTATCGACTCTAATCAATTAGAAAAAGAAATTATTGATAACCCATTCCATTTATCGTACTTGACTGTCATACCTAATGAAAAAATGAAAAAAATTGCAAAAATTTTAGCCCCAGCACATAGTTTGGATAGTAAATGGTTAGAAGAAAGAGTTAAATTAGGTTCTATACGGGGTTATCACTTAGAAAATATAAATAAAAGTAAGAAAGAAATATTAAAAAATAATAAACTATCTATTGACGATGAAACGAATAAATGTTTAAATAAATTTGCTTGTTATCAAATAGCAGCTATTTGTAGAGTAGCAAAACAAGATCGTCAAGCAGCTAACATATACGAAATTGCTAGATTGGCAGTATATCAAAATTACGTATAAATCAAATAATTTAAAAGGAGAGCAATCGTGAGTTGGTATAATTCATCTTCTTCTTCGAGAAATAAAGAAAGATACGACACCTTAGCTACTATTGATGAATTTTTAAATAAAGTTTCTCATGTAAAGAAAGCAGCGAGTAGAAAAGGTGAAACAACTCACCCATCCAAGGACGTTCCAGACAACACTCATCGCGTACAACTCGGTGAAAGATTTGAAGAACACAAAGAAGACGTAGAAGAGCATTTAGGTGATGAAGCCCACACGACTTCTAATACTGAAATTGCAGATGCCAAAGTGGCAGCTGTGAGAAGGATATTACGTGAATACAAAAAGTTAGCCGATTCTTTAGTTAGAGACGCTAAGGAAGTGGCCACAGATGGTGGGATGAAAGTAACACCTACTGGGGAAGATCCGGAACACGAAACAGAAAGTACCAAAGACACAAAAGATGACCCCGGTACCGAACATCCCGCCAATACGGAAAATGAAGACCTCAACGGCGGTAAATATGCTTCTTACAAAGATTTGCCGGTTGAAAAGTTAGCAAGTTTGTACAAAGAATTGGCAGACAAGATTTGCTATCGTATAGCTCACGGTATAGCTGAAGAAGTTAAGACGGCTTACGATGCAGCTCATAACTTAGCATATCAAACTATTTCCAAAGCAAATCCAGTTTTAGATGACTTATTGTTGAATAATTACTTAAAGAATTCTAATAACGATGAAAAAGCTATTTTAGAAGAACTTCAAAAAAGAGCAGCAGTTGAAGAAGCTCTTTTGAACTACTTGTCACTACTCAATCAACAGCAACAACAAAAATTAAAGAAAGAAGCTCAACCGATGGCGGCAGGGGGAGGAGGAGAAGAAGCTATCACTCCCGACATGTTAGCAAGTGTTCCTCCTGAAGTTATGATGTCGGACACTAGCGTACCAGTCAATGATATTCCATCTGAACCACCAGTCTCATTACCAGAGTTATCAGACGTTACCGATACTGCCGGAGGAGAAGAAGGAGAAGATACTGTTGGAGAACAAGAACTCGAAGAGCTTTTACAAGATGTTTCCCCCGAGGAGGTAGTTGAGGCGATAAGCGAATTACCGCCAGAAATGCAAGAAGCTATAGCACAAGAACTCGATAAAGAACTAGAAGATGCTGGAGTTAAGGAAGTCGCTGATGTTGTTGAAAAACAGAGTTTTGATATGGTTAGCCCGC
>Ga0272447_1001386_pt1 | contig 15271 bp, 13 predicted proteins | sample YNPCB0133_FD_194589 | JGI IMG/M metagenome (GOLD analysis project Ga0272447, IMG submission 194589) | Hot spring microbial mat communities from Yellowstone National Park, WY, United States - YNP-CB-013-3 | ecosystem: Environmental > Aquatic > Thermal springs > Hot (42-90C) > Sediment | place... | reverse complement strand
AAGCCCAATGCACCACCCGCCCCTCCGGTGGGATTTCCACCTCCCGAATTCCCCTGCCGATCCGGATTCACCAGACGGTTGCTCTTCAGCCGGGTCAGGAAAAACCAGCCGAAGGAGGCGATGAGTTCCAGCTGTCCATCAGCACATACTCCGGCCTAAAACCCCGCTCCCGAGCTTTCCGCAGCATCTCTTGAAAATGCTCGTGCTTGGTCTTCCCGCTCTGGGGCTTGTCAGAAAGTCACAGGGAATGAGGGCCTTCCCCTCCGTCCAGAGCAAGGTCAAAAGCGCGATCCCTTTGACTACCCGCTGATGCTTGCCACTCCAATGATAGGTCACCAGATCCATCTTCTGGGCATAGGGCTTGTCCAATCATCCAGGACCAAAAGCCCCTTCCCCATGTCCACGAAGGCCTTCGCCTTATGTCGGGAGGCTGTCGTTGAAGCAGGCGGGTGAAGGCATCGTGGGCCGGGGTCCTCTCCCCTTCTCGGGCCGCCTCCGTGCAGGTGAAAACCTTCTGGGCCGCGATCAGGAAGTGAATGTAGTCCAAGTCATCACACCGGGGTGGATTCATCGGCCTTGCCTCCTCTGGCTGGAGTGGGGTTCGACCAGCTATCATGATGGCACGGAAAGGAAGACACGGCCAACTGCGTAACTCCTAAGGAGATTGCACCATGAAGAGATTCTTGCTGAAACCGTTACTCAACGTCAGTTCGGATTTACGCGAGCCTGAGCAAGTGACCCTGCCTGCCGATACTAGGAGCAGGCATACTACATACGAGTTGGCACTACTTTCGATGGTTTTATAGTAATCAATTGACGCAAAAGCTATAGTCTATGCAAATATCTTCGCACTTTTGTGCTTTGGCGTGAGCGACCTAAGTGCCGATTGGCAGAAGGCGCAGATAAATCCGAACTCACGTTTACTCACCTTCGCACTAGCCCTCACTGCGTGCGCGCCGATGACGACAACTCCTGTCGCACCATCGCCCGAATCCGGCCCAGCCAGCGTTCAGCCCGTCACCCTCACGGTGATCATGGAGCAGGTGCCTGATTAACGTCAGTTCGGATTTACGCGAGCCTAGCGAGCAACGCATGCCCTGCCGAGTAGAATGACGCGCAGACTGTCGCTACTCTTAGCAAACTTATTACTACTAACCGCTGTAATAGTCATGACCTATGCAAATATCCCGCGTGCTCCGCACCTCTGCCTGAGCAACCTGGGTGCCGATTGGCAGAAGACGCGGATAATCCGAACTCACGTTGATTACGACATCGTGGCAGAGCTTACGAAAGAATTCGAAGCGAAGTATCCCAGCATCAACATCGAATTCGAAGCGATGCCCTATGATGCAATGCGGGACAAGCTACTCACGTCGTTTCTAGCATCAAAGGCGACCTATGACGTCATCATCGTGGACAACCCATGGATGGATGAGTTCGCCAAGGCCGGCTTTCTGCTGCCGCTAGATGACTACATCGCCAAAGAAACCGGCTATGACTTTGAGGACTTCGTCGGCCCGCTGCGCGAGATTGGCCGAGTGGAAGGCAAGATCTATGGCGTACCTTACTACAACTACGCACTTGGGCTAATCGTCCGCCAAGACCTCTTTGACGACCCCGATTACCAGGCCAAGTTCAAGGCCAAGCATGGCAAAGCATTGCAGATCCCGACCACTTTGGAAGGCTATCTCAAAGTCGCCAAATTTTTTAAGGAGCAGGGGATTCACGGGATCGCCATGCAGCCGCAGCGCGGTTACAAGGTTTTTGAGGAGTGGAAGAACTGGCTATACGCCGCCGGCGGCAACTTATTGGATGAGCAGGGAAATGTGATCATAGACAACGCAGCTGCGCAGAAAGCGCTCGAGCTATACATCACCGCCTACCGCGAAGCAGCACCGCCCAGCTCGCTCAACTGGGGATTTGACGAGTCTCTGCGTGCGGTCGCAGCCGGCGAAGCGGCTACCATGATCTCATACAACTGGATGCTACCCACGCTGAACAAGCCGGATGGCCCGGCGGGCAACTTGGCTGGCAAGTTTGCTCTTTATGAGGTACCAGGAGGTAAAGCTGTCTTGGGTGCCTGGCACTGGGCGATTCCTAAGAACACAGCCAGTGCAGACGCAGCCTGGACGTTTATCGCTTGGCTCACTTCTAAAGAAACGGATAAACAGCGGGTGATCAAAGGCGGCGCGCCAATCCGAGTCAGCGTCATGAAAGACCCAGAAGTCTGGCAGAAAGGATTCGGCCAACAATACTACGAGACTGTACTCAAGATCTTGGAAGATGCTGAACCTTTAGCGCGAGGAACAAGGGCTGAGGAAATAATCAACGAAGTTGGCACCTTTCTGAACAGCGCAGTGGCAGGTAGCATGAGCGTCAACGATGCGCTTAAAGCCGCTGCTGAGAAGACGCGCGAGATTATCAATCGGCCATAAACCGCTGGACGAGGGTGCATTCCCAACGACGCTGAGGAATGCACCCTATACTTTCTAGCGCACCATGCACATTGCCTTTCGCTACCGTCTGCTCCTCCCTCTGATAACTGCTTTGCTGCTCATCGTCGGCTACCCACTGGGATTCTCCTTCTGGGTCTCTCTACAGGACTATCGACTGACAGCTATCGAGGGAGCAACCTGGATAGGCATCGAACATTACATTGCTTTACTAAGGAACAACTCTTTCTGGACGGCGCTGCGTAATACCCTAGTCTTCGTCGCCACCGCGGTGAGCTTGGAGCTCCTCTTAGGCTTATCGCTAGCTATGCTGCTGCACAGAAGAAATACGCTAGGCCGCAACTTCTTCCGTTCCATATTGCTCACTCCTATGTTCATCACGCCGATCGCTGTTGGGCTAATGTTCCGGTTTCTCCTAAACTCACAATTAGGCGTGATTACGAAGCTAACCGAAGCGATCGGGTTACGCATAGACTGGTTCAGCGCGCAGAATGCGCTCCTGACGCTAGCCCTTATAGATGTCTGGCAGTGGACTCCCTTCATGCTGCTTTTGCTGTTGGCAGGTCTCGAGGCGTTGCCGGAAGAACCCTTTGAGGCAGCGCGCGTGGACGGCGCCTCTGCCTGGCAATCATTTTAGCATCTCACGTTGCCCATGTTACGTCCTACGCTGTTGGCTGCCATTGTCATCCGCATGCTAGATGCGTTCAAAGTTTACGAATACGTATATGCCATCACGCGCGGCGGCCCAGGAGAAAGCACAGAAACAATTCAGTATCACATCTATCGAGTGGGCTTTCTGTATTACCGGCTCGGAGAGGCTTCGGCCATGGCTTACGTGCTGATCGCTGTAATCCTGGTCCTTGTGGTGACGCTGTTCTATAGTTTGCGCAGAGCATAGACACACCATGAGAAAGTTTTATCGAGAGTTGCCACCTCTAGCCCTCCTCCTCGTCGCGCTTGTCGTTGTGATCTTTCCCTACGTCTGGACATTGCTCACTTCGCTCAAGCCAGAAGCCGCCATCAACCGCCCACTGGACTGGAACTTCACACCTACCCTAGCGCACTGGCAGAGGGTGCTGCTGGAATCAAACATCCCACTTCAGGTGCGCAACAGCGCACTGGTTGGCTTATTCACCGTAGGGATCGCACTGCTGCTAGGCGCGCCAGCAGCCTACGCATTCTCGAGGTTTCGAGCCGGTGGAAGTAGTTTGCGATTCATTATTCTCGCCGCGCAAATGCTGCCGCCTGCGGTGCTGATTGTGCCCTTCTTCCTCATCATGTATAACCTGAAGCTGCTGGATAGCATTTGGGCGGTTGTGGCCACCCACCTCACCTTCGCCCTCCCGCTCGTGACATGGTTTCTGATTGGCTTTCTCGATGACGTGCCGCGCGACCTAGAGGAGCAAGCCATGATCGATGGGTGTACTCAGTGGCAAGCCTTTTACAAGGTCATCCTGCCAACAATCCGACCTGGGTTGGGCGCGGCTGCCCTATTTGCGTTTATCCTTTCCTGGAATGATTTATTCTACGCTTTGCTGGTCACTGGTAAAGAAAGCGCAACACTTCCTGTAGGTATTGCCGGCTTCTGGACTTTCAGAGGTATCGAAATGGGCCAAATGTCAGCAGCTATCATTCTGGCTATCCTGCCAGTTACAATAGCTTCGTTCTTCGTGCAAAAGTATCTTGTGCGCGGATTGGGTGGCGGCGCACTAAAGGGATAGTAAGGCTGCTGGACTACCATTGGACGACAAACATTGGCTAGAGCTAAGCATCGAGACCGACGGCGAGCTAGCCGAGGCGATCAGCGAAGCGCTCTTCCCGCTCGTCGAGGGCGGCGTCGCGCTGGAACAGCGCAACCGCCGGCTGGACGATCAAGCAACCGCTGACCGCTGGGAGGACGAACCCGCTGACGGCCCGATCATCGTCCGCGCCTACTTGCCGGTTGACGAGGCGCTGGAAGCGCGCCGGCAGCGCGTGGAACAGGCCCTGGCCTGCTTGAACCTGATCCGGCCTGTGCCGACACCTGCCTATCGGATCGTCGCCCAGTCGGACTGGGCTGACGCTTGGAAGGCGGGCTTCCAGCCGCTGCGCATCGGCCGGCGTATCCTGATCACCCCCTCCTGGCTGCGCGCGCCGGACTACAACCCTGAACGCGACCTGTTGATCACGCTTGATCCGGGCATGGCCTTCGGCACCGGCCTGCACCCTACGACCCAACTATGCGCCGCTGCACTGGAAGATTACGTAGAAGCCGGCATGCGCGTGCTCGACGTGGGCAGCGGGTCAGGCATCCTCTCTATCCTGGCCGCCAAGCTGGGCGCAAGCGAAGTCGTGGGGGTGGACATCGATACAGAGGCCGTGCGGGCCGGGCAAGAGAACGCGGCGCGCAACGCAGTCAGCGACCGCGTGCGGATTATTCACGGCGCGCACGACGCGGCCACAGGCCACTATGACCTCATCGTCGCCAACATCCTTGCCGGCGTGATCGCGCAGATGCTGGCCGAGGGACTGGGCGCGCGCGGGGCGCGCTTTATATTCTCCGGCATTCTGGACAGCCAGCGCGAGCAAGTCATCCGCGCAGCCGAACAGGCTGGGCTATATCTAGAAGAAGTGCGAACGTCGAACGATTGGGTATGCCTAATCTTTGAGAGAAAGAAGGAGTTGTAGGTGGCAATGCAGCAGGGTCAGACTGGGCTGTTCTCGTTGGTGCGCAGGCGATAGACGATGCGCCCGCGCGTCAAGTCATAGGGGGAAAGCTCAACTTGCACGCGGTCGCCCAGGAAGATGCGGATGTAATTCTTGCGCATCTTGCCGGAGAGGGCGGCCAGGACTTCATGCCCGTTATCCAAACGGACACGAAACATCGTGCCCGGCAGGGCCTCGACAACTTCGCCGTCAACCGAGATGACGTCTTCCTTTTGCTTTTGATCGCGGTCTTTCTTAGCCATCCAACCTCCTCTTTCTAGAAGTCAGGTGTGCGCCCATTAGCGCTGGCCAAATTATAGGCTCTTGTAAAATGTTAGCATCAGCCGCCCTGAGGCCTTCTAAGGAACACCAACATGCAATCCCTAAAGCGCGTAGCCCTGTATCTACAAGACGCCCACTCGATCCGTGAAGGCATGCAACTGGCCCAATACGCTGAGCAGCGCGGCTTCGAGGCTGTCTGGCAGGCAGAGTCGCGCTTGGTGCGCGATGCCATTGTGCCGATGGCGGCTTTCGCCGCCGTAACTGAGCGCATCAAGATCGGCAGCGGGGTGATCAACAACTGGACGCGCAACATCGGCCTGCTCGCAGCGACGTTTCTGACGCTGGACGACCTCGCGCCGAACCGCATCATTTGCGGCATCGGCGCGTGGTGGGATCCGCTGGCGAAGAACGTCGGCATCGAACGGCGCAAGCCGCTCACCGCCATGCGCGAGACCGTTGAGGTGCTGCGCCGGCTGCTGCGCATGGAGCGCGTCACCTTCCACGGTGAATTCCACCATGTCGAGGGCATCGAATTGGACGTGGTGCACGGCAGGCGCGAGCCGCGCAACGTGCCCATCTACATCGGCGCAACCGGCGACCAGATGATGGAGCTGACCGGCGAGATCGCGGATGGCGTGGTGTTGAACTACTGCGTCCCGCCGGAGTATAACGACCGCGCGATGGAGCTGCTCGACAAGGGCGCTAAGAAGTCTGGCCGGCGCGCAGAGGACCTAGACCGCCCGCAGTTGGTGGTCTGTGCGGTCAACCACGACCGCCAAAAGGCGATTGAAGACGCCAAGATGCTGCTCACCCAGTATCTGGCACAACAGCCCCACATCGCTAAGGCCAGCGGGGTCAGCGAGGATATCGTGAAGAAGGTCCAGTCCATCCTCGGCTGGCCGGCCACCAAGGAGCAAGTACACGAGGCGATGCAGTTCGTGCCGGATGAGTTCGTGCTGCGCATCTCGGCCACCGGCACCCCCGAGGAGGCGCGCGCCAAAGTCCTGGAATACGTCAAGCGCGGCTGTACTTGCCCGATTCTGTATCCGATGAGCGACGCCAAGCTCATGATAGACACCTTCGCCCAGGCATGATCCAGGTCGTCACCGACTCCACCAGCGATGTGCCAGAAGCGGTTGCTCAGCGCTTGGGCATCGTCGTCCTGCCGATGATCGTCGAGGTAGATGGAAGGGCATACCGCGACGGCGTGGACTTGACCCGTCAGCAGTTCTATGAACATCTGCCCAGCTACGCGAAGTTCCCAAAGACCGCCGCGGCCTCGCCAGAGGTGTTCGCAAACGCCTATCGCGCTGCACGTGACGCCGGCGCCGAAGCGGTGGTCTCCATCCACATCTCGCGCACAGTCAGCGGCGTATGCAACGCTGCTGAGTTAGCGGCCAGCGACGTGGCCAAGGAGGGCATCACCGTGCGCGTGGTGGACTCCGGCTCGATGACCATCGGTCTAGGATGGCAGGCCATTGCAGCAGCCGAGATGGCAGAAGAGGGCGCGTCGCTGGACGCAATTGCGGAGGCGGTCGAGGCGATGAAAGCGCGGATTCGCATCCTGGCCATGGCCGACACACTCAGGTATCTGCGCAAAGGCGGGCGCGTGTCGTCGCTCACCGCTGGCATCGGCGAATTGCTGAGGATCAGGCTGCTGATAGAGCTGAAGCAAGGCAAGATCTCGCAGGTGGATCGCGTGCGCAGCCGCAATCGCGGCATCCAGCGGTTGATAGAAGAAGCCCAGAAATTCGCCGGGCAGGTGCGCCGCTTCACGCTCCTATACACCGCCGGGTCTTCGGATGAAGACCTGGCGAAGTTGCGCCAGGCGCTACAGCCGCTCGCGCCGATCGAGCCGGCTGAGCCGCTGCTGATCACGCCAGTGATCGGCGCACATTTCGGCCCCGGCGGACTAGGCATCGCTATCCTCACCACATAGCGCACGACCGCCCCACGCAATACGCAACACGGAATACGCAATACGGAATACGAAACACGCAGTATGCCCAACCCAGCGACCGAGAAGCTGCTCAAAATCCTCAAGCTCGAGGCGCAGACCGGCTACCAAGACCGGGCCGTGACGCGCGGCTTGCAGTCGTTCGCCGCAGCTTGGCTCAACGACGCAGCGCGGAACAACATTGACCCCGCTTGGGCCGAGAGCGTGGCCCAAGCCATGCGCACATACAGCGCGCTGACCGACATCGAACAACGGCGCGCGGCGCTGGAGGCGCTCACGACCCGCCTGCGCACGCCGGTGTTCCAGAGCAGCGGGAGCGCAACAAACGCGCCACGCCGCAGCGAAGCGGAGGCGCGCGCGACCAGCCCATCACAGCCATCGCCGACGGCGAATCAGCCGACGGCGGCCGCCGCGCCCGCCAAGCCAACAAGGCGTTCGCCGGCGCCGCATTCGCGCGAGGCCGGCCTGGGCCTGGACGCGCCGGTGACCAAGCTCACCGGCATCGGCGAGTTCAACGCCCAGAAATTCGCCCGCCTGGGCATTCGCACAATCCGTGACCTACTCTATTACTTCCCGGTGCGCTACGACGACTACAGCGCGCTGAAGACGATCAACCAGCTTTACTATGGCGAGCAGGTCACGATTGTGGGCCGCGTGGCCTCGGCCTGCAAGTTCACCACGCGCAGCAACCACGTGATCGTGCGGGTGATCATCGAAGACGCCTCGGGCGCAATCGAATGCTCCTGGTTCACCACCGAGCGCTACGCCGACACCCTGCTCAAGCAGTTCGTCGTCGGGCGCGAGATGGTGATCAGCGGCAAAGTCGGCGAATACCTGGGCCGGCTGACCTTCCAGAACCCATCCTATGAGCCAGCCGAGCGCGAATGGCTCATCGGCGGCAACATTGTGCCGGTCTATCGCCTGACCGAGGGGCTTCAACCGCTGCTGGTGCGGCGGGTGATGAAACGGGTGGCCGAATATTGGTCGTCGCGCGTGCCGGAGCACCTGCCGGAGGAGATCCGCAGTGCGCTGAAGTTGATGCCGATCGGCGACGCGCTGCGCGAGATCCACTTCCCGCGCACCATGCGCCACCAGGAGAACGCGCGCCGGCGGCTGGCCTTCGACGAGCTGTTCACCCTCCAACTGGCCGTGTTGCGCCAGCGCCAGATGTGGCGCACCGAGCCGGCGCCGGCCATCCCCATCTCGACGATGACGGCGCAGCGGCTGATCGCCGCGCTGCCCTACGCGCTCACCGGCGCCCAGCAGCGCGCCCTGGAGGCAATCCTTAAAGACCTGGCCCGGCCAAACGCCATGCATCGCCTGCTCCAGGGCGATGTTGGTTCGGGCAAGACGGTCGTGGCGGCCTTGAGCATGGCGCTGGTGGCCGACCAGGGCTGGCAGGCAGCGATGATGGCGCCGACAGAAATCCTGGCCGAGCAGCATTACAAGACGCTCAGCAAGCTATTCAAAGCCTTTGCTGAGCAATACGCCATTGCCCCTATCGAGCTTGCATTGCTCACCGGCAGCACAAAGGCCGGGGAAAAGCGCGCGATTTACGCTGGCCTGGCCGAGGGCAGCGTGCAGGTCGTCGTCGGCACGCATGCCCTGATCCAAGAAGGGCTGACCTTCAAGAACCTAGGCCTGGCCGTGATAGACGAACAGCATCGCTTTGGGGTATTACAGCGCAAGGCGCTGCGCCAGAAGGGCGGCGCGCTCAGCCCGCATACGCTGGTCATGACCGCTACGCCCATCCCGCGCACGCTCGCGCTCACCCTCTACGGCGATCTGGACAACACCGTGTTGGACGAGATGCCGCCCGGCCGCCAGCCGATCGAAACCCACTGGTTCACGCCGGCCGAGCGCGAACGGGTCTATCGCTTCGTCCAGCATCAGATTGACCAGGGCCGGCAGGCGTTCATCATCTGCCCACTGGTGGAAGAATCGGAGAAGATCGAAGCGAAGGCCGCCGTAGAGGAATACGAGCGACTACAGCGCGAGGTCTTCCCAACGCTCAAGCTCGGCCTGTTACATGGAAAGATGAAGCCGGCGGAGAAAGAAGCGGCCATGCGCGCCTTCGCCAACGGCGAAACGCACATCCTCGTCTCAACCGCCGTCGTCGAGGTGGGCATTGATGTGCCCAACGCCACGGTGATCCTCATTGAGGGCGCAAACCGCTTCGGTCTGGCGCAGCTCCATCAGTTTCGCGGGCGCGTGGGCCGCGGCCAGCACAAGTCATACTGCTTGCTCATCGCCGACAGCAGCTCGGCACTCAGCGACCAGCGCTTACAGGCGATCGTGAACACGCAAGACGGCTTTAAGCTGGCCGAGATTGACTTGGAGATGCGCGGGCCAGGCGAGTTCTTCGGCACGCGACAGAGCGGCGACCCAGAGCTAAAGCTGGTGAACTTGCGCGATCGCGACCTGCTGGAGATGGCGCGCGAACAGGCCGAACGGCTGCTCGAGCGAGATCCTGATTTGTCCAATCACCCGCTACTGGCCGAGCGCGTCCTCGCCTTCTGGGAACACCGCCAGGGGGGAGAAACCAGCTAACGCAATGCGCATGCTCCCCAACGAACCATGACCGTTGCCCTATATCCCGGCACGTTTGATCCCTTCCACAACGGCCATCTGGACATCGCACGGCGCGCGCTCGCCCTGTTCAATCAGCTGATCATCGCCGTATACGATCAACCAGAGAAGCAGCTCCTCTTCTCTCACGAAGAGCGGATCGCGCTGGCACGCGAAGTGCTCACAGAAGCCGGCATAGACGGCCGTGCCTCGGTGATGGGTTACAGTGGTTTGACGGTGAACTTCGCCCGCCAAGTCGGCGCGCGCGTGCTGATCCGCGGCCTGCGCAACAGCGTGGACTTTAACTTTGAGCTACAACAGGCACAAACCAATCACTGGCTGGCCGAGGACATCGAGGTGATCTGCTTATTTGCCAACGCTCCAAATCACTTCCTCAGCGCGACGCTGATCCGGCAGATCGCCAAGCTTGGCGGCGATGTCACCGCGCTGGTGCCGGCGTGCGTGGCCCGCGCGCTGAGGCAGCTTAAATAAATTGCTATACTTCTCATATACTATTCGTCATGGACATTCAACACCTGCTTGGAAGGCTGGAAGCGGTCCTGCTAGAGGCGCGGCGCGTGCCCGGCACAAAAATGAAACTCGTAGATGCCGAGCGCTGTTTCCAGCTTATTGACCAAATGGTGTTGGCTATTCCCGAGGAAATAAAAAAGGCTCAGCGCATCCAGCAGGAATACGACCGCATCATTGCCCAAGCCAAAGAAGAAGCAGAACGCATTAAGGAGTTGGCCCGCGAGGAGGCCAGCCGGCTTGCCGATGATGAAGCAATTATTGCCATCGCGCAAAATCGCGCCCAAGTCATCGAGGAACGCGCACGGCGCGAAGCAGACCGCATGCGCGCCGAAGCCGATGCGTATGCCCTAGAGACGCTGATCCGCCTGCGCGACGAGCTGAGCCACACCCTCGCCGTGGTCTCAAACGGCATCGCCAAGTTGGAGCGCGAGCGCGCCGAGCGATTACAAGCGGAGCAGGCACTGGCGACCAACAACGCCGCATCGGCAAATGCACAAGGCGCGCCAAATTAGCCAATGAGCGCTCGCCTTGAGCGCGCGGCAGCAGCCGCCATCACTGCCGCGGCGTCTTTGCTATTCGCGCTGTACAGCGTAGCCACTCCCTTGTTCGAAGCCTCGGATGAGCTATGGCACTACCCGATGGTTTGGCACTTCGCCACCGGCGGCGGCTTGCCCATCCAGCGCGCCGGCCAACGCGATGACGAAGCGCCCTGGCGACAGGAAGGCAGCCAGCCGCCCCTGTATTACTGGATCGCGGCAGCGCTGAGCGCGCCGTTCGACGCCTCGAACTGGCGCGAGATCCGCCGCCTGAACCCTCATGCCGACATGGGCGTGCCGACCCCAGACGGCAACGCCAACGTCGTCTTGCACACGCTGGCGGAAGGGTGGCCCTGGCGAGGAGCTGCGCTGGCCGTGCGCGTGGCGCGCCTGGCGTCTATCTTGATGAGCACTGCGACGGTGTTCTTCGCCTATCTGTTCGCCCGTGAGCTGTTCCCGTCGCGCGCCGACAACCAGGCGGATGGCGCGCTGTTGCGGCTGGCCGTGCCGGCGCTGGTCGCCTGCACGCCGATGTTCGCCTTCATCAGCGGCTCGGTGAACAACGACAATGCCGCCGTCTTGTTCAGCACGATCGGGCTGTGGTGGGCGCTGCGGCTACTGCGCACCGGCGCGCTCACGGCGCGCAACGCCGCCATCGCCGGCCTGATCGCCGGCCTGGGCGCACTCAGCAAGAGCAGCGCCCTAGGATTGATCGGCCTGTTCGGCCTGGCTGCGCTGCTGACCTTCAAGCAAGACGTGCGCCGCTTCGCCACGCGCTTGGTCGGCTTCGCGATCGTCATGCTCGCTGTGACGCTGGCGATCAGCGGCTGGTGGTTCGTCCGCAACCTGGTGCTCTATGGCGACCTGCTCGGTTGGAACGCCTTTCTGGACGTGGTAGGCCGGCGCGACCAGCCGGCTTCGCTGGCCCAACTGTGGAGCGAGCGCGAGGGCTTTGTGTGGGCGTACTGGGGCGTGTTCGGCGCGATGAACGTGATCATGTCGCCCTGGATCTACGATGGCCTGAACGCGCTGGCGGCGCTGGCCGGCCTGGGCCTGCTCTGGCAGGCGGGGCGCGCGCTGCTCAGAGGCGAGGCGACCTCGCCCGACGCGCTGCGCCGCGCGCTGCTGTGCGCCTTCTGGGTGATCTTGATTTTCGTCGCCCTGCTGCGCTGGACATCGCTCACGCCCGCGTCGCAGGGCCGGCTGATGTTCCCGTGCATCGCCGCCATCGCAGCCGCCCTGGCCTATGGCTGGTGGTCGCTTCATCGCTTTGTACTGATCAGCGCTGGCGCGGGCATGGCGATCCTGGCCGTCGGCGCGCCGCTGGCCTTCATCGCCCCTGCCTACGCGCCGCCGGCGGATGGCTGGGCTGGCCGCCTGCCGCTGTCGCTCAACGCCGAGTTCGGCAACGCAATCCAGCTCGTCGAGGCCGGCATCGCGCCAGACGAAGCGCGATCCGGCGAATCGGCCACGCTGCGCGCCAACTGGCAGCTCAACCAGATCGTGGCCGAGAACTACAGCGTCTTCGTCCACCTGATTAACGAGCACGATGTGATCGTGGCCCAGCGCGATATGCACCCCGGCCAGGGCAATCTGGCGCTGGCCGAGCAACCCGCTGGCCGACGCTGGAGCGACCGCTACACCTTGCGCATCCCCTCGCTCGCGCCGGCCCCGCAAAGGCTGCGCTGGGCGGTGGGCCTCTATGACCATACAACCGGCCGGAGGCTGACGCTCCAGGACGGCAGCGACCGCCTGATCTTCGGCGAACTGAGGTTGCTGCCCCGCGACGAGGCCACGCCGCTCCTGCGTTACGCCAACGGGCTGTCCCTGTCAGAGTACGCGCTCACCCCTACGTTGCTCTATCCAGGCGCGCTGCTCACCGTCACCACCATCTGGCTGCCTGAGCGACGCCCTGCCGCCGACTTGAACATCTCGCTCCAGATACTCGACGAAGCGGCCAACAAGATCGCCCAACAGGACCTCAGCCCGCTGCCCGGCCGGTGGGCGATCAACCAGCCGGTGACGTTGACCCACCTTTTGGCCATCGCACCAAATGCGCCGCCGGGCGTGTATCGCCTGCTGCTGATCTGGTATGCGCCGAGCGACTTCGCGCGCCTGCCGGCCTACGATGCACAGGGGCAGTTCGCCGGCGATCAGATCACGCTCACCCGCCTGCGCGTGCGCTAGCTGAACCACTGGCGTGTTGGCCTATTGGTCAAGAAACTCTTGAACGGCAGCGCAAAACTTAGCAGGCAGCTCGCGCTGCGGCCAGTGACCGCAGCGACGCATTTCATATAGTCGCGCGCCAGTCACGCGCCGGCTCGCCTCGCGTGCGCAAGCGATCGGCACGAGTCGGTCGCAATCGCCATGAATGAAGCACGTTGAGGCGTTAATTCGGGAAAGTTGATCCAGATAGTTGGTGCGCAGTCGATCGGGCATCACCTCATGTCGTTGAAAGGCCATAAATGCCTCGCCAGCGCCCGGCTTGCAGATTTCGTTAAACACATCGTCCACCAGATCTTCTGGGATATGGGCAGGATCGGCGAAGATTGCGCTCAGGCTGGCGCGCGTCCACGCGCGGCTGCGCCGCAGCATAGCGTAGGTCGTGCAGGTCAGGATCGGCATGCGTGTGAAGAGATACGACAGCAAATGCGCCGGCGCCTTGCGCTGTAGGCCATAGCTGGACACTGGTATCAGGCGTAGCACGCGCTGCGGATAAGCAAGCGCAATATGGAGCGCAAGCGCGCCACCCATCGACACGCCGCAGAAACTCGCCCGCTGAATGCCCAGCATGTCCATGAACGTGGTAATCAGGCGTCCATACGATTCAATAGTATGTTCAAAATCGGCGGGGCGATCGCTCTCGCCATAGCCCGGCAGATCTGGTGCAAAGACGCGGTGCGACTGAGCCAAGGCAGGAAGCACAGATGACCACGATAGGCGCGCTGAGTCCAGTCCACCACCGTGTAGCAGGATGACGCAGCAACCTGCCTTGCCAGCGTGGAAATAATGAACCCGCAACCCTCCAATGAACAGATGATCGCTGCGCATATGCGCTCTACTTAGCCCGGCCAATGCCCTCGAGCATGCGGGCGAACTGCTCGAGCGTCCCCGGCCCGTGCACGCGCAGCCGCCGCCAGGTCATGGCATTCGCCAGCGTATGGATGTAACCGTGCTCGGTGGTCACAGCCCCCCAGGTCTCTACCGATCGCAACATGCGGATCACCGCGTCGTCGTAGCGGCCAGACGGATAGCAAAAAAAGCGTGGGCGGCGGCCCGTGTGCGCGGTGATTTGCTCGATCGGCCCCAGGATCTCCCAGACCAAGAACTGAAAGCACCGGTTGCGCAGGTCGCGGTGGGTGCGGGCGTGGGATTCGATGTCCATCCCCGCTGCGGCCATCTCCTTCACCATCTCCCAGGTCAGATAATCGGGATTAGCGAAGTTGATGAAGTCGGTGGTGATGAAGAACGTCCCGCGCATGCCATACTTCTTGAGCAGCGGGAAGGCGTGTTCGTAGTGGTCGCGGTGGCCATCATCGAAGGTCAGAATGATCGGCTTGCGCGGCAGGGGCCGGCCTGTGGCAAGATGGGCGTGCAGATCGTAAAGGCGGATTGTGGTGTAGTCGTTGGCCTGGAGATACTGAAGCTGGCGCTCGAAAGCGTCCGGCGTCACTGAGAGGTTAATGCGCAGGCGGGTGGCGTTCGGCGGCGGCGCTGAGATGTAGTGGTACATCAGGATCGGCACGCGGGCCGATTTGGGCGGGCGCGCCAGCGTTGGCGATAGCATAGGGCGCTGCAGCGCATCTTCCGGTGGCAACCTGGCCGCCCACAGCGGATTCGCCAAGCCCGCGCCGACAAACAGCACGCTGACAATCAGCCTGACCAGCGCAGTCGCCAGGCGCATGAACGCGATTATAGTGACGCGAGATCGGGTTAGCCTTCACGGGTGCATTCACCAATAGGGCGCGGGTCGCTTGCCCGCCATGCCGGTCTATCACGCTGGGGACTCACGCAACACCTGCCTCACTGTCATGCTGAGCGGCAGCGAAGCATCTAAAATCCCGCCCAACCAAAACACCCCAAAGCCATCGAACCCTCGCCTAATTCCCTCGCATCCTATTGAGAGTTACCGAAGTTGGTTGACGGATAAACCGGCATGCCGAAAGAAACTCAGCAGCAGGTCATCGTAAACGGGCAAACCCATTGTCAATTCCACGTCGGATTCGCTCGGGTGTCCGGTTCTTTAGACGCTGTTTTGA
>Ga0272447_1001385_pt1 | contig 15281 bp, 14 predicted proteins | sample YNPCB0133_FD_194589 | JGI IMG/M metagenome (GOLD analysis project Ga0272447, IMG submission 194589) | Hot spring microbial mat communities from Yellowstone National Park, WY, United States - YNP-CB-013-3 | ecosystem: Environmental > Aquatic > Thermal springs > Hot (42-90C) > Sediment | place... | reverse complement strand
TTAGCATGTCAATCGTACTTGCAATCGACATGCATATCTTAGGGTAGTTGTTCAAAGCAAGACCATACACGCAGGTACCATCGCTCATCGAATTAGGCCCTTACGTCTGCGGACTTCCTCAATCATCTGATCCCATTCGTCTTTGCTTTGCTCAACCTTACGGGATTCCGAGATAGTCTTAGGTTTGCTCTTAGGTACAACTACACGCTTCTCACTAAGAATCTTGATGAGACCTACAGGGTCCTTAGATTCGGAGATAATCTTATACTCTTTAGGTGAAGGTACATAGCGACTCTTTACGATCTCCTCTAGTAACTTCTGACTTTCTCTCAGTTTTTTGCGTGCAAGGTTCAACTCGCGCTTGAGTGATAGTACACTTTCCTTTACTCGCTTTATTTTGTTTTTTCTACGTTTCTTGCTTTCTTTTATCTCTTTGTCTTCATGATAGTATTCATCCTCTTTGCGATCCTCTTCAACCCCCCAATCCATATCCTCTTCAGCTTCCCAATCCATGTCCCCTTCTACTTCAACATCATCCTTATATTCTATATTTTCTTCATCTTGTTCATCTAATTCCTCATCTCTATATTCTTCATACTTGTATTCATCCTCATCACCCATGTAATCTTCTTCAACTTCTACATCTTGGTTGTCGTCTTCGTAATCCTCACCTTCATCCTCTAGGTGGGAATCCTCCTCTAGAGTCTCGTCTTCTTTTTCCTTATACTCTTCCTGTTCTTGGGTATCTTCGTTATCAAAAACTTCCTTGTCCTTTTCATCAATATTTTCGTCATTCATGAAATCAGGTTCCTGTTCCTTTACTTTTTTCTTAGGCATAGCTTTACCCTCGTTTTCCTGGCAACACTCTTTCCTCTCTACGTTTTCTCTCAATTCACCTTGTGAAAGTATCTCCAAAAGTTTCACTAGTGCATGGAGACTAATCTCACCATTATAGTAGGATTGGATTAGACTATCAACAACATCTAAAGAATTAGCGTTGACCGCGGGTTTTTGCGTCGTGTTCCCCCCGCATTCCCTTAGTTTTTTGATCTTAGATTCCTTGATGACGTTCCTTATTGCATTCATAACACGCTCCTGGACTTCGTTTATACCCCTGGTCGTAGCTGGATCAGTAACAAGATCGACGGACTTTACTTTGTTGATATGTTTTACGTATTCCCTTCCCGATTCCTTATCTTCATCGACTTCTGCCTCAACTACGTGAGAGAAACCAAATTCGCCACCGAAGACGTTGATGATGATGTCAATAATACTAGAGTATGGTGAATCGTATATCTCTATATCACCACGGATGCAGTTTTTATCTTCATCCCAATAGGCCTTGGTTACTCTACCTACTAAGGTTTGTATTTTCTCTTCATGGTCAAGGAAAATTGGTACACCGTCGTATAAACCGTCTTCAACTGCTTTACGCAAGACTTCCGGTGCATATACCCTGTTATTGATAGACTTAGGACCCACTAAAACTAGGTTGGAGTATGTCTTAGTTTTCCTTTGCAAAGGTGTCATAAGATGCTCCCTGTAAATAACCTAATCAATCAACTGTTTTTCGGATCGTATCAATGGGACATTTACAATCAGCGCTTCTCTTCATCCATTCCTGTTGACCGTGTAACAGGTCCAGGTCAAACGCAAATAGGTTATTGGTCAGACTCGCAACTCTGGCAAACGATTGCATGGTCACGCTTTGCGTATGAAAGAAACCCGGTTGTAAAGGGTATCATCAACATACTTATAGATCATATAGGTAAACCGCATGTAGAATGGGTTGGAGATAAGAAACTTTCGCGCAAGGTTAGTAAACTCTGGGAAAAGTTCTCTCGGGTGAATTGCCTAGGGGATTCGGGTTATCTGACCACAGGTGAACTATCGCAAGACAGGGAAAAGGAAATTCGTGTACGCTGGTTGCGTGATGGTGAAGTCTTCATAAGGTTTTTCATGAAGGATGCAGGTTATCCCTTGGTACTACGCTTTGTGGAACCTGAACAGGTACGTACACCACCTGTGGATCGTGATGAAAAATTCTCTCACACTTGGGGGATAGTTACTGAGATTGACGACAACGAAAGCATTAGGGGTTATTGGGTTTACTATCCCAATCAGGGTGAATGGGAATACGTGCATCGCAGGTACATGGTCTATGGAAGGCGGAATGCAGACAGGAACGTGAAGCGCGGGCTTCCAGAGATTGCAAATGTCGAGATAGACTTTGCTCACTTATGGCAATTGCTGAGGGGTGTAACAATATCGTCAAAAGCACAGGCATCAATTGCATGGATCGAAAGATACCCTGGAGCCATGTCTGACCAAATACTTGCTCATTCAATTTCCACTAAGGACACAGGTACAACGTCGTTTGGAGCGTTCAAGCCTGGCGCACCCAATCTATCTCCATCGTTTTACGGTGTTGATCCTAACGCTAGGAACATTGATCCAGGGACTATACTTTCCGTGAACCAAGGCAAGGAATACGAACCTGGACCAACATCCGATCCCCAAAGGTATATTGACACGTGTGCAAGTATATTACATTTACTCTCTTTGCAATGGTGCTTACCGGATTGGATCACAAAAGGCCCAGAGGCTTATGCTTCTGCACTAGTAAGTGGTTCACCTTTCGTAAGGCGCATCGAATCTATGCAGGCAGACTACGCGGCCATCTTTGGTCAAATCTGCACTACGTTCGTGAGACTCGCGGAGAGATTAGGATGGCTGGAGAGAAAAACGCTTCAGAAGGTGCAACCTATTGTGCGGCTTCCCAGTGTTATTATGGCTGATGAGATAAGGCAGGTCGAAACACTCCAAAGGGAGTTGCAGTTTGGATTACTCAGTGAGATAGAATACCTTCATAAGCGTGGTCGCGATCCACGGAAAACACTTGCACAGAGGAAAAAGTGGAAAGAATTGCTCAGTAAGTATAATATGGATGACCAAAAGCAAGGTGTATCCGAAGATAAAGAGGAGACTAAACCCAATAAGTTCAGAGACTATCTCAATCCCCCTGGAAGCAGGATTCTTAGGGAGGGGGAGTGCGAAAAGGAAAATGTTGAGGTTATGAGAAAACTTACAGGGGAATGTGAAGTTGTAAGTAGATGTAAAGGTTGGAAACCTGAAGAGAAAAGCCCATATGTAATTGGGTGTAAGCATGGAGATAGGCAATGGAAAAAGACATCTAAGCGCAGGAAGCCAGATCGCGGAGTTAGTAGGGCTGTCTATAGTGTATCAGAAAAAGCTATAAAGAAGATGGAGGATATATATTCTCAAGTATCTAATGAAGTTGATCATAACAAGAGGCAACAGCTAATGGGTAAAGTTACCTATTTATCATCTTCCACTGTTGCTTTGGCTTATCTAAAAGATTTATCATCCTATCCAACCCCAGTAAAACGGGAAGTAATGAGGCAATTGGCTATAGCTGTACAAGGTGATGACAAGGTAAATAAACTTTTTACAAATTCGGAAGTGGAAAAGGCAAAGGACAGGGAGTTAGATAGGCTTATATTCTTAGCTGTAAAGAAGTTGGAAAAAGAAATAGATAATGTTGACAACGAAAGCAAGAAGAGTGCAGCTACACCAATTCTGGATATAATTGCGCAAACAGCTATTGATAACCTAAAAGATTCAATAGGTAAAGGTGAAAAGATCACTTTACCTGAAGGTACGCAAGGTAAGCAAGAGATAGAATATGCGATGAGCAAGATGGACTTTGCTCCTGATAACATTGCACAATTTTTAGGTGGTGCAATGACACTGGGTTCTATTGAAAGCAAGCTAAAAGAACATCAAAAAGTTATGCTAAGGTCCTCATTACTCAAGACTTTGGCTGGAAGGATTCCGTATCTACAGGAGGTTCAGGTTGACAAAGAGCTTTCAAAGTTTGCATTTGAGTCATTTGTTGCTGTGAACGATGGTACATATGCAAAAGTTATCAACAACATGGAAAAGATACTCAATGAGAATACTCCCGAAAGCGAATTATCCAATTTGCTTGTAAATGTTATAAAGGAATGCCCCAATATACATGGTTCGTTAGGCGGGAAAGATACTAAGGTAGAAGATGATAATAAGGCCGAAAGTATAGTAGGTAGTATAGAAAATATACAAGACCAAGACCAAAGGAAGAAAGTTATAAGGTCTATACTCCTAAGGTGTATATTCTCTTATGGTGCGGCAGAGATAGCTCGCAGAGGCAATGAAGAGGCGTGGGCTAGACAACATGGTGCAGGTATGGCCTACAACCCACAATTCCCAGGAATTGATAATGTTTTGACCATGCAAAATAACGATGGTACATATTACATAATCCCAATGTCCCACAAGATGCACATGACAGAGGGAAGCAATAAACCTTCAAAAGAATTTGAAAAGATGAAGGTAATAAAAAGCCTAGTCAAAACATACTTAGGTGAAATACAAAGAAGTGTCCAAGGTAAACTTCAAGATGTCTTGCAAAAGACCACGGCGGATGAAAGGTCGTCAGCCCTTAGAGTATATATTCAGAATCTAGAGAACGAACTAAAAAGGGAGGAGAATAATTGTGGCAAAGTGGATTGGAGCGAGAAGACACAAGGTAGCGAAAGGGATAGAAGAGACAGATGTTTCCAGCTTGATTACGAAAGGATGATACTTTTGTCACTATCCAGACACATAGAGAATATGCCTAGTGATGGTTACACTAAGATAAGATATAAACCCATTACACTGGTAAGATTTAGAGCAGAAAGTATAGAGTTTTACGAGGAAGGCAGAAGTAAGGCTGTCGCTATATACAAAAGAGATGGCTACGAGACTAGGGAGGACATGATAAGGAAATCAATAGACGTACTTAGGTTAGGCAAAATGACAAAACCTAGACAAAGGAATCCTGGAAAAAGGGTAAAGTCTAGTAGCGATAGCTCACAGGTACAACAACCCCAAGCACAATGAATCTAGTGCATCGTCATGCTTAGTGTTCGGATAGGACTTTATCTCTTGCACTAGCTCCGTTGATGATCTAGTTATCTTTAGTCTATTACCCTTTATGATGCCCATGATTCCTGTAACGATACGGTTGTGCTTGTTTTGTCCCGATGTCCACATGTGTGCAATGAATTGTGGAACATCACCGCTGTCGTACAATTCCATAAACCCCTCTCTAACCAAATGTAACGCGGTACCCATCGTTGCGTTGGATTCTACGACCACCTTTATCGGTCGATACAGTAGTATCTTCTCAACCGCGAAGTTTACCCAGTCTCCCTTAGAGCAATCGCAATGTGCATAGATCGTAGAACCATCGTAACTAACGTAGATAGTCGTAACTGCGCACCAGTCTGCAGAGCGTTTCGTTGAATACGCGGGATCAATCGCAATAACACTGCAGTAGGTGTTGTTTGGGATACTATCCACAAACATTGTGTCTTCAATGAAAGGTAGGAATAGTGGATACACTGCACCTAGTCCAGGTTGCTGAAGATATTCACTTCGGAAAACGTCTTCACCTAGGGAGAAGTATGCCTCCATGAGGGATTCAAGACTCCAACGTTCCCTCCACAAGAGTGTTACACCACGTTCCATCTCGTCTTTATTCTGCATGTAGAACGCCTCACGCTCACTCTGAGGAAGTTTGTACCATTGCTGCCACAAGTCTATTCTCTCGGGAAGAGTCAACGCGGGAAATGTTAGACTAGGCCATTGTGATGAGAGTTTATGCACTATACTGTCTTCATGGATGGTTGTACCTACAACGATATACTTGCATGCGCGTGAACCTGCGGGGATAAGATCACGTAGGAACCAATCCCAGTGTGATTCTCTCACTGAAGGGGAAATTAGGTCCATGTGACCTTGAGGGTCGTCTAAGATAATTAGCTCTGGTCGTGATTCTCTCCATCTTCTCCCTCTAATCCTACACCCTGTACCTAATGCCTCAACTAGGGTACTACCAACAACAATTCGTGAAGCACTAGCTTGATGGTTTACGTTTAGGGTATCTAGCGCATGGGCGATTGATGAGAGAAGCTTACTAGCTTGAGAAAAGGTGTCACTAACGATGAGTATGTACTTGACGCGTTTGTTGTATAGAATCGTATAGAGGGGATAACCTAGAGTTATAACTGTACTCTTAGCTGAACCTCTAGGTGCAGTGATCACTATCTTGTCGTGATCGTTGAGAGCGTCTGCTATTTTATTGTGAAACTCGGGTGATTCCAACTGGAAGTAGCTAGGTGCTACAGTACGCAACCAGGAGATAGAATACCTTCCAGGATTAGGTGGAACCTTTTTACTCTTGAGTGAGGCTAGTACCTTGGAAATACGATCTAATCTCTTCTGGATGTCCCTGTTCATTCATCCTCATCCTCTTCACTGTCGTCATCCTCATCGTCTTCATCCTCAATCCCGACGGATTCAATCCCCAATTCCTGTTCGATACGCTCCAGGCGGTCAATGGTGTCTAGATACGCGGTGGTGTCGGGTAAATATCTCAGAAGTATCTCGCAAGCCTTTACCCTAAGCCTATTTTCCTCATCGGGGTTCATAGCGAAATAATGCAAGGTCTCCACAACGTCGAAAACGTACTTCCGGAAAATCTCAGGGGAATCGTTGCGCATATCTTATCTCCTCTGAAGAAAACCTTCAATTGGTCATTCTGTGACAGGTACACTGTTAGGAATATAGTAGATCAAGCATCAAAGATAAACCTCATTATAGACTACGATGCAGATGGACTTACTGCAGGTGCAATTCTCTCATTATATCTAGATCGCTGCGCAAAACCTTACACTGTAAGACTTTTCAACCGCAGTGATGGCTTCACCGTGCGTGAAGACTACCTTGATAGGGATTCACTGAATGTTGTATTAGACCGTGGTTCACCTGAGTATTCAAGTGGTTTGTATGACAACTATGATGTTCTGATCATTGATCATCATCAATCTGAAGACTACAAGCCTAGAGGGAAGGCAGTTATCGTAAACCCTCATTGTGTGGATCACGAAATCACCCCGTGCACCAGTCTTATTGTCCAACACCTCTTTGGTAATCACTACACAACACCACTAGCTCTAATTGGAACACTTGGGGATTACTGCAGTGTTGACTATGACACCACAACCACATTCCTAGATAACTGGAGCGACAGTACGCCTTGGGGAAGGTTATATTCCCCTAGTTATATCCGTTATCACGTAGTACCTAGGATCAACTCTTGCGCAAGGATAGGGAAAGTGGAACACGCGTGGGAATTCCTACGCAATCCTTCACCTGAAACTCTAAAGCTTCTCAAAAAAGCTAACGAAGAGAGAAAGGTCCAATCACGTAATGCTCAACCACTAGCTACACTAGAGAGCGATAGGGTGTCTATAGCTATCTACCCTAGAGAATTGCAAGGTCACATATCGTATCTAGCTTCAAGGGAGGCCAAGAGAAAACCTATTGGTATTGCTTGTTTCGAAGATAATGGTATCTACAGACTAAGTATAAGATCATCATCATGCAACCTTCAACCTATATTCCAAACCATCGTAGCTAAGTTGGGTGGACACAAGTATGCAGGCGGTGGATATATACCTAGGGAAAACCTAGAAGAATTCCTCAAGGAAATAGAATCCAAAATAGAAGAGCATAAATCACAAGAGGAACCTACGCTAGAACCTGAACACACTGAGGATACTAGGGTTATCGAGTCTCTAGAAATTGCATGCTTGAATCCACCTACAAGGTTTATAGGAGGCAAGGGATGGGAAAGCGTTGGAAGAGATTCTTCTCAGAAAACGGAAAAGGAAGTAATAACGAAACCCAGGTATCTTGGGAACGTGCTCCACTGGGGCAAACCCCAATCGGGGAAACGTTGCTCGATCGAGTGCTGGAGAGGGAAGTTGAGCATGGATTGGTTAGGGTAGTGAGAAGATGCTCTTTACCTCTTATTGCTGGAGTGTCAAAAAACCGTAGATGGAGAACGTCATTTAGGTCCAAGTGTGTTTTCAAGACTCAAGCAGCCAAGGAGTCGGATGATCTATGGAGAGAGATATTGATGGATAACCTTATTATTGAGAACATGAGTCTAGATACAATCAATCCCAAAGTGTTAGTGATATGCTCAGTACACCAACCTTATAACCTCATGGACCCTGTGAATTCAATCGACGCGGTTTGTGATGTAGTGAAGACTGTGCTACCTGTGGACGATAAGTATTACTCGATATTCCTCTCTTGGGAGAATTCAAAAGTCAGAGATAGGTTCGTCGAAATCGAAGTCTGGGCTAGAGTCTTTTAGCAGATCGTTGATAGGTGGGAATGTAGCGTCAGACACATTCCTCTTTTTATAGTCTCTGCAGTCGTAGTAAACCATCTTACTATTTAGCATGTAGGGATAGAATCCACCTTCAGGGTTCTTAGGGTAAAACGATGGGTGATAGCGCAAGAGTGCAAAATGGAAACGATCATACGCTACACTTTCGCAATCGTAACCTCTTAGCTTGTTTCTGTACACTAAACGCTTGAGCATCTTGATTGCCTTGGGTTTGTAGTGAGCATGTAGCACGTTTAGTGATTCATTGAACACCGGAGTGTCAACGTATAGGTTATAGACTTTCCCATCAGGTCCTTTGACCTTGGGTTTTCCCCGCAGTGGTTGTCCAAGCTTGTACCTTTCACCCCAGAGTAATTCCCAGTACCTTACAACCTCAGACTGATCTAACCTCTTTGACTGCATATAGCCTCACTCCCTTCTGTTTCACTGAAGTGATGACCTTCCCTGCGATTACTCTACCTTCATGACGCATCAACCACTGGGATAGCTCCTTAGTTAGTAATTTAGGTGTTATCTCCTTCACTGTAGATACAAATTCCTTAGACACATTCCCAAACATTGTAGATTGGCAATCCTTGAGTATATCCTCTACACTAGTGTAATCTCCATAGGGGAAATTCACTAGGAATCTCTCTAGTAACTCTTTGTCTTCCGATACGATGCTCTCAGAAGTATCCGCGGGATGTACACCTAATAACCATTCCACAAATCCACCCACAACTGCGTTCCATTGCTCAAACGATCCAAAACCCCTCTGTGGTACGTATCCTTGCTTTTCGTAGAATGCCAACCATCCCATTGCATCCTTGACGAATTGCTTGTGCTTGCTGATGCATTCATTCACCAGGTCTTTAGTGAAAAGTCTAGATTCAGGTTTATCTCCCACGGGTTCAAGGTGAGTAACGTAAACTCTACGATAGGTATCCGCGGTTAGTGATACGTTATTCCCTGTGCATGCTAGAGTGATAAACTTAGTCAATTCGACCATCTGTGAACGACCTAGAATTCTATCTCTCCATAACCTTGAAGTGACTAACGCGTCAATTGATGGACCACCTAATGGTTTAGATAGATTGTCCCAGATCAACGCTGGGCGATTAGATAGCAACGCGGATGTTATCTGCTTCCTAGCCTCAGAGTCACTGTCAGGATAGGGAGTAACGGGGATTATCTCTCCAGTCGCTAGAGCGAAGACAGACTGAGCAAGCAAGGTTTTCCCAACACCTGGTGTCGATGAAGTAATTACCCAGATGGGATTGTTAGGAACATACACTAAGGGAGTGAGAAGAGCAGCTAAAGTGGAAGCCATTGAGTGTACGTCCTTGAACCTAACACCTAGGACCGAGAAGTAACTTTCAACACTAGTGAGTATGTCACCTACCTTAGACTGGAATTTGGTAGGTTCAACCTTGGGACATAGTACACTATTAGTCGCTAGTGGACAGTAAACTGGATAGTTTCGATGTGCAGAGATTGTTTTTAGGGAAACACCTGAGAGTGCAAGACCACATAACCTATCCGCGGGAATGTAGTCCTTACCATCGAAAGTTAGCTCATAGTGTCGAATAACATCTCTAGCTAGATAGTCCCTATCGACCCTTTTCAATCCCGATGGGGTTAGGTGCACTATCTGATGGTTGTAGATGTAGTAATTATTGCTTTCCATATACTTCTCTAGGAATTCCACTACCTTAGCCTGTGTTTTTAGTTTCACTACCTTATTCTCTTTCCTAGTCTTCTCTTCAACCCTTGTCTTGGGTTTTTCCCCAGTTGCTAGGATAGTCTTCACCCTCTGCACTACATGTTCAACGTTGTCGTAGTCTTCAACCTCCAGGCAACGTATTCCCTGAGTCTTGAAAAAATTCTCGGCCTTCACAGAAGGTGCTAGGACTAATACCCCTTCAGGTAGCTCGGATATATCGACAAAAAAAGAAACCCCCTCGATTCCCGAGAGAGTCTCTCTCCACTTCGTGTGTGCAAAGAGTGATGGTGCTATACCTTTTCCCATTCCGTTGTGATCTCGCATGTTCCATCCCCTAAAGGTTCACGCTTGTAATCCCCGAAAAGGTGGGGAGAATCCTCTAGTAATTTATCTAGAACCTTGTTCGCAAGCAATCGAATCTCACGATCTGCATGACGGGAACCGCGCGTTTCCACGAAGTGTCTCCACGATCTTGCATTAGCAGTGACTACGATCTCTGTACTAATCCCTTGTGGCAGGAAGTATCTAGCAACTGAGCGAACCACCTTACGTTGATAACCTTCCTTCTCAAGGAGAGAGCATATCTTGTCGTATAGCTCTCTGCTTTTGTCTATACACTCCCTTATCTCCTCTCTTATACTATCTCCTATCTCTACACCTTGTAGCGGATCAACAACACTCATGCAACCTTCATCACAATAACGTTGACTGCGTTGAGAATACGAAAACCCCGCGCGATGACGCACTAACTCATGTGTGCATACTCTAGACAACCCGACAAACGCAAAAGTGTAAACGCAATGCTCTAGGACTGAACCGTGACCTTGTTTTAGGATGTTCTCCAGGTATGCTTGCGTTCCACCTGGACGCGGATTAGAGAAAGAGTCATAGCACACTCTCCCCGCGTATTCCGCTATAGCCTCTGTGGAGTGTGTTGTTGTTGGTTTATAGTCAACATGATACTTAGATAACCACTGAGATATTGCATGGCAGATTGGTTGGCTCTTAGCAATGAGATAGACTTCCATGGTTTACTCCCTTGGTAGTTTCTGATCTTGCCAGCGACCTTGATATGTAGCCTTCTCCGTTAGCTTCAGGAACAACATCTGCGCGATACCCTCACCAATGCGTAATTCTATTTTCCAGGGTGATAGGTTCGTTAGCTCGATGACTAGATTACCTCTCCATCCAGGTTCCGCTGGTGTTGTATTCACTAGTAGGCCTATGCGTGCATAAGAGGACTTTCCTAGACAAATTCCCAGATAATTCTCTGGTACTACAATCTTCTCAATAGAGTGAGCAAGGATTGTAGTGTAGCTAGGGAGTATTAGTGTTTCACTCTCAACCATAACATCAACGTAGTGCTCATAGGGGTTCAATGGTGAGACTATCTTATTATACCCACGTAGAGACAGTGAACCATCTTCAACATACATACCCCTTGGTTGAATTATAGAACAGTTTTTACCTGGGGACACGTAGTACAAACTGGGAATACGGAATTGGTTAGATAATCTAAGATCGTATCCTGCATAACCTAGTCCACAAGAGCATAAGTCTTTTCCCCTTTGATGCGTAGCAAGGAAGTTTTCCCAACGTGAGACAATCTCTAGTAACTCTTTACCACTGGCGAGCATAGTGCAGCCTCCACTGCTTGTACGTGAATTTTATGCAGTCTGGGGTTACTCGGTAGCGCGGTGGACACTAAAGTAATGTACCTGAGGGTTTGACGCAAGGAGGACCAGAGGATGAACCATCTGCAGACTTATCAGTTTTATTCCAAGTTTTCTCGCTGGATGCCAGAGGAAAACCGCAGAGAGACTTGGACTGAGGCGGTTTGCAACAGGGTTATACCTTGGTTGCAAAAGGTTGCAACTAAGTATAACGCACACCTCACGCAAGAGGAGTGGTCGTGGTTGCAAGAGAAACTTCTACGCATGGAGGCATCACCTGCTTTGCGTGTCATTCAGCTTGCAGGTCCAGCGTTGGACAGATGCAATGTTGGTGTATATAACTGTTCATATATACCTTTGGTCGATCTTAGATGCTTTGCTGAGATGTTGTATATCCTCATGCAAGGAACAGGAGTGGGATTCTCTGTTGAGGAGAAGTATATTAGTAATCTACCTAAAGTAAAACCTTGGAATGGAAAGGTAGTAGAGAAGGTTGTAGTAGAAGATACAACAGAAGGTTGGTGCGATGCACTATTACGCTGTCTCGAGATTTTCTATGATGGTTACGATGTAGAGTTAGACACACACTTAGTAAGACCTAAGGGATCAATCCTAAAGACTAAAGGTGGTTATGCTAGTGGACCTGAACCACTACGTGAACTAATTGAATTTATACGTAGAGTAGTTTCTAGTAATGGTGGTCATAGACTAAGAGACACAGACGTGCATCGCATTGCATGCTTTGTAGGGAGAATCGTTCAAGTAGGTGGTGTTCGACGTGCAGCTCTTATTTCTCTATCTGACCTACACTCTCTAGGTATGCGGTTCATCAAGTCGGGTGAATGGTGGAATGACAAGACCTATTGGGATCATGGATTATACCTCTCCATGGCCAATAACTCTGCGGTGTACGACTGCAATTACACAAAGCAATCGTTCATTGACGAATGGGAAGCATTGAGACAGAGTGGTAGTGGTGAAAGGGGAATCTTCAACCGCGATGCTACGCGGAGACTAAAACCTGCAAGGAGAGAGGCTTGCGATTTTGGTACTAATCCCTGCGGGGAGATTGTGCTAAGGCCTTTTGAGTTTTGCAATCTGTCTATAGCCGTGGCTAGACAGGGAGATACAGAGAAATCCCTAGTAGATAAAGTAAGGGCGGCAACATACTTTGGTGTACTACAGAGTCTATGCACAGACTTCAACTACATCCGTAGTGACTGGAAACGTAATTGTGAAGAGGAGAGATTACTAGGGGTAGATATTACAGGCCAGGTGGATTGTGAACTACTTCGTTATGGTTCTCAAGGGAGAGGGGAGTTGCTACGTAAACTTAGGGATGAGTCGATAAAGACCGCGGAGATACTTGCTCAGAGATTTGGGATCAACATGTCTGCAGCTATCACTACCGTGAAACCCTCGGGAGATTCTGCGGTTCTCTTTGGTTGCTCTTCAGGTGTTCACCCACGATATGCTAGGTTCTATCGCAGATGGGTGAGGGAAAGCAAGGATAGTCCAATGTGCAGATTCCTGGTGTCTCAAGGTGTTCCTCACGCTCCCGCACCTGAAGCACCTGAAAGGTTGGTAGTTTTCTGCTTCCCCGTTGCTTCACCTGAAGGGGTGTTGACGCGCAACGATCTTAGTGCTCTCCAGCAGTTAGAGAATTGGCTAACGTGGAGAGAAAACTACGTAGAGCATTCAGTATCATGCACAGTGTACGTTGGAGACAACGAATGGGATGAAGTAGGTGACTGGGTATGGGAACACATGGACAAGATCACGGGTGTTTCGTTTTTACCTAGGGACAATGGGGTCTATAAGTATGCACCTAATGAGGAGATAACTGAGGATGAATACAGAGACATGACAAGGCAATTCCCTAGGATTGACTGGAGTAAACTGAGAGAATTCGACCAGCCTGTGAATGCTCAGTCACTCTTTACTTGCTCTGCAGGTAGCTGCTCGTTCTGATCGTACACCTCAACGCAATCATCCACGACTAGCTTTCCAGACATACTTACTCCTCGCAAGCGGGATTCTCAAACCTAGTCCTCCACACACGTAACCTATGCTCTAGCTTGTGCATAGATTCTGAGTCTAGTAATCCCGTTGTGAGGAAATGTTGCTTGGCTTCCTCTAGTACCTCTACGATTATCTTCTCTACACGATATTGCGATGAACCACTAAAAGCCACCACCACATCTTCTCCCGCAGTGATTAGGTGTACAGGGTCATAGCGATAACCTAGCCAACCTGGAGCAACTACGACTGCTCCATACTTTCTATCGAAATCCCACCTGCAACCACTAGATAGTTCATGCAATGCTTGTGCAATATGCTCTTGGCTAATTCCCTCACGCTCTAAGCGGTCAAACGCGGGATGGTAGGGGTGATTGCGCGTTACAAACGCAAAAGCCTTGCTTGCCTTCTCAATCTCTCCCAATCGTATGCAATCAGCCAGAAACCAACGTGCACACTCATCCACCTTAGCTATTGGGACGCGTGTCACTTGTGTGTCCATGTTCGTTCTCCTTACGGGTTGGGGTGGTGGTGTTCTTCTGTTCACGCATTCGTGGGAAGTAGCGATAGACATCTATTGACCACACAGTATCAGTTGTAGTGCGTGAAGCATAGTACTCCACACGCTCCAACCAGGGAATAATATCACCATCACTAGTGCGTATGTAACTACATATCCATGTGCGCATATATAACCTCATCAATTGCGGATGTAATAAAAATCAATCTTGTAGTTGTACATATTCCAAATCAGTCTAGCGATTGCCCAATGCTGGTGTTGAGGGATACGCTTTAGTCCGGTGGAGATCATGCAAATAGCACGTAGAGCATCGCCCATAACCTTCAAACCGATCTCCTTCAGTCGTGGTTCCAGTTTACCTAGGGTAGCTAGGTATAGTGGTTCAAAGATATGCGGTGGCTCACCTTTAGTCACTACGTAAACAGTTGCACCTTTTACCACGCAGGGGGAAATCTTGCATGCGTAACGGTTGGCAATTACCTGAAGTGCTCCAGATATATCTCTATCGGAAACATCACCGCGTATAGAATCGAAAGCAGGATGTTCGGGATAGCGCATAACCACAAAAGCAAAACCAACGACAGCTTTATCTAGCTCCTCATCTAAAACTTGTCCCTTCATCCACTGACGTGCACAATCTTCAACCTTGGACACAACGCTATCGCTAACGCGTGCAGGTGGAAGTGGTGGAGGAGTTTCCTCAAAAATAACCTTCAATGCATAATCTTTAGCGGGGCAATCGGAAACCAGGGACTTTACTTCAAACCTAGTCAGCTTACGCAGCATTTCAGTTTCTCCTTGGTTTCGTTCTTCTCTCCCTCTGCTCGATGACATTATACCACTAACTAAGTGTCTAGTCAAGGGGTACTGGTCGAATTTCTCTATCCTATGGGGTGATCCTCACTATCCCTATACGCTAGGTAGTCAAGGTATCCATCGATAGCTAGGTCCAATTCCCTGCGGATGTCCTCTGGAATCTCTTGAGGATCGACAACCTCCCACTGCGTTGACCAACCTATTCCCTGCGGGTATTCTAGGTCAGATGTAAGGATAGTA
>Ga0272447_1001382_pt1 | contig 15301 bp, 13 predicted proteins | sample YNPCB0133_FD_194589 | JGI IMG/M metagenome (GOLD analysis project Ga0272447, IMG submission 194589) | Hot spring microbial mat communities from Yellowstone National Park, WY, United States - YNP-CB-013-3 | ecosystem: Environmental > Aquatic > Thermal springs > Hot (42-90C) > Sediment | place... | reverse complement strand
GGCGCAGCGGGTGATCAGCCTGCTCCGGCGGGGGGCAGGTCGGCGCCTGCGCTGGTTGCTGGCGCAAGGGCGTTGTTGGGTCCGCTTGTGGTTGCGCCCGGAGCCCTTGCCCAAAATAGGTGACAGCATCACCATGCATATCGATGACCCGTCCCAATGCCTGAAATCGCCCTAAATCCCCCCCCTTTCAACCCCTTGTGGGAGAAGGGGGTCGGGGGGATGAGAGGGCAAACACGCCCAACCTCCCCCGTGTGGGAGAAGGGGGGCGGGGGGATGAGGGGCAAACGCGCCCAGAATACAACCAGACCATCAATCCCCGTTGCCTGGCGACTGCGTGCGCACTTTCGTTTGAACCAGGCGCAGAGTTTGATCCGCCAGCCGCAATGCTTCCTCTGCCGACGCTTGCGTATACACCCGTGCGGGGATGCTGTCTGGCAGCCCATTGGGATAGCGAGTAGGAATATAGTAGCCGTCCAGCGAGGCTACCTCTTCCCGCAATTGCTCGAAATCAGCGTCAAATTCGGCAGCCCAACGGCACAGCGCTTCCACAGAATGTCCGATCACCAGTTCCTCGCCCTGGGTGTAAATAAAGGCTTTGAGCGCCTTCTCGGCAATCTGCTGAGCTACAAAACAGGCCAGATGATAACTTGCGCCGTCAAAGAGCAACTGAGCGCCGTACCGATCCGCCTCCGCCTGTTCCAGCCAGCGCAACCCTTCCTGTCGGGCATCACGCTTCATATAGCACCCGTCCTTCCTGTAAAGCCAGCCGCACCAGCGGGGTTTGGGACATCCACGGCATCTCGACTGGAGTATAAACCAGCAGATCGGTCGCAACGCGGGGTTGAAGGCGGCGATACAGTTCCACCGTGCGTTCCAGAAAATCGAGCGGCGTATCCCACACGATCAATAGATCCAGATCGCTGGTCAGACCGTCCTCATCCCGCGCCAGGGAACCGAACAGGATCACGCGCTGAACGCCCAGCGCCGCAGCGCACCCTGTCAACCGCTCGACTTCCTGCCGAAGATGTGCCCGGTGCGTTTCTCGTCGCTGCCGCAACAATCGCCGAATCCGCAACACATCGCCCTGATCCATACTCGCTGCACTCCGTGCTGAAAAGACTGCTATGATGGTCTTTGAACAATTACTCCACTCCAGCCCGTGCAGGCGGGCTTCGTCTTCCATAGCCGAGGGCTTTAGTCCCCCGGCCAGTTCGGCTACTGGATTGTAGCAGTTCTCCCAGAGGTTGAACCCGATGGACAAGGTTGAACACTCCTCGGAATCGCACTCACCACGTGGTGACCGAAATGATGGTCTTTGAAGTAATAATCCGTCATACCCCGCGCAGGCGGGCTTCGCCTTCCATAGCCGAGGGCTTATGGTCTTTGAAGAAATATTCCGCTCTAGCCCGCGCAGGCGGGCTTCGTCTCGTGTAGCCGAGGGCTTTAGCCCGACGGCACGCGGCGCATACCGGATTTATTTCTCAATCTCCATTAGCTCGACGGCACGAGGCGTATACCGGATTATATTCTCAATCTCCATAATTTCGGTCTACATGCCGCCGGAAGCGAGCGCTTCATGCGACACGGCGGATAGCATCCCTACCCGCTCTCAACCTGGATCAGACCATCCAGGAATGCCAGAAACTGCTCAATGTCAGCCCGATAGATGCGCTCTAACACCCGTGCTCTTCGATACGCCAGCGCTAACCGCTCAGCATCCAGACGCATCCGGTAGGCGCTGCGGAAAAGATGCCGAAAACGACGCAGTTCATCCAGGCAATCATACGACTGATCGCTCAGCAACCGGGGACGCACCCCATCGATATCGAGCGTCATCCGTCGTAACAGCCCGGCATGCCACCCGCTCCGGTCGGCAATCTGATTGCCAAAGACACTGGCGACACGCTGAAAGATGCTCTCGAAGGCGCAATACAGATTGTGCAGGTAGTACGCCAGAACAATGACGCGCTCATCGCCGGTCAGCCTGGTGTCGTATTCGGTAAGTGCATCGTAGATCTCAGCGATCGCCTTCAGGTCGGCAGCAATTTCGGCCTTCAACGTCTGAATCTGAACGTTCATAGATCAGCGCTCCCTGTTCGCGTACAAAGTCTGCGAAGCGCACCTCCTGATCCAACTCCACCAGATCGACCGTCCATTCGCTCAGCTCGTTTTCCAGCGCTCGCCAGAGGGCGAAATACTCTTCGGCGCTCAGTCTCCCTTCAAGAGCAATGTCGATGTCCGACCCGGCATGCATCGCGCCGGGTCGCAGCACTGAGCCAAAAACATACGCTCGCTCAACGCCGGGGAAGCGCGGCAAAACCAGGCGGGCAGCACGATACACCGCGTGCAGCGCCGCCTGCCGCAACTGCTCCGCAACCTGATATGCTCGTTGCTGACGGGATATGAGATACGCTCGACTGGCTGCCAGATCGAACGCGAATTGACCGCTCATGCTGCGCCTCTACAAGAAGCATTTCCTGTTTGATCGTACCACGCGCAGGCACGATTGACAATCAGTACAGGCGCAGGGGCGCTGCGCCCCTACGCGCGATACACCCATCGCACCACCCAATCGCGCGCGGTCAGGACACCGCGCCGCAGCCGACTATCGTCGCGCGCGGCAAGTCGCCGGTACCACGGACGCAGATGCTTCCGCACACTGCGCACAATCCACACCGCAGCACGACGCGCCAGCGGCAGATCAACATTATCGGCATACCCGCCAGTCTCCCACAAACGCGCAACATCGCGCGCTTGGCGTGCAAGATGGATCGCTTCAATCACGCTTTGTGCTGCTTCTTCCGGCGTGGGAACGGCGCGACCGGCGTGTGCTGAATGATCGACTGCATGCCGAATGAAGGCCTCCATCCGGTCCCCCATCAGATCGAGCCGGAAATGATCGACGATCCGCTGGCGCGCGCGCGCCCCCATCGCGGCACGCCGCGTTGGATCGGTCAGCAAACCGATGATCGCGGCGGCATACGCGGTCGTTTCATCGCCCGACGGCGGAACAAGGATGCCGCAGTCGGGGGTGACGAGTTCGCGTTGCCCGCCAACATCGGCTGCAACAGGGACGACTCCCATTGCCATGGCTTCGTAGAGCGCTATTGCAATTCCCTCATATGCAGACGGCAGAAGCAAGAGATCGGCGGCTGCCAGCGCCTCGCGCACCCGCTCTGGGGAAAGCGCCCCGGTCAGTTGAACATTGCGCAGCACCGGATCGCGCAGCATACGTTCCAGCACCGGACGTTCAGGACCTTCGCCGATGATCAGCGCACTGAACGGAACACCGCGCTGCGCAACATCGCGCAGGATTCGCATTGCCAGGCGCGGTTGCTTTTGTGGCACAAGACGCCCGACAAAGAGGATCAGAGGCAGATTGAGAGGAATGCCGAGCGCCTGACGAATGGTTGTGCGGTCAAAGTGCGCTGGATTCCACACGTTCACATCAATGGCTGCCGGGCTGACAACGATCCGCTCCGGATCGCCGCCACGCGCAATCATCCAGTCGTGCAGATCGCCCGATACCGTGATACTGAGGTCGATCCAGGCGCGTTGCTGGAGCGAGAGCCGCGGATATCCGCCATCGAGCCAGTGCGTTTCCACAGTATGCAGCAGATCGAGGACAACAACATCAGGACAGTGACGGCGCAGGTAGGGCAGCAGCACATAGCCGAACTGACTGTTGCTGATCAGCAGCGCCTGGATGTCGCGCGAACGGATCAGATCACGCACAAATGCAGGTTGCTGCTCAGGCGCAATCATGGGATGGAGCGTCACAACATCGGGAGTGATCGACTCGAACAGCGGACGCCACTCGTGCGCATGCGGCAGGGTCGCAACAACGCTGAAGCAGAACCCACGCCCGGTGAGTTGCCGCACCACATCGAGATTCAACCGGTCAGCCCCGCCAATGGTGAGAAAGGGGGTCATTAGCAGGATGCGCATGCCATGTCTTCATGCAACGGTTCGCCGAAATGACGAGTTTTCAGAATTACGACATTCTCAGACATATCGACCATTGTTCCTATCCGCCACATCGCACGAGGCGCTCACTTCCGGCAGAGTGTCATTCTCAATCTTCACCAGCCCCACAGCCCCGGCACATCCTCAACCACTCTCCAGCGCCATAATCTCCTGGATCATCCGTGCAAACCTGATTGCCTGACGTTCGGTTGTGTGGTGGACGAGGGTTTCCGCGCGCGCGGCATCGCCGATCCGCAACCGCAAGGCAGGATCGCGCAACAGCACACTTAGCGCTGCTACCCACTCATCAGGCGTTGCTGCCAGAAAACCGGTCACACCATTGGTAATCGCATCACAGTACGGTTCCAGCCGTACAGCGACAGTCGGTACGCCGACAGCAGCCGCCTCCAGGTATTTGATAGCGCTTTTGCTGCGACGCTGCGGATTATCGACCAGCGGTGCGATGTTAATATCCACTGCAGCGATGTGGCGCGGTAGGTCACGCCAGTCTACCACTGGCAACAGTTCGATACGCTCGCGGATCGTCGGTTCCATCAATTCCGGCGGGAGTGACAGCTCGCCATAGAAGCGCAATCGTGCATCGGAATATGTCTCCATCACCGCGCGCAGGGCGGCGCCAACGCTGGCAAGATCTTCGTCATGCACGTGGGCATGACCGCAGAAATATCCGATGACCGGTGCAGACGCCAACCGGTGTGGTTGCCGTTCCTCAAAAGCGCGCTGCGATAGTGCTATCTGTTCACGTGAAAGCACATTTGGGCTGACAAATATCGGACGCGGCACATCGACGGATGCCAGTTTTGCCAGATAGGGAGTGGACAGCACCAGCGCCGTCGCGCATCGCATCAACCGGCGAGTTGCGCGGATCGTGCGCAACCATTGGACCATAGTCGCTTCATCAAAACGACGATCCAGGAAATTGTATTCCCGTTCGCGCTCGTCCCACACCAGGTCATCGGTGTCGAACACCAGCGGAATGCGGCGTAATCGTGCCGCAACTACCAGCGGCAGAGTCAGAGCGGCAAGCGGCAGGCGATGGATGTAGATCAGGTCGGTCTGCGACAGATCGTACAATCGCCGGGAGTCGTGCAGCGGTACGGCATCGGCGACAAAACCGGCAATCTGCGCCTGTTCCAGATGGTGCCAGACACGATACCGCGTCGAAGCGCCGGTGTCAAGGTACACAAAGCGCAGGCGTGGCGGCGAACGGCGCGGCGCCGTGATTGTGCGCGGCAATGCAACCGCAGCGCGCAGCAGCGCGGATAACCGCTGGCGCACCCGTGCAATCATGAGACCTGCTCCGGCTTTCGCGCGACGGCGAAAACATTACTCGGCATCAGGCGTTGCTGCAGTTCAGTTTTGCCGCGCGTTTCGAGCAGAACGATCTCGAACCCCGCCTCGCGCAGAAGCAGCTCTAATCCCTGCGGCGTGAAGTTGCGCCCATGAAAACCGCCGTCTTCAGGCGTATTATGAATGACGATGTTGTACGGAGTGGTGACAATTAACGTCCCGCCAGGGCGGAGCGTGCGGAATGCTTCTGCAACCGCGCGTTCTGGATGGCGCACATGCTCGATTACTTCAGAGCACAGAATTGAGCCAAGCGAATTGTCTGCAATCTGACGCATATCTTCCATATCGAGCGCCATCTCTGCGCCCCGCAGGTTTGACGCCAGGTTCGAGGTACGCATGTCGTACCACTCTGCCAGATAATCGTTCTGCCCTGAAGCGCCGACTTCGAGCAGCGGACTGGCAAACAGCCCGCGTTCGTGGCACGATCGGATGAAATCGGCGATGTTACGCCGAATGAAGCCCCAATCCGCCCTAAGTTGCCATTCTTCAGACCAGTCGAGCGGCGCGTCAGGGAGCGACAGACGCCGTTGCATCAACTGGCGTCGCAAGAAGCGGCTTGTGCGTAACAGGAGTGCAGTATCGAGTTGCGCCATCTGCGGATGGAGCAGACACGCACGCAGGAAACTCGCCAGCCAGACAAAATCGCGCAGCCAGAAGAACGGAACCGCACGCAGCGCTGGCTTCCACCGTCCGCGACGCGCATATGCGAAAGCAATGCGTGGATAGGTCCCCAGCAGTCGTCGTAGCGAGACAAGACGCTTCGGAATATACGGCGACAGCAATCCACGATGGCGCGTCAGGAAGTAGAACGACCATCCCTCCAGAATCCAGCGTCGCAGATAGTAGCGCCACGAAAAGCGGTCATGCTCGTGAATAACGACTGCTTCAGGCACATAGACCACATCGAAGTCACCTGCAATTTCGAGATAGAACAGATGATCTTCGAGAATCTTGATCGCCGGGTTGAAAGGATGAATCAGGAGGTAATCGCGGCGAACCGCGCTATTTGCATTCGAAAACGCAATGATCTTCGGCTGACGTTGATCGGCAGGAAACAGCTCAGCATTGCCAAGCGCTTCAAAGGCGTCACTTGTCGGATCGATCACCTGCCGTCCATACGTCGCCACGACCGTCTGATCGGTTCGCAGTGGCGCTGTGAGCAGCGCCAGCCAGCACGCATGTTGCGGGAAGCAGTGCGCCGAAAGATTGACGATAATTTCACCCTCTGCAAGTGACGCACCCAGGTTGAGCGCTGCGGCATAGTTGAACCCGTTGCGGGGAATATGGTGGTAACGAAGACCATACTCACGCGCCAGCGACGCGCTGTCATCGTGCGAGTCATTGTCAAGCAGCCAGATCTCAAAAGGGAAATCGACCTCCTGCGACTTCAGGATCGGCAGAAGGCGACGCAATGCAGGCGCTTCGTTGCGCGCGCGGATAATGATCGATACCAGTGGAGTGGTCATACCCCGATCATCACCCATCTCGCTCAGCCTGCACCGACAGGTCACGGAGCGTAACATGATAATCGAAAGAGTTGCCCTTCACCTCAGCGCACTCCGATGTTCGGCAATCAGGTGACGCACCAGCGCTGCAAACGCTGGCGCGCGCGCCAGCGTCGTTTCGTGCTGCACCACATAGTCGCGTGCGGCTTCCCCCATTGCGCGTCGCCGTATCGGATCGATGGCAAGGGTCATTATGCTCGCATACCACCCTTCCTCATCAGTGGCGAGCAACCCGGTGCGCCCATGCTCAATGATCCGGTACGGTTCCAGATCGCTGGCAACGGTCGGAACGCCGACGAGCGCGGCTTCGAGAAACTTCACAGCGCTCTTAGCGCGGCGATGAGGATTGTCGACCAGTGGCGCAAGATTGACATCAACCCGCGCAATCTCCTCGAAGAGCTGCTCATATGGAACAAACGGCGCCAGATCGATCCGGTCGCGCAGGTCGTCTGGCAGAGCCGCCCGATCAAAATGCCCAACGATCCGCAAACGAGCGCCTGACACCTCGTGGAGCACGCGGCGGATTGCCGGGAGAGCGACCATCAGATCCGCCTCGTGCGCTTTGGGCCATCCGCTGAAATACCCAAGCGTGAGCGACGAATGCGGCGTGGCAGCGATACGGCGACGATAGACCGGTTCAGCCAGCGCCAGCGCACGTTGCGAGAGTGCATTGGCGTTGACGTATGCGGGGATGCCAAAGTGCGTTGTCAGTGCAGTCGCTAGATACTCCGTTGAGGCAATAAACCCATCCACCCGCTTCATAAGCGCCTCGGTGTCACGGAACATGCGTCGGAAGCGCGCAACTTCAGCAGCGGAATAGTATTGCTCAAGTTCACAATACTCGACCAGGCGATCATCCCAGTTCAGATCGTCGGTGTCGTACACGACAGGCAGCGCGTGCACACGTGCATGGTTGATCGCTTCATACATCTGAAGCGTAGCCCCTGCCTTGTACAGATAGAGCATATCACATTGCGGTATCCACTGTCTCAAACGATCATCCGTATCACGCATCAGCGCCCATGCACCACCGCTCAATGCGATCTGCTCTGCTTGATGGAGAACACGGTACCGCAGTGGCGCGCCATCCATGCCGCTCACAAACAGGACTCGCGGACGTCCATCCGACGACCAGGCAGCGCTGTAGTCGTTGGGTCGCCGGATCAACCGGTTAAGGAGACGGCGCAACGGCTTCAAGACAACTTGTTCCATACCCTGCGAAGCACGCGCCGCATCCCGATCGGTATTGCCAGCAACCGTTCGAGTCGCGTCAAACGCTGTTGCAATGCCATAATCTGGCGCTGCTGAAGGACATCAGGTGGATCGGTCGCCGGATGATTCCAGCGCCACCCCGGTCCGTTCTCGTTCTGCAATGCGAAGAGTTCGGCGCCGTAACGCTCGTAGGTGGCACGGTGACGTTCAACAATCAGAGCGTACATCTCCAGTATCTGCGCTTCGCTGAGCGAGCGGTACATCGAGTCGGCACGCACCCGATACTGCACCAGCGGGTCGGGAAGACTGACGCCGACGCATCCATGCTCCAGCATCGAAATCCAGGCATCGTAATCTTCGAGCGCCTCCGTGAGCGCCGGATCATTTTGTCCCCATGCCAGAAAATCGCTCCGTCGCACCACCACGAATGCAGTCAGCATATTGTGCGCCAGCAGCAGGGGAAATTCAGCATTCCATGTGGGCCAGCACCCCTCGGCGTCACCAAAGAAACGAACCCAGGAATAGACGAAACTGACGTTGTCGTAGCGTTGCAAGACATCGACAGCCCGACTGAAGAAAGAGGGATCGACCAGATCATCGGCATCGACGAATGCGAGGAACTCACCACGCGCGGTATGCGCACCGAGGTTGCGCGCGCGCGCCAGCCCGCCGCGTGCGCAGCGCACCACGCGGAGCAGATCGGAGTAGCGCAACGACTCCTGTTCGAGCGCTGCCAGGCTCATCGGATCGTCACTGCCGTCATCAACAACGATCACCTCCAGCGGTCGATATGAAGCAGCCGCAATGCTGGCAATGGTCTCAGCAAGATAGGCGCCCAGGTTGTAGTACGGCACTACAACCGAAAGGAGACCGGGAACAGCCTCGGTGACAGCAGAAGGCGGCAAAGCCCGGCTCTCCTGCATCAGACTGGGAAAAGTGCGTCGTGGGCGCCGATCTGCGATAACGCGCTCGAAATGCGCCAGACGTTGCGGCAGCACAGCCTCGAACGACGTCAACGCCGTAATGCGTTCCCGCGCGCGAGCGCCGATGGTCCGCACCTGCTCAACCGATAACGACAGCGCCTGTTCGATAGCGGAAGCGCAATCTCCTGGCTTCCCCCAACTGAACAGAATGCCAGCGTCGCCGTCCGTACCGATCATCTCCGCCTGACCGCCTGACGTTGAGGCGATCACCAGTTTCCCCAACAACATCGCTTCGATGCACACATTCGGATAATTTTCCCAGACCGACGGAACGATGACCGCCCATGCCATTCTCAATCGTTGCCAGAGTGCTTCAGGCGCGAGCGCTGCACCGTGGATGGTCAGCAATCCTGACTCGATCCGGCGACGATACCGCTGACGCAGCCATTCACCGACCGACACGCCACGCGGACCAAAAGGAGTATCGCCGCCTACTAGGGTTAGGCGAAACTCTCGACCACGCGACCAGAGATGATCGCACACCTCGACCAGTTCAAGCACCCCTTTGCGCGGCTCAAGGCGACCTGCAAAGACAAGATCGCCGTGCTGCGGCATTGTTGCGCTTGCGGGCAACGGCGCATAAGGGTAGGGGATAATCTCAATGGCATTGGCACGTTGCGGCATCTCCCCAGCAACCTCGCGCGCAAGGAAGGCGCTCGGCGACAGGATGCCTTCCGCTGCAAGCATACAGAACCGTTCCATCTGTCCTACCCAGTAGCCAGGCAGACGATGACGCGGTTGGCGGTTGGCGCGCGTGATGCAAAAATCCGGGCTGTGCAGATGCAGTACGAGCGGTACATCGCTGAGAAGATGGCGCTCGACAAGGCGGCGCTGAATCAGGTAATACGGTAGCGCGGCGTATTCTTGACACTCAATGACATCAGGCAACACGCCATCACGTTGAACATACGCTGAAACACGCTCAGCCAGTTCATAACTGAGCGCAATGGGCGGCGCCAGGAGATTGTAGGGAAACGCCGGATTTTGGTCAGTCGTATCACGTGGAATATCCCGTGCAAACGTTTGCCCACGCGGCACGAAGCGCAGTAATCGCGCCCCTGAAGGCAGAACCTGCTCATCGTCCACCTGATCGGCAGTCACTACTGTCACCTCATGACCGGCGCACGCAAACATATCGGCGGCATTGGCAATATAGCGCGCAATGCCGCCGATCGCTGTCGGGGGAAATTGTGACGTGAGAATCCAGATGTTCATGAATGACTGACCGGCGTCCTCGCTTTTGTCTACATCTTATCTTACCACAAGTGGCAGTGATACCTCGTATTCCCAGATTACCAGTGTGATCGATTCTGACCGTCCAACCTCGGTTGCGCCATTCAATCCGACAACCGTGATCGTATAGGTGGCGCCGCGTGTCAAACCGCTCAGCGTCAGTGTGGTTGCCGCATCCGACAAAATGATGGGTGATGAACCCTGGAACGTATCGTTCGCACCAGCGCTTTTTGTGTATTCGACACGATACGCAGTGATGGGCAGCACCGGCGGCTTGCGCCAGGAAAGGGTCACACCGCGTGGTATGCGCGAAAACGAGAGCGGTATTTCGGTTGAGTATTCGTCAGCGCCGACATCGCGGGCTGAACCAGACGGTCGCTTCTGACCGTCGAGATCGGTTGACAGGTCGCTATCCAATGCCTGATCAACGGCTGCTGAACCTGATTGGATGTGGTAGTCGAAGTTCGGCGCGCCGGGCGCAACGAACTGCGGATCGCCGCTGAATGAGTTTTGTTCGGTCACCTGCGCGCCGCTCTCCACCGTGACATTCGGGCTGCCGTTGTTGAAAAAGAGGACCCGACGGATCGTCACCGGACCGGTCTGGTTGCCATCGCCGAACACTGGCGATCCAGCATGATCGGCAATAATGCTGTTGCTGATCTCACCACGACACCCGACCGACGGCGCGGTGCCGATCAATCGGATTGCTGGACCCACGCCTGCCAGCGGTCCCTGCAGAGTATTCCCAGCAATGGTTGCGTGGCGCAGAGTGAGTTGCGTATCAACACAATCGAGACCGCCGCCGGTCGGTGTTGTACCGTTTGCCGACTGAGCGACGTTCCCGGCAATCACGATATTGGTTGCGTTCAGCACGCTGGAAGCGCCCGGCGTGGTGATAAGATAGATGCCGCCGCCGCCGCCGTTCCCGCCAATGATCGAGCCATTAACGCCAGTGACGGTGTTCTGGAGAACCTGAACGCTATCCATCGTGACCGTTGAACCGGTGGAGAAGATGCCGCCGCCATGCCCGGCGCCACCCTTCGCACCTGAGCCGCCGACAGCGACGTTGCCACGCACAATGCTGTTTCTGATACTGCCGCTGCTCAGTTCGATCTTGATGCCGCCACCCAGCCCAAGACCGCCCTGTTCTCCGGCATCGCCGCCTTCGGCGCGGTTGTTCACAACCTGGACATAGTTTAGCTCAAACGACGGCGTGAGCACGAAAAAGATACCGCCGCCGAGTCCATCCGCAAACTGAATGCCGTCAGTAACTCCCGGCGATCCCGGCGCATTACCTGCGCGTGCGACATTCTCTTCGATCCGCACGTCTGTTGCCCGCACACGAGCATGGATGGCAAACCAACCGCCACCCGAAGCAATCCCACCGCGATGCGCATTTGAGGAATCATCACCGCCGATTGCCTGATTCTTGCGAATAGTCACATGTTCAAGCGTAGCAACAGCTGGCTTGCCTGGCATACCTCGAACCGCGAGACCACCGCCGCTCCCAGGCGATGTTGTGGGGTTAGCGTTCGTGTTGTCCTGACCACGTGCCACGCTGTCGGTGATCATCACGTGACGGAGCGTCAGGGTGCAACTATCGTTCAGGATGCCTCCACCTGATGGATCATCACTCCGGGCACGCCCGCGCATCACAGTGACCCCCTCGATCGTCACAAGGCACTGCGCTGCATCGAAGGTGCTGTTCGTCATCCAGATGCCGCGTCGGACGTTCTGACCATCGATGATGGTCACATTTGTCGATGGATTGCTGATGTTCCAATCAGTTGTCGTGTATCCGCCGCGCAGGGTCACGACCCCTTTTCGCCAGATAAATGCAACTGCCCAATTTGAAGGATAGGTGTACGTCCCGGCTGCCAGCCGGATCTCTCCAGCATAGCGCCCAGTGGCAGGATTGACAATGCGTTCCAGTCCCGCTTCAATCGTTTTACAGGGCTGACTTGTGCTACCGCATGTGGGCGTGTCGGCGCCTGAAGGCGCAACATGCACAACCGGACTGTAGGCGAACACAGGGGTAGGCGCCATCAGGGAAGCGCATACAACACAGACGATGACCAGCAGCGGGAGAAATGTTCGTTGCCAGGGAAGGATGCGTTGCATGGATCAATACCTTGTGTCAATAAATGTATAGCCAGTAGCACCTCACTCTGAGCGTAAACGTTCTACTTCGCTCTTTCAACAGGATAACAGTCCTGTCTGCCGATAACCAGAGGAATTACTACAAGCTGGGACTTTTGGGGGTATCAGGTGCGAACGAGAGGCCGAAGACCGGCACCTCGCGTCTGACCCTTCACCGGGCAGATGAGAACCAGGAACTTACGACCACCTTCGACCTACAACACATCCGCAAACCCTTTGCGTGTTTTCATAAACCACGCATACCCCAACATCATCACTGCGCCGGTTCCCAGGATCCACCAGAGCGTGCCGGGAAAACTGGGCAACTGCCCCCACAGCAGCACCCGGCGGAAATTTTCGGTCACCGGCGCCATCGGGTTGAGCAGCACCAGCGTGCGAAATGGCTCCGGGATCATTTCAATCGAGTAGAAGATCGGCGTCAGGAAAAACATCACTTGCAACACGATTGCAATCGCTTGACCTACGTCGCGAATGTAGACCCCCAGGCTGGCGACAAACCAGGCGATACCCAGGGCAAGGAAGATGAGCGGCAGGCTGACAAGCGGCAAAAGAATAACCGTCCACGGCATGCCACCGCCAAGTGCCAGATGCGCGACCAGCAGCACGCCGACGCTCACCAGCATGTGAAACAGCGCCGCGCCGAGAATGCTGACCGGCAATACTTCCAGCGGAAAGATCACCTTCTTTACGTAGTTTGGCACGCTAACGATCGACCCAGCGGCGCGATTGACGGTTTCACTGAAGCAGGAGTACGCCGACAACCCGGCGAACAGGATCAGCGCGAAATCCGCCAGGCTGTCGCTGCGCGCCTGGGGCCAGCGACTCTGAAAGATGACGCCGAACACCAGCGTGTAAACCGCCAGCATAAGCATCGGGTGCGCTAGCGACCAGAGGATGCCCAAGTATGCGCCGCGGTACCGCCCCTCGATCTCACGGCGGGTCAACTGCGCGATCAGGTCACGATGTCGCCACAGCGTGCGCGCCAGATGCAGCGGACTCAAAAGTGCAAAGATGCTCTCGGTTCGTGTAGAGACCAGAACTGCCATAGCCGGTATTCCCCTTTACTGCACAGGCGCAGCGCCACTGCGCCCTCCCCGCGCCCCCCGCAGCGCCACTGCGCCTCTACCTGCTGCGCCCTACAGCGCTGCTGTGCCCTTCCCTGCGTCTCTTCCAAAGCTCTGATGCAAAGACCGCCGGGTTTACCCTTCAAACCGAAACGCCGGACGTTCGAGATACTCCGCCAACCGCATCCCTCGTCGGTCACGCTGCGAGAGAATCGGTTCGGTCACAGGCCAGAGGACGCCAATATCGGGATCGTTCCAGGCAATCACCCCTTCGGCGGAAGGCGTGTAGTAGGCACTGCATTTATACTGAATTTCAGCAACATCGGAGAGGGCAAGAAAGGCATGACCAAAACCGACCGGAACCAGCAACTGCAACATATTCTCCGCCGTCAATTCGACCGCATGCCAGCGCCCAAACGTGGGTGAACCAACCCGGAGATCGACAATAACGTCGAGGACGCTGCCGAGCGTGCAACGCACCAGCTTGACCATGGGTGCAGTCATATCCTGGTAGTGAAAACCGCGCAGAACATGCTTCACCGAGCGCGAGTGGTTATCCTGTACAAAGTCGATGGTAATGCCGTGCGCCGCAAAATCGCGTCGGTTCCAGGATTCCAGAAAAAAACCACGTTCGTCACGGAAGCACGCCGGTTCGATGATGATCGCACCGGGGAGTGGCGTTGTGTGAAGAGTGAATTGCATATTCGTGTTGATTGCAACCTCTTGTGCAAAATGCTTGCGCGTGGGTCATATCCCTCGCGCTGCGTTCATGCTACTCTGATGTTTCCCACTGTTCTGCCGCGGCGACAAACAGCGCGAAATCGTGAAGCGCTGGCGCAATACTGGCATGAAGGACGGCATAATCAATTGTTTCGTACAGATGCACCAGAATATTGCGCATACCCGCTGCCCGCTGTAATCGTTCCGCCAGATCGACCGGAAGCAACCCTTCCTGCGCCGCCAGACGAAACGACTCTCGATACGATGTCGGTGTCAGACCGCGTTCAGCCAGACGTGAAACGTTAAGTCCGCTGCAGCGCCAACCAGCAATTCCAGAATGCGCTCAAACGTATAGTGCTGCTTCTCTATCTCGTTGCGACTCATCTGCGCCAATGGCGCGAGATCGCACAACAATCATCGCAGGTACGCCAGTTTGCGTAAGAGCACGTCACGCGCCATGGCGCACCTCTTCAGCATAGGACCGCAACGACTCGGCAAGAGCGCGGCGAAAGGGCAGTGCATCATTGTAGAGATGCCACAGACGCGCCTGCTCACCCATCCACAACCCGCGATCGCGCTCGTACAGAAGTTTTCCGTCGCGCGCAATCTCCCACCCTAGCACCGGATCGGTCGTTGGCGTTAGCAGCACTAGGCTGGCATTTGCATCCAAATAGATTCTCAATCTCGACCTGCCAGGCAATGCGGTCGAGCGGCGCCAGCGGATGACCGGGTTTGAGCGCCAGATCGTAGTCGCTATCGGGGCGCGCCTGACCACGCGCACGTGAGCCGAACAGCACGCAAAGCGCAATGTCGCGTGTTTTGCACCAGGCAACGAGTGCTTCGACCGGCGGCTCTGTTTTCATGGTCATTCTTCCTCGCCGCGCAGATGGCGCAATTCTGCTTCCAGCGCGCGCAAACGCGATTCGGCTTCAGCGCGGGCTGCCGCTTCCTGGCGGGCGCGTTCCGCTTCCTGCCGTGCGCGCTCTTCCGCCTCAGCGCGGGCCGCTGCTTCCTGGCGGGCGCGTTCCGCTTCCTGCCGTGCGCGCTCTTCCGCCTCAGCGCGGGCCGCTGCTTCCTGGCGGGCGCG
>Ga0272447_1001381_pt1 | contig 15303 bp, 12 predicted proteins | sample YNPCB0133_FD_194589 | JGI IMG/M metagenome (GOLD analysis project Ga0272447, IMG submission 194589) | Hot spring microbial mat communities from Yellowstone National Park, WY, United States - YNP-CB-013-3 | ecosystem: Environmental > Aquatic > Thermal springs > Hot (42-90C) > Sediment | place... | reverse complement strand
ACGCTGCAAGGTTATCTACAACCCAATCGTACCGCCATGTGAGTTGCCAGGCAAGCGGGTTTTGGGGGACGTGCCCAGGTTAGGCATGTTAGGGATGCTTCAAGAGTGGAAAGGGCAACATGTGTTCGTCGAAGCTCTGAGCTTGCTAAAACGGCGGGGGATGGTCTTTCACGCATCGATTTCAGGTACCGAGCCTTTCGGAGCGCGGGGTTACGAGCAGCGTTTGCGACAGATGGTAGAAGACTTCGACATGCGAGAGAAGGTGTCCTTCGTCGGATTTGTGGGAAATCCCTACGAATACCTGTCACAGTTAGACATCGCTGTGCACGCATCGATTGAACCCGAGCCAATGGGGCGTGTTGTAGCGGACGCAATGTTGGTGGGCACCGCAGTAGTGGCAACAAACGGGGGGGTTCCAGAGTTTGTGGAACACGAAAAAACAGGGCTTCTGGTGCCGATGGGAGACGCTAACGCGATGGCGCACGCGATTGGGCGATTGCTAAAGGATGGGGAGTTACGTCAGCGTGTGGCAGAGGCGGCGCAGCAGCGCGCAAGGGAGATGTTTGACCCGGCTAAGCACGCGCGGGAGGTGATGGGGGTGTATCAGAAACTTTTGGGCAATGTGGCATGATATTAGTGGAAGCTATCGGTTACCCAAATGGAGGTGGGGAGTGATGCAGAATCGCGCCACGCTGTGGTTAATTAAATCCGCTGTACTCATCGGTCTGCTCTGGCTACACGGTAACGCTTACTGCCAGATGTGGCTTCCGCGCAAGCATCCGTCGATGCGGGTGGGGTTGGTTCTTCCGGGCTATTGGCAAGCGCCTACCGACCAGGAGGCGGCTAACGTCCTGATACAGCGATACGGTGTGAGCGATGCTGCTGCTGTGCGGCGGTGGGAAGAGGACCACGCCGACGTAGCCGCTGGTGCTGAGCCCGGTATGAACACCGCAAGCATACGCACTACTATGTATATCCAGATGCAGAATATCGACTTCGGGAACAACCATTTCCATTACTGCCGGCAGAATAACTTGGATCCAGAGGATTTCTTCTTGCACGCGCGGGAGGATACGTTCCTGAACAACACGTCCATCGTCAGCGAAGCGCGGTGGTATCGAGGGCGCTTCGAGACCGTAGCCTTCGGAACCAATGCGACGAGCATTACTGGTTTGATTTACCAAAATCCTCCGTGGGGCACGGACGTGCTAAAGCATGGACCTTCTGGGGGCGGCATTTATTTAGCATCCCATGTACCGTTTGCCGAGTTCACCATCACGTTGCGTTCTCCAGGGCAAGGTGGAGGTTCGTTCGTTGTCGAGTACTGCTCCCAGGTGGATAGCAACCATGCGCCTGTCGAGTGGCGACCAGTGACACTGATTAGTGATGGGACTAATGGATTGACACAAAGTGGAACCGTCAAGTGGGTACCTCCTGCAGACTGGAAGTGGTTTACACGAGATAGGATTGATACAAGATACGCGATACGCATTCGCGCGACAGGATACACCCAGTATCCTATCGTGGATGACATCACCACACGGCCCGCGTGGGTGATTACCAACGGTGTTCGGCGCAGCAATGTGGTATCCGCGACGGCGAACACGGTGCGATTGGAAGGAAAATACGACCCCTACGTGGACAATTACTACAGGAACATGATTGTGCGGGTGGTGAGTGGTCCAGGTGCTGGGCAGACCCGAAACGTGGTCTCCTCGTCGCGCACGACGTTGACAGTCGACTCAAACTGGGAGACGATACCAACGACAGCCTCAGTGGTGGAAGTAGAAGGACCGTCTCTCAAGATACCCGGATGGGACCCAGCGAACGACCGCAACGGGGACGGTTATGTGGATGATACGGAATTCGCAAATTTAGTCAATCCCAACGCCACAGCCCGGATGCGCTGGGAGTCGCGTTTACCCGTAACCTGGTATACAGCGGCTTACGTGCGCTATCGAACCAACCTGTGGAACCCAGTCGTTCTGGCGTATTGGATACACCAACTCAATCGTTGGCGTTCACAAAATGGCATTAGTGGTTTCTATAATGACAATGTATTTGATACGTTGAGGAGCTATAACGTCATCCAAGGAGGAGCGTTGTGGGAATACACAGCCGGTAAGTTAGGGGAGCCGGCGACGAACGCGGCATACGATAGTCTGTTTGCTCAGATGTTTGTCAACGTGCGCGAGGCAACCAATCTACCCTTCGTCGGTGGGAACACTTCTATCTACAGTTTACTTGACAACGACCTGGGGCGCCAATGCTTGAACTCCTTCACTTGGACACTGATGGAGGATGTTCTAGTAGATTCCGAGACACTATTTGGGTTCGCGTTGAGGAAGTACCGTATTTTAGCGTATATTGCTCGCGGGGTAGTGCCGATGGTGTTCGGGCATGTGAAGGGTGGTGTGGTGCATAGGGTTGGTAACACGCGCGAGATGTGGGAGTTAGCCCTCACCAATCTTCTGGCGATGCACTACCTCCTCCAGGTGCCAGACCAGTACGTGGCTGTATTTTGGAATAGGACCTTCACGTATGGCAGCGGTCTTACTACCGTCAGTACTTCCTCGTATTGGAAGGCTGGTGTTCCCAGGAACATGGCGTACATCCCTGTTGGATTGCTGTCGGCAGATATTGGTGTTCCAGCAAATACTATCCCCACAGGTTACCAACCATTTGCTTTTATGGACTGGATCCCCATCAATGGGGTAACGAATAGCTATTATGCGGTCGCCGATTCCACGAGCAGTACCGCATATGTTGGGGATTGGGCTCCAGACACTGGCGGAGATATTCCCGTTGTTCCAACCTACATCTTCTACCTGTATCGTGACGGTGTGGGTAAATCCACCTCCAGACACGTCTGGCCTGCCGAAGCGGTTCTCGCGCGAATGTACACGAGGGGAATGGTGGTGTATCGGACAGTATGGGCTACTCCTTCGAATTACGCTACTTATGTAAGTAGTGTGTTGACGGTACCCTTGCCGGGGGTATATCGCCGAGTGAATTGGGACGGCACGCTGGGACCGCCGATAACGGAGATTTCGTTACGCGGGTTTGAGGGCGCAATACTGGTCGCTGCGAGTCAAACGAGCCATCCCAATGTGCAGTTAACTCTCAGTGTGGACAAGCAGAACCCGAAGCCGCTAGATGTGGTGACGGTGACGATTACGGCAACCAATACCGGTAGTGCGGAGGCGAGGGATGTGGAAATACGGGTCCCGCTAAGCAACGCCACTTACGAGCAGGGTTCGCTCACACCATCGGGGCTAGAGGTGGACAGCTCGAGCCCGTCGGTGCTGAGAATCCGAGTGCCTTCCCTCCCTGTGGGCGGAAACACAAACATCCGATTCCGAATGGTCATCAGGTAGGGCATGATGCGTGTTGTTCAAGTGTTAGCTGGCTTAGGTGCTGGGGGCGCCGAACGGCTGGTGCTGCACCTGAGCTGCTGGTTACAGGGTCAGGGGCACGTGGTCGAAGTGGTGAACATCTGCCCTGAAACCACCTTGCAGTCGGATTTCGATGCGGCTGGCGTGCGCGTGCGGAATCTGCGCCTGGCTCCGTACGTCTCACGGTGGTATCCGGGTGCTTTCGTCGGCTATTTGCGCCACTTTCGGCCAGATGTGGTGCATTGCCACAATATGGCTTGGTTGAAGACGGCTGCGGCGTGTCGATGGACACGCACGCCGTGTGTGTTCACTCTGCATAACTACCACGCCGATTGGCTACGGAAGCACCGTAAGAGGTTGCGGTGGGCAGCGGGTGCAACTGACTATTTCGTAGGGGTAGCGCCGGGTATTGAAAACCTGTTTGTGGACATTCTCGGCGTACCCGAAGAGAAAACGCTATACATCCGAAACGGCGTCCCGGATATTCACATGTCAGAGCCAGTAGAGGTTGATTGGCAATTGCCAGAGGATACGACAAAAGTGGGAATGGTCGGACGGTTTGATGGGCACCAAAAGGACCAGGAGACGCTGGTGCGGGCGATGGCACTGGTGCGTGAGCAAGTGCCCAAGCTTCATCTGGTATTTGTCGGAGACGGGCCTAACCGCACTAACGTAGAAAAGCTAGTTTCGCAGTTGGGCATGGGGCATCACGTGCATTTCCTCGGCTTACGTCGCGACGTGCCAGCGCTATTGCATCATTTAGATGTTTTTGTGTTGAGCTCCCGTATCGAGGGTGAGTCGCTGGCGATACTCGAGGCGATGTCCGCTCAGCGTCCCATCGTGGCGACAGCGGTGGGAGGTACCCCAGGTTTGCTGGCGAACGGCGAGTGCGGGCTGCTGGTGCCGTCGGGCGATGTGGAAGCGATGGCGCAGGCGATTCTGGAGTTGTTGACGAATCAAACAAAGGCGCAAGAACTGGCCCGCCGCGCACGGGAACGGTTTTTGCGGGAATACACGATAGACCGCATGGGAGAGCGGTATCTCGAGTTGTACGGACAAGCCATACTCCGAAGACGTGCAAGCTAGTTGGCATCCTTCAGCGGGTGGGTCATTACGGCAAACGATGAGGATGGGTATGCGCATTATGTTTTTTCAGCCAGGTTCCGCGAAAAAGGCCGTCAGCGGTCCTGAAAGGCAAACGGTGCAACTCGCCAAGGCGTTCGTGGCACGCGGGCACGATGTCGTCTTTGCCATCATTCTGGTACACAAAAATGAGAATGTAGAGAAGACAAGTATCGGCATCCATGCGCGCGAGCAGGGGCTGTCCTTAATTCCCGTGTACATCCCACAAAAATACAATCTGGTGCACTCGGTGAAAGCATTGGACCTAGTGGTTCGGTTTTGGCAGCCTGATGTGATTTGTACTTCTGAGTATAAGGCGGATGTGATCGCAGCTCTTTATAATAAGGTGCCTTCGATCGCTGTGGTACGGGGGTGGACTGGGCAAAACTGGAAAATAAAGTTATTTGAGTGGCTAGCTAAGCGTACGTTCAATCGTCACAGTGCGATTGTAGTAGTTGCCCCAGCGCAACGCCCCGAGGTGCTCAGATACGGCGTTCCAGCGGAGCGAGTGTTTTACATCCCCAATGCACTGGATGTGACGAGTATCCCCCCGCCGCATGAGCGTCAAACGCTAATGAGGGAAATCGGCAAGGGCGAGCCGGCTCCGTTGGTCGGTGTGGTAGGTAGGCTCAGCAAGGAAAAGGGAGTTGATGTTGCCATTGAAGCCTTCGAGGGTTTCCTCAGGCAAGGAGGGAAAGCCTACTTGGTTATCGTAGGTGACGGTGAGGAACGGCTGCTGCTTCAACGGAAAGTGGAGACATCACAGATATCTCAACGGGTTGCGTTTTTAGGTGAAAGGGCAGATGGGAGACAGATTATAGGAGCGCTTGACGTGCTTCTGGTGTCTTCACTAACCGAGGGTCTGCCCAACGTTATTCTGGAAGCTTTCGCCTACAAAACGCCGGTTGTGGCTACAGCCGTGGGCGGTGTACCCGAGCTGGTTCGAGATGGAGAGACAGGATGGCTAGTGCCTCCAAAGGACCCACAGGCGATAACGCGAGCGGTCATGGAAGTGTTACAAAACCCTGTAGAATCGCGTCGGCGTGCTGAAAATGCCTATGTGTTCTTGTTAAGGGAGTTCAGCTTGAATAAGCAGGTAGATAAGTGGGAGCATGTCTTGGAGTTTGTCTCCATAGGTCGACGGTGAAGTTTGTGGAATCCATCAACAAGAGGAGTGCAGCGGTATGAAAGTACTGGGCATGTATTATGCTACAGCCTGCTACCGGAACGAAGAAGGATATTACTTTACCAGTAGCGGGCTGGGTAGATACCTACGAGCTGTTACAACCGTATACAACCTCCGTGTTGTCTTGGCTGCACCAACCGTCACGGAGCCGTATGGGCATCTGTCTTACCCAGTAGACCCATTGCATGTTGACGTCTACGAATTGCCTTACTACGAGCGCTTTCAGGAGGCTCGTCGGGTACGCCATCTTCTTGTCCCGCGGCTACAAAGGTTCCTTCACGAGAAAAAATGCGACCTGCTTTGGTTGCGCTATCCAGCAGCGTATGGTACCGTCGTGTGGAAGGCGGCAAAGTCGCTGGGTGTGCCCACTTTCATGGAGATTGTAGGTGACCCTGTTGCCGTCTTGAAAAGGACAAAGCGAATTGGGCTCATCAAAAAGGCAATCGCTCTTGCTGTAGCCAAGTGGCATGAGCGCGAGTTAGAAAGGATGATTGAGACCACCCCAACCGTTGCCGTGTCACGTTTCCTACGTGAGAGATATTGTTCTTCGAAAAACTTCCACAACCTAACAACTTTGCCGTGTGGCTCGTTGTACGAAGAAGATTTCCATCACCGGCTCGATACTTGCGAAAACCCTCCTTTCCGTGTGTTATCGGTTGCACGTTTAGACCACATGAAATCTTTGCATGTGCTCATCGATGCGGTGGGCATCCTACAAAAAAGGGGGATCCCGTTAAACTTGGATATTGTTGGTAGTGGGCCCGAACGACAGTTTCTGACTCAACGGTCTTCCAGTGCTCTCCTTGAAGGCAGTTGGCGTTTACACGGTGGCGTCAGCGATGAGAGGCTACACCAATTGTACTGTGCTTCAGATATTTTCGCCTTACCTTCTATTCACGAGGGATTGGGCCGAGTATACTATGAGGCGATGGCACGCGGTTTGCCTGTCGTTGCGACATGGGTCGATGGCATTGTCGATGTCGTTCTTGATGGAGTAACGGGCATCTTAGTGCCGCCGTTGAACCCAGAGGCGTTAGCTAGCGGCATACAGACGATTATCGAGCGACCCTCTTTGCGGCGCCGACTGATTAGCAATGGATACCTAAACGCGAAGCGTTTTTTGGCGGAAAACTTCATTCAAGGTCTCTTGGACTGGGCTCAGGAAAGCTTGCAAGTCACTATAGTAAGGCACGGATGACCTCCTACCAATTTTGTAGCTGCGCGGTAACTTTCTATTGGGAACGGAACTATGACTACAAAGTGTGATGGAGGACTGAGTAAATCAAGGCTTCGAAAAACCTGAAGAGGGAAAACCAACGAAAAAAGGAGGTCTCGATGCGAGTTATAGTGACCGGCGGTGCGGGCTTTATCGGCTCGCACCTGACGGAACGGTTGATAGAACTGGGACATGAGGTGGTGGTGCTGGACGACCTGTCTACCGGGCGCGAGGAGAACCTGGCGCACCTGCAGGGGCGATTTCGCTTTGTCAAAGGCTCCATCACCGACCTGCAGTTACTGCGCGAGCTGATGCCAGGAGTAGAGGTTGTCTTTCATCAGGCGGCGCTGGGGTCGGTGCCCCGCTCGGTAGAAGACCCAATGACCACGCATGAGGTGAATATCACAGGCACCTTTTACGTGCTGCTGGCAGCGAAGGAAGCGAGCGTGAAGCGGGTCATCTATGCCGCGTCCTCGTCTGCCTATGGCGACACCCCAACGCTGCCGAAGGTGGAAACCATGTTGCCTCAACCGCTGTCGCCTTACGCGGTCAGCAAGCTGGTCGGAGAATACTACTGTCAGGTGTTCACCCGGGTCTACGGCTTGCCGACCGTCAGCCTGCGCTATTTCAACGTGTTTGGTCCCCGCCAGAACCCGTACTCACAATATGCGGCGGTCATCCCGAAGTTCATCACCGCCGCGCTGAGAGGGGAGCCGCTCACTGTGTACGGCGACGGCGAGCAGTCGCGCGATTTCACCTACATCGAGAACGTCGTGCAGGCGAACCTGCTGGCGATGCACTCAGAGAAGGCGGTTGGAAAGGTGTACAACGTAGCGTGTGGCGGGCGGTATACGCTGAACGAGTTAATTCAGCAGCTGCAGCGAATAATTGGCAAGGAATTGGAGGTACAGTACCTGCCGCCGCGCGCGGGGGATGTGAAGCATTCAATGGCTTCTACCGAGGCGGCGGAGCGCGATTTGAGATATAGGGTGTTTGTCGACTTTGAGGATGGTCTGCGGCGTACAATATACTGGTTCATCCAGCGCGAAACCTTAGGAGGGTGAGTGAATGCGCATCTTTACCGACAGTCTCGTTTCGGAGTCGCCGACATGGCGACATAGTACTACATATTTGGCTTTTCACAGGGAGCGGCGAGGAATAACGCGCCTAATTGCCGCTGTGCGCAACGCGCTTCTGGTGTGCCGCATGGCTAAGTCAGAAGATGCTGTTGTGTTCGGAGACGCATATCCATTGTCTGCTTCAATATATGGTCTGCTGCATAAGTTGAGGACCGACCGTCCCTTAATTGTAAGGCGGGATCCGTTGGCGCCGGCGCCGTCACACTCAAGTTTCTGGAAAAATAGGTTTCGGCAGCTAGCTCTCAGCAGTGTTGACTTTTTGTGGGTGTACGCTCCCAGTGTAGCTCGGCGTTATGTCGAATGGTATAATTTCCCGCCAGAGAAAATCTTTACTCTAAAGTTTCACCACACGTTGACCGGGTTTGATTTTCCGCAGCCGACGAGAGGTGATTATATCTTTGCGGGTGGAGACTCACAACGAGACTACGCTACATTGATCGAGGCCGTCAAAGGCTTGGAGTGTAAAGTTGTTATTGCGACACGGAGGCTTCCTCCGAAACATCTTCCGCAAAACGTCGAATGGCGGTCAGTAACCCCAGAAGAGTTTCGCAGGTTGATGGCTGGTAGCAACTTTGTAGTTCTACCGTTAGACACTTCTCGTGGTTCGACTTCTGGACAGCAGTCGTATCTCAACGCGATGGCGCTAGGTAAACTGGTTATTGTCACGGACACCGAGGATGCTTCTTATTACATCGAAAACGGCGTCACTGGTATTCTGGTTCCGTCAGGCAATGCTCAGGAACTTCGGGCGGCTATTGTATGGGCTCTGCATAACGGCTTGGAGGTCGACCGAATTGGCACGCGAGCGCGGGAGGTTGCGCTTCCGATGGATCAGGAATGGACGTTCTCACGCCTGTTAGCCTTTGTGCAGGGCGAGTTGCAAAAGCAATGCTCTTCACGAGGCTCTCAGTGATATGCGTTGCATCCTAACAGTCAGAGCGAAAAATCTGCTGAAACTGTTGATATCGGAGCGCATATATCGCTCGCGTGGAGCGCAGCTCGTCTCTCGGCAGCGGGGAATCGCTGTCCTCATGTACCACGAAATCGTTCCACGCCAGACACAAGTTTTTCGGCAGTTTCCGGTGCTATGCACGACGCCAGAAACCTTCTAGGCGCAGGTGAAATGGCTGGCACAACATTTTGAAATTATCAGCATGGATGAGGCGCACCGACGGCTGCAGGATGGCACGGTAGACGACAGCCGGGCAGTCGTGATTACCAGCGATGACGGATGGCGCGGGTTCTACCATTATGCCTCGTCCGCGCTCGGAGCCCGTCCTGCGACGATATACGTGACCACAGTGGTGATGCGCGGCGAAGTGCCCTGGTACGTGCGCTGGCGGCTGTTGCTGGGAGAACATCCGCACCTGTTGCGTGTGCTGGCGTATGACGTGGGGCGGTCCGAACCCTTTCGGGATGCGGACAGTGCCATCGCGGCGCTGAAGCAGTTAGATTATGCCCGTATCCGTTCGCTCTGGCATCAGGCGATGAAGGACGTGCCGTTGGATGAGGACAGTCTACCGAAGGACTGGTTTATGAGGGAGGAGGAGTTGCCAACAGCCGCGCAGAACGGTTTTACCATCGGTGCGCACACGTTGAATCACCCGATACTCACGCATGAGCTCGATGAGGTTGTCCGACGTGAGGTCACCGAAAGCAAGCAGGTTTTGGAGACCTTGACAGGAGTGCCTGTGCGCCATTTTGCTTACCCCAACGGCGACCATAACGAGCAGGTGGTGCGGTGTGTGCAGGAAGCGGGCTACGCCACAGCGGTGACGACACAAGCTGGTTGGAACACGTCGGGTAGTAATGTTTATCTCCTGCGCCGCTTCGACGTGCATGAGACCATGTGCATTGACCACCGCGGGCGGTTCAGCGAGGCGCTGTTTGCGCTCTACCTCACTGGAGAATGGCCACGGGTAGTCCGAAGATTCCGGTTATGGACATGAGCACGCGCATCGGTTTCATCTATTTCGGCACCTATCCGGACATCCGCGTGGTGAAGATGACCGACACGCTGGCGAAGGCGGGGTTCGAGGTCTTCGTGCTGGCGCGGAACGTCAAGGGGGTGACTGAACCCGGCACCTCGCATCCCTACGCTGCCTCACGAAATGTGGAACAGGCGGAATGGCGCCGGCGGCTGCATCTGCGCCGTGTGCTGGACAGCATGCCAGAAAGGTGGCGCGCCCCACTGACCCTTCCGTATCACGTAAACCCCATCTGGAGACGGGCGATTCGCGATTTGGTGGTGAAAGACGGCTGCAGGCTGCTCATCGTGCGCGATATGCCGCTGATGCTGGCAGCGACGGCAGTGGGCAGGCGCTACGGCGTGCCAGTTATTTTCGACATGGCGGAGAACTACCCCGCGGTGATGGCGGAATGGCGTAAGTGGGAGGGGCGAACGCGCGCTTTTATCAACCTCTTCGCGCGAAACATCACGCTGGCAAGGATGGTGGAGCGCGCCGCTATCCGCGCGGCGGACAGGATACTGGTGGTGGTACCGGAGCATATCGAGCGGGTTGCGCGTCTGCGCGGGACGGCAGAGGGGATTGAAGTTATAGAAAACACGCCGGTACTGGAGGAGCTGGACGCGCTTTACGCCCGCTATCTAAACCTGCCCGAATGGCAGCCCTGTGAGCAACTGCTGGAAGTGGTCTATGGGGGGAACGTGCACTTCTACCGGGGGATGGACACGCTCCTGAAGGCGGCGGCGAAATTGAAAGCGCGCGGCGAAACCGGTATCTGTTGGACGTTGGTAGGCACGGGTAAGGTAGCGACGCAACTGCAGGCGATGGCAGAAGGTCTGGGAGTAGCCACCACGGTGCGTTTTATGGGCTGGCAGCCGGACTTGATGGCGTTTGTGTATCGTGGGCATGTGGGCTACGATGGATCGCACGCCTCAGAACACACGCACGTCACCATGCCGAACAAGGTATACGACTACATGGCGTTTCGCAAGCCGGTGCTGGTGTCGGACTGTCGCCCGATGAAGCGGTTGGTAGAGACGCACCGCTGCGGGCTTGTGTTTCGCTCGCAGGATGCCGAAGATTTAGTGGAGAAAGTGTTGCAGCTGCGCGACCCAGCCCTGCGTGCCGAATTGGGTGCAAACGGGCGCAAGGCGGTGGAGGAGAGGTATCATTGGGGATTAGACGGGGAAAGATTGCTATCCATAGTGGGAAATCTGCGGAATGGTGGGAGGTAACGGATAGGAGTGGCGATGCTTAGCCGTATGGTATTATATCGTGCCCTGTTGCAGCGAAAAGCCTTCGACTGGTCGTTTTCTCCGCTCGTGCGAAGTGCGGTGGTATACGGCTCTTATGTCGGTTATTTGCTGGCCGGCGGTGGTAGCAACCCGAGGGCATTTGCCCGTTTGTTGAACGCACACCGGTATACGGCTGGTAAGGGTATCGCTGCCTTCTTAAGGCAGCAAATTAAGATGGGGTTGGAAAAATGGATGCACTACCGTCACAAGATAACTCCTTTGGAGGCGCCGTCTAATGGGTTCCGTCGTCGTATACTGGTACTCAAGCCCCCTCGGAAGGTTAACGATCGCTGCGTCGAGAAAGGCGTCTTGTTAGTAGCAGGACATCATGGAGAATTATATCGCTTGGTGGATGTCGAAAGGCTAACGCGGGACTATTATTTGGTGTTCGAGCCGGGTTGGTCCGGCTACGCTAGCGAAGATATACTTCATTATTGCCTTTTTAAGGACTGTCCAATTGTTATCATGTGCCCCGAGTTGGATGACTACGAGTTCATCAGATACCTCGACACCAATCTGATACCTGTCCGTTTCGGCGCGAGTGATTGGGTTGACCCTCGTATATTCCGCCCCATTGAGGGTTTTGATAAAGACTTCGACGCTGTGATGGTAGCGGTGTGGGGCAAGTACAAGCGCCATCATGTCCTCTTTCACGCTCTCAGGGGCATTCGTCGGAGCGGGGCAAGGGTGGCTTTGGTCGGTATGCCTTGGCAGGGTACGAGAGAAGAAATAGAGATGCTCGTAGATTACTACGAGGTTGGTTCACACGTGACGATCTTTGAGAATCTATCTCCTGTGGAGGTGAACGAGGTCTTGAATCGCTCTAAAGTCAACATGATACTAAGCCTGCGTGAGGGGGCCAACAGGAGTATTTTTGAGGGCTTTTTCGCCGAAGTACCCGGTATTGTGCTACGAAGAAACATCGGTATCAACAAAGATTATATTAACCAATATACGGGGAAGCTTGTGGAAGAAAACGAGTTGGCACAGGCATTACTTTGGTTTCGCGAGCACTGGAAAGACTTTTCGCCACGCGTCTGGGCATTGGCAAACATCTCTCCTGAAGTAACCACTGCTAAGCTCAACCACCTGCTCAAGGGGATTGCCGAGTCACGCGGAGAATTATGGACTACAGATATCGTCGCAAAGTGTAACAGTCCAGAGCCAACCTACTACGCAGACCCCAGCGTTGCAAAGGACTTCCCAACAATAAATGACATCCTTGCTGACTATCGATGAATGGGGGGGCACAGATTGGGCAGTGAATTTCAGACCAACAAAGACGGTGATAGCATAGCCTTCACTTGGGTCTGGCTAGCTATCTCATCGCTATCTGTAATACCCATTTGGCTGGTTCAATACCCACCACTTGTTGACTACCCCAATCACCTTGCGCGGTGCTATATACTGTTTCATCTTCACAACGTGCCTGAATACCACAAGATGTACACTGCTGATTGGTCACCAGCACCAAATCTTGGTCTGGACTTGCTGTGTTACGTGTTACAGTGCCTCTTCGATGTTAGCATAGCAGGAAAAATCGCCCTTACTATAATAGTCGTGTTGTTCTGTTGCGGGGCTATACTACTATCCCATGCATTATGGAAAAAAGTAATATGGAGCGCTCCTATAGTGGCATCTTTTGCAATAAACTCCTATTTTTTATATGGTTTTGTCAATTACTGTCTTGGACTGGCCTTTTATATGTGCTTATTAGCTATATGGTTGCAATTCTTTCGTAGGAAAGGATTAATGTTGTTTGCGTTAACGGTTGCTTTTGCGGTAATTTGCTATATTATTCATCTTTCCGCGTACGTGTGCTTTGCAACGTCTATTATCTCTTACTTGGTTGTGTCTCAAAGACGCGATTGGACCGCATTGTTACATAGTATCTTGTTACTATTGGTCTTCTTCTTGCTTTCGTCGTTTTCTGAAACACAATATGGAGCAAAAATCACGTGGAACTCTATCGCGGGGAAGACAGTGGTTCTATTCTCACCTATTAGAACGTACAATTGGCGTTTTGATGCGGTTGTTATCTTGACGGTTATTGTTAGTGCGTTTGTTTTGGTTCGATCTGGGCGTCCCGTGTTAACCAATGGATTTGCCATTCTTAATGCAATCGTTTTGCTCGTGCTGTATCTTGCTTTACCTAAGGAAATGGCATCTGTATCTGGGGTAGATGCACGGTTTGTCCTTCCTGCTTTTGTTCTTTTGCTACTCTCAACCGATTTGAGTAAGGGTGGCAAGCGAAATACAACGTTAACCGCCCTCTTAGTGCTTTATTGTGCTGCACTTGTGAGGGGATTCTATATTTCAAAAGTCTGGGTAGAACAGGATACTACGTCGGTAAAGTACGCAAGCTTGTTTTCGGTGCTTCCCAGAGGCAGCTGGGTATTCCCGATAACTCACCTTCCAAAGCATGTAGACCAGAATAAGAAAGAGCGAACTTACGTGCATTTCGTTCATTATTCCACAATCCAGAGGAAGACATTCTCACCTACCCTCTTCACTATTCCGGGACAACAGCCACTTCGTCGGTTGGCTAACGAACCATATGTAGAGGCGAACGCTACTTCACCTGAGCAAGTAGATTGGCAAAGAGTTTTAGAAAGGTATGACTACTTGTGGTGCTACGATATATCAGCTGATTGGATTGCCCCCTATAGAGCAAGGCTTCGCCCTTTGCGTACTGCCGACAGGGTAGCTATTTATGAGGTCGTGAAACTTCCTTCACCTCCACCACCCCCACGTCCCAGCCCAAGCGGGAAAGCCACAGGTGATAGTCCGACTCATGCAGGTCCGCGGAGCCGCTGAGGGCGACGATGACTGCTTCCAGTACGTTGGTGGCGAAGGTTTCGCCCTGGAAGACGGGAGTGGTGGTTAACAGCAGGTCTGCGCCGCGCTCTCGCAGGAACTGCACGTCTGCCTGGCGCACCGTGTTGGTCAGGATGACCTTGCCACTCAGGTCCTCGGGCGCGTAACGGCGGATGTAGTGCCAGTCGCCCGCGATGACGTCCGCCCAGCGGAAGTAACGCTCCCAGCGGGGGGTATTGTGTTCCTGCTTCTCGCCGATGGGGTAGACCCATTCAAAGGGCAATCGCACCACGACAGGCAGCACCACCCGGGCCAGACGAGCCAGAGTACGGATATCGCGGATAGGCAACGGTAGGCCAATCGCGAACAGGGCATCGCCGAAGATGACGCTCGCCGTCTTCTCTGCCAGTGCCTCTGCCATGCCGAAGCGGTCTAGTGCGCTTACCAGCAGCACGTTTTGCGTACTCCAGTCCAACAGCCCCTTCTGCTCGATGCGCTCCACCGCCCAACGTTCGAGTGTGTTCTTCAAGCCGCTACCGTCCACTACTGGCGTTCGCTGCACGACCGATACCAGTCTCTGCACGTCGCGGAAGGTGTAACGCCGTCCCTGCGCCCACAGATACAGGTCGCATCCGCCCAAACCGATGGCGTCCACATTGCCGTCTAGTTCTTTTAGCAGCTGCTGGAACCGTCGCTTATCGCCGTCAGTGCCGCGCCGCTCGATGCGCACCGGTGTTCCGAGGATTTCGGTTTCCAGCACTTTATCGCGCTTGCTGGAGCCGAGGCTGACCGAGACGATGTGTTTCATGGAGATTGCTCCCTGACCTCATGGGGTTCAGCAGGCATGGTTTCTTGTGCGGGTGGTCTGCTAGGCGTTGCCTGTCCTACCAGTACGATGCGCGGCTGGGGGCGGTAGTAGTCCGTGGTGACCTTTTCGCGTATGGGAGGCTTGCCCGGCTCCGCGATAATGCGATACACACTCACATGCCAGCCTCGCTGTCCCTTGTCTCTGACTTTGCGAACGCCAGCGGGGAGGCTCATGGTCGGAAAGGTCTTTTGCGGCGCAGGAATAACGGCATGGACTATTCGCTGCAGTTTCACCTTTCGCTGGCAGCGCCCCGCCCCCAGCACCCGCACAACCATCCTACCGTTCTTCGCTTCCGTAG
>Ga0272447_1001379_pt1 | contig 15317 bp, 13 predicted proteins | sample YNPCB0133_FD_194589 | JGI IMG/M metagenome (GOLD analysis project Ga0272447, IMG submission 194589) | Hot spring microbial mat communities from Yellowstone National Park, WY, United States - YNP-CB-013-3 | ecosystem: Environmental > Aquatic > Thermal springs > Hot (42-90C) > Sediment | place... | reverse complement strand
CCTCCTCAAACTACTGGGCTGAAAAAGAAATTGTCGTCGAAACCCCGCTAAAGCTCAACGTGGTTTTTCTGAGCAGCGGCAGTTTGAGCAGGCAAGCACTTGAGTCCGCCCTAAGAGAGATAATGCCCTGGTATGCACCCTATATTGCAGAGGATAAGAAGTTTGCTGGTCTAAACTTCAGTAGGATAGAGTTGAACGTAATACAGGCACCCCAAAAAATGCTTCAGGATTTCGCCAACTTTATCAAGGAAATAGACAGGGACTTCTTCGACCGTGGTGAGGGACAGCGAATCGCCCGCGAGTATGAGCAAACGTTGTTTAGTATGATTGGCGGCAGCGTACGCACCTACTGGGCCGACGCATGGGTTGTGCAGGAGTGGCTTTATGAAAACGGGCCCAAATACATCCCCGGCCTCAAAAACAATGAATACACAATATACTTCATAACAAGTTATGAGCTTCTAAACGCACTCGTTATGTACTATGTGGATACATACTCACCTGAGACAAAGCGATACTTCCTTGAAGGAGGTATGACAGCCTTCGGTGGTGTTCACCGCCTCTACTTCATTGACTTGACATCCATACCGATGGGAGCAGACCGGTGCGGCGGAAGACCTAATTGCAAGTCCGCCACCTTCGAATACTATCCAAGCCTATTATTCGTCAACATGCCTGCACAAGTTTTAGCCAAGCATTTGGCCACCATTATAAGCGAAGTAATAACATACATCTTTTTCAGGGGCTATCTTTACCAGCCAAGCTACGAAGTCAACTTTTACCTTTACTTCCTGATAATTGATGCAACGACAACAAATGCAGCAAGGGTCTTAATGCAGGATTACACCACGGATTACGTCTCCAGAGCCATACGTTCACTTTATCCCTACAGCTACTACATAATTGAGACCCGGCTGGAAGACATAGACGACTACCCCGCGTTGAAACAGGCAGTTTTTGAGAGATCACCCCGCTTGGGAAGAACTATACTCCTCAAAGCATGTGATGAGGAGGACTTAGTAACTAACATTGTCTTCAACCTGCCCATGATAAAGAGATTTGAGGGTGTCAAGACTGTTATTACGGTTTTGTTCATCCTAGACGACGACGCATACGTCTGCGAGAACTACGTACTCGGTATAGGGTATAGAAAGGGGGCGATAGCAGCAGCATCCTTCCCTCTTATGAGGGTTTATGGGCCGTCAACCACGCTCTACCATGAGGCTGCTCACGTTCTCGGGCTACGTCACCCACATGACGCAGACCCTTACCCGTGGGCAAAAAACCTGGTAAACTGGCTCTACGACTGGTCAAGCACGCCGATGACCTACTGCAGGGCTTGCAGACTACGCTCCATGTATGAAGGCGAATACTTTACAGCAATCGACAAAGATAACGTCGACATAGGGGTTACACTGAAGATGATTAAGGACGCCCGCAGGGCTGTTTACAACGCCTTAATAGCCCTCGAAAACAGCAAAATACCTACGCCGGCAAGTATAGAACCACTTCTACGCGCAGTGGACAGCGACATCAAGAAGGCGGCACAGGAGATGGCTGCATACAACTACTTCAACTGGGAGGCTTTCTACGGCATAGGTGCTCAGAAGGCCTCGGCCTTCGACTACGCATACTCTGCGCTCCAAAACGCTTTACAGCTAAGCAAATCGGTGGAGATCTTCCTAGGAGATCTGGCTGAAAAAACACGGGCCGAGGGAGAGATTCAAACACTAAGAGACGAATACACTAGGTTGAGGAATGAGAATACGAGGCTGGAGAGTGAGGTTAATTCCCTAAAAACCAGCTTGGAGCAGGCGCGGCGTGAGAACACCGCTCTCAACGAGCAGCTGCAGGCACTACGGAACGAGGTGAACGCCCTGAAAGATAGAGTGAACTCTCTCCAAACGGAGAAACAGAGCCTTGAAAATGAGCGGAATAACTTGGCATCCAAACTCAGAGAAACAGAGGCCGATCTCAGCAACATGAGGATGATTACGACAATTTTGGCAGCTGTTCTGGTTGTGGCAGTTGCCGGGTCTTTGATTATTTCACGCATGAGGAGTAGACGGTTTTCTCCGCCGCCGCCACCACCCATGACAGGCCTAACATTACGAGATGCTTATGCGTGAAGAACTACAACAACCGCTAGCTCTGCATAAGTAGAGAGCTGTCGATAGTGTGGGACATGGAAATGTTAGATTGGTCTAAGCCCGTGAGGGGCTGGATCCTTTTGGACGGCCGTTTACAGAGAGTTGCTTTTGGAGAAATTGAATTACTAGACCACGGAGTCAAAATCATGCCTCCCGGTTCTTGGCTGAAGAGGTTTGGGATGGCTTTTGTTATGCTTTCTCTACGGAAGATTACGTTTATTACCTTTCTCTCTCTTTTAACCAAAACGTGTGTTGAGCTTTTGATTCCCTACAGGAGGGTTTTAAATGTAGAGCTGGTGAAGGAGCGGGCCGGATGGTGGGAATTATTAAAAAACCCCACGTAAGACTTTATTTCATAGACGAATTCGGGAACCATCAAAGTATAACGTTTGCAGCAGTGAGCGTATTTAGGGGCGTTTCACGGGCAAAACGGTAGCTCTCTACGAGGAGCTAAAACGCAGAACACAATTTACATGAACTCCGCTGCCAGTTATGGGTAAACTTCTGTCAGCCTTTGCTTATTGCAAGTATGACGGCTCTGTCGGCGCTACAGCTTAGGGATAAGGTGGCGGCTGAGAAGGCTTTTGAGGGGTCGTAGGCACCCCAGATGATCGAGAAGAGCCTGTGCTCAACCTCTACAACGCCGTTGGACGACCTCATGAGTTTTACGACGGTCATGTTTACAGCCACCCCTGAAGGTGCCACGGATGCGATGGCGGCCAAGGCCTCATCAAGTGAAGTGTAATCCTCTCTACATATCAATGCGTCAAGCATCCCCCTTTCGTTGAGTGAGCCGAGCATTTTGTTTGCCAGCTCCTCATGCTCATACCTATGCTCCGCGATGGAGACAGTCCTGACCCCAACCAGCTGAATATATAGAAATAGGCCGACTACTATTATGGTGACTGCGAGGATGGCCTCAACTGTCCAAACAATCCCAGCCCTCCGCCTCACTCGACACCACCTGCCCAGGCCCAGACCTCCACGACAAGGTTAAGACCGCTGCCCATCACAGTTGTCTCCGAGAGATAGACTGCGTCAGCAGGTATATTAACCCTCGCCGGCTCAATGTATCTGCCGTTCACCACGGCCAGAACCGCCTCGGGATAGGCTGGGGGGATAACGTAGTAGGCCCCACCATCAGTGTATACTACTGCAGGCATTTCCAGCGAAAAAGCTGATATGGGTTCGGAGGGCGCTTCGGAAACACCTCCAGGCGAACAGACCTTAGTATTCGTGGGGAAAGACAGTTTACCATCCTTGTCTATGGAGACTAGAGCAGAGTCGAGACGGAGGCCTTGAACCCCTATGGAATACCGTGTGACGGCTATCTTTCCCTGTTGGGTTGGGCAGGTTATGTATTCGGACGGATATGAAAGCACTACACCGGCTTGGCTAACCATAACCTGCTGGGGAAACCTAACCCTCACCACGAAATTTACCCTCCAGCCTTCAACCGCGATCGACGTCGAACCAGAGTATGCAGGGTTTAGTCTATAAAGCTCGTAGGGCGACCTTGCGATAAGCCCTTTGACTGCGTTGAGAACCGCCCTAGCCTCTGTCCTCACCATAGCATCCTCTGAGTAGTTGAGATATGAGACTCCGCCGCTGAGACCATAGAATGCTACAAGCCCCACAGCGATTGCAAAAATTCCTGCAGCGACCGCGGCGTCTACAACAGCCTCCATTATAGAAGATGACACAAAGAATTGTATAAAAGCTTTCCCTAACTATTCTAGGTCTTACATTTAGGCGACTATTTTTAATCGCTTAAAGCTAATATATTATCCATTTTGCGTTAGACTAGGTTCTCACAAATGTTGGATAAAATGCTCAAGCGGATTAGGATAGAGCTGGTGGGCGATTACAGAACGTATATTCCCCAAGTTGGTTTTACCGATGACAGCACCTGGGAGGTTGAGTTGTTGGATAAGTTGGAGAGTCTTCTGGGTCCGCTGGAATGTCCGATAGACAAGGAGGAGGTTAGGCTTGATGATGCCGTGTTCTGCCCAGTATGCCTCTCTCCCTACCATCAAGACTGTGCGAGACTTCTTGCAAGCCGTAAGGAAAAGTGTTGGCGTTGCGAGAAATTCGATAGGTTTGACATTCTGGTGAGCTGAACATGGATGCGGGTAAGGCTTTGTGGGCTTTGTTGACTGACCCCAGAAGGTTTGGGAGGACGCTTTACTTCAACCCTGAGGTGTTGGAGTTCAGACTGGGAACCGATACATGGGGTGCGCTTGAGACGCTTTTGGGGCTGGAGGAGGCAGGGCTTTTGAAACTTAGCGCACCTGCTGAGTTTACACTCCTATACGACTATGAGCTGGCTAGAATTCAGGCAACCAACTTCCTGGGGCTTAAGCCATACGAGGAGCTGGTAAACGATTTTAAGCGCTTGTGGCTTATGGGTAGGGTTCTTAAGGTTGAGCCGCCCCGCCAGCTGGGGGTGAGAATACCGGACCATGCTGAGAAATTTAAGATCTTGAACACACATCTGAACAAGCTTCTGAAACTCATGGAGGCAAAGGCCTTGGTCAGCAGGGAGGTCTACAACAAGGTGATGCAGTCTGCCTGCAGGGAAGCCGCAGCATCCTCAAAGGACGTAAAAGAACTGGTTAAGGAGTTGAACGACATAGTAGCGGTGACGACGAGACTGCTAAACAGGGTTCGGGAGGGGAGGAAAAATGTTGAGGAGATTAGCTCTAAACTGGGGATTAGGACTGAGGAGCATAACGACCTTGTAAACACATACAACGATGCAGAGCAGGGACTTCTCTACATACTTATGAACGTCAAAACAAAGGTCAAGGAACTGATTCAATCGTGGGAGCAGGTAATCGGTAACTACAACAAGATGAAGGCCGAGTTTTCGATCGCTGGACAGGATTTCTTCTCTGTGCTTGATTACATAATCCAGATCAATAACAGCTTTACTGTTGTGACACAACAGACCTAGCCTGTTCAAGTAGCTTGGCTATCCTTTTTATCTCGTCACCTATCTCCCCCAGCAAGAGCACCGTCTTCTGAGTCCTCGACTCCATGATCTCAAATAGCGATTTGTCAAGCTTCTGCTCACGTGTCCTGATCCCCTTAAGTGATTCCAGCTGCTCCTTCAGCTTTCTGATGCTTTCTTCAATTACTTTGATGTATTCTTGCGAGTCTGCTGTAGGTGCGGACTTGCTCTTTCTCAAAAGGTCTTGGTATAAGTAGTCGTATTCCTCCTTGGTTATCTCACCAAGGTTCAGCCTAGTTCTCAATAGCTCCAGCTCGATCTCGAGAAACGATGGCACCCTTTTCTCCAGCCCCTCTGTGAGGAAGTAGCGGCCCAGAGCCTGGACCATTTCGTCCAAAGTCTCCTCTGCCTGTTCGATCGACTTTGCTAAAGCATCGGCCCCCAGCTCTCCTATGACAGTTCTCAACAAATCCTCCTCAACCTTCTCTCTCAACGTCCGAAGGCCTGCCAAGGTATCTCCTCCAAAACCAGCCTCTCTACCCTCTATCTCCTCGATCACGCCCTCGATCTCCCTAAGGCTTCTAAGTATTTCGTCGATGGTTTTGGCATCGTAATCCTTTGAATTTACTAGGTTGAGGAGGGATGATATTAGCTGCGACCTTCTACGGATCAGGTCTCCCATAAGTATAGGTGATGGCGGGATGTTTTGGAGGGATGTGTTAGGTATTCCGAGGACAACCTCCGTGGCCGCTCGCCTCATAGCATCATAATCGACATCAGTTATCTTTCCCGCCAGATACCTGTAGTCCATCTGCCTTACAAGCTGGACCAGCTTGTTCCTCGCGCTATCATCATTAGGTATGGCAGTTATCCTGATCAACCCCATGGACTGGTAGAGGATGAGTTTTTCGAGAACCTTGGCTTCGCTGGACCCTAATGTTTCCGAAAGCTTTGAGATGTCCAGCTTCACCCTGTTGTTTCTTCGAGGCAGGTTTCCGAAATAACGCAGCAAGCCCAAGTCGTCCGCTGTTATCGACATACCTGTTGCTGATGTTGTATTTTTTACCTGATATAAATCTATTACATGAATAACTCGGTATGAGGCCGGGTAATACTTTTCGACTAGGCGGGATTGTCGGTCGCCAATTTTGGGACTCCGAAATGGGATGTATGAAAATTAGACGATACAGTCGTCGACTGGTAGTCACTTGAACACGGGCAATGAAGAGGCTTGCCTGAGTATCGAGTGATATGTGTTAAAATTTAATTACAACTCTTTCTATTGTATGTAAATTGATGTCCGGGTCAGGGGGGTTCAAACTATTCCTTATCGGCGATTATTTTATGGTCTTGTTTGTAGCGATGGCTGTGGGAGCGTTTTACACATTGGGCGGGGTTACCTCTTTGGTTTTGGTTCTGATTTCTCTCGTTTTTTTGTCCCTATTTGTGGCTATGGTGAAGGGGCCCGACATCTTAATCATCTATACGGTGGTCTCCCTTTTTGTTGCGGTGCTGGGGTTCCTTGCAGGAGGGGTTGCAGGTATTGTGGTAACGCAGCTGGTATCTATATTCGTCGCCCTGAGAGGGTTGGCTAAGTTGAGTATTAACTTGAGAAACATAGCAGTTATTGCGGCTACGGTGGCTGGAAGTGCAGCGGTCTATGCTCTCATACCGTATCCATATACTCTACTTTCGCTTGGTGCGGCTGCTCTGGCCAGCCTAGCGATGTTGTTTTACGTAGGCAGGATATCGCCCCTTATCCTGAAGCTTTTCTTCTCATCGCCTAGGGAGGGTTTCCACATACTGAGGTCGAGGATTAAGTCGGCGTGGCAGATTGGGGCTGAGGCATTAACATTGGCTGAGTCGGCTGAGTCGCCTGCTCTAGAGCGAGGAGAGGTTGGTCGGCCCGTTCCCCCACCTCCTCCTCCCCCTCCAGAAGCACCGCCCTCTCCTCCTCCCCAACCTACTGAGACCGTTATCCAGGAAAAAGCCCCAACCCCCTCACCTGCCCAGCCCCAGCCAGCTCCCGCCCCGGCCGCAAAACCTATAGACGAAAGCATAGCCAACCTCGTTAAACGCTACTACTCGCTGCTTGCAACCCTCGAGACAAGCTATAAGGAGGGCAAGATAAGGTCAGAGGTTTATGAGAAGCTGAAAGCTGAGTACGTGGGTAAACTGAAGCAGCTGGGGTATGAGCCTGCTAACGTTTGAAGGGGGTTTTAGCGGAAGCACTCTGTGGGCTGGGATGCTCTGAACTGTCCTGTCCTTTCTCTTATCCCTAGGGATATCTCTATGCCTCTATCTGTTACCGCTGCTCTAGCCGTGACGTATGCCCCTCCAGATGCGGAAGGTGTGTAGGTTACGCCTTGGAGTTCTGGGAGCGGCCTCTCATACCTAAGTCCGAAGGCTGTGACGCATAGGGCCGGCTTACCGCTTGCCCTGCTGAAGCCTATCTCCGCCCTGTAAGGGAACCCTACGTAGATGTCCTTGAACTCTACGCCTCCAAGCTGCACCAGCTTCGCCTCCTCGACGGCGCTCCACATCCCTGCAAGCGTGTGAGAGGCCGCGGCTACTAGGGCTGCTCTCTGCGCCGACTTCGTCATCGAATCTACTTGCTGGATGAATAGGTAGGCGGCTGACATCGAGATGAGCAGGAGGACGCCTATCGTTACTATATATGTGTATATGCTTGCCATCTCTCACCTACCCCATATGTTCAGGACGACCACGTCGATGAATATCCTGACGATTGTCTTCTCCTGCGTCGAGAACTCCAGCCTTTCTCCGCTGGGTTTTATTATTGGCTGTCCGTCGAAGTAGAGCCTCAGGGTTCCGCCGTTCACCGATTCAGGCTGCTGCATGTAGTATTGGTAGGTACCATTATGTCTTAGCGTGACCATCTTCCCAGCGCCTATGACATGGCCCTCTTCTATGGCTTGGACGTATTCTCTGGATGTGAAGCTCGGCGGGTAAGGTGTTATGAAGACGAATCTGAGCATGACGTTTATGACTACGTCGTGGTATATCCTGTCTACGGCCATGTTTACGTAAGGGATTGATTTAACAACGTAGCGCATCTCCTTGTCTCTGTACTCGACGTACGAGACCACGTCAACTCCCGTGGTTGTGTAGTTTATTTTGCCTCCAACGATGTATCCGCCAAGCACATCCACCTCGCCTTTCTCGAGGTAGTATACTCCGGGTAGTCTTGTCTTTGGGCCTCGGTACTCTATGGTGCTTACGGTTACGGGGATTGACATCTTTTTCCCGTTCCACTCCACCTCTAGGTGGTGCTTTTCCCTGTAGGGGTATACGTGGAGAGCGAACTGGGGTGTAACCGAGCCCTCCCTCCTCAAAAGTATCTCATGCATGGATGTCATCGTCTCGGATACCGCTCCGGCGAGGGCCTGCTGCCCCGCCTCCCATGGCCGCCAGAGGGCGAAGGCTAGGGCTGTAAGCGAGGCTGTTACCACTATCAGGATGGCTGTTTGGACAGCTATGCTCAGCCCCTTCCGATGCACCGTATATCCGTGGTATCGCTTTTTCACGCTTTCACCTCCTAGGCTGCCGGCGGCTTATTCATCGGGAATGGGAAGAATGGGGCTAGGAGGACTGTGCCGGTGGCGGTGTCGGCTGGCACAAGAACTCTTGGGACTGATGTTGCTGACGGGTCTTCGACAGGCTCCTCGAACACGCTTACGGAGAAGGCGACAGGTGGTGGACGCCCCGGAAACGGAAACGGGAAGAAGGGGGACAGCAGCGGTCCGTCTAACGGGAATGGGAAGAATGGGCCTATTAGTGTAGTAGATGATGGGGGCTGCTCGATAGGTCTTATTGTGGGAAGGCTGTCGAGGGAGAGCTGGGTTATGCTTCCGTCCGGTAGCGTGACATATACCCTCGACGACTCCCTTCCACCAGGGACGCTGGGCCTGTTCGGGTCTCCCAGTATGGCTATGTCTATTGTGTCTCCTCTCAGAACGGGGCCGACCTCGTTGACCTTGACCCAGAGCACGCTAGGCGGTGCTGCCCCCAGCAGAGCCCTGAGGTCCTCTATGAAGGGTGCGACAAGGCTGTAGTCGGCTGGGATGGACATCGTGAGACCTGCTGTGTGTAGGATTAGCGTGTATTCGTCGTACCAGCCCGCTATCTTCTTCTGTGGGTCGTGCGGGAAGGCTATTGTGCCCAATTGTCCGTAGTCGTCAGATACGGCGCTCTCCCCTATTCCCAGCAACGTGGCCTGGAGTTGTCCGCCCCGGCCTATTACCGGTATCCTTATCAGGCTTGAGAGCTGTGTTGCCGCATCCCTCGCCCTGACAAGCGTCCCTAGTATCTTTCTCTCCATTTCGTTGAGCTTTCTAACCGCCTCCTCCACTGTTTTCCTCTCCTTTGAGAGGACTCCTGAAGCGAAGCCGGACACGGCTGATGTGAGGGATGAGCCTATATTGAGGCCTCCCCCTGTTCCGGGCAGCTTCAGTATATCGCCTTTCACTATCGAGAGTACGTTGTGGATGGGGCCTAGTAGCTGTCTCATCCCTTTTTCGATGAAATCCATTATCTGCTGGTGCCACTTGTTTATGGCTTCCTTGATCTCGTTGATGGGCTCAAGTATCTTGTTGAGGAGAGCGTCTATCCCGGCGAAGATGTTTTGGATGAATTTACCGATTATCTCCTGTATGAATTTGTCTATTATTTCTTTTATGAAGTTTGTGATCATCTCCTGTATTATCTGGGCTATGTATTGGCTTAGGAGTCCGCCTGCGATGGATTGTATCAAAGGTTGGACGAGGGCTTTTATGATTGGGTCGAGTATTGCGTTGGCTATTCCCGCTATAAACGTTGTGAGCATGTTTCTTATCGCGGAGACGAGTTGGTTGATGAGGGTTTGGACCGTCTTCTTCAACGTGTCGAAGACTGCTTTGATCTGGTCTACTAGTCTGTCTATGAATGAGATGAGCTTGTCTTTGAGGGATGTGAGGAGGTTTTTGATCTCGGCGAACATTGTCTGAAGTGGTCCTAGGATCTGACCAACCAGCCCCTCTATGCTGTCGACTAAGCCGCCGAGGCCTCCGAGCATGCCCTGCATGCCTTGGTTTAGGTCTGGCTCGACTAGCTGCTGTACGGAGGAGGTGATTGTGCCGACTTGGTCGAGGGTGTTGTAGGCTAGGTCTCTGGCTGTCTGGGTTACGGAGCGGACTGTTACGGCTACGGCCTGAACCATCTGTGGCATCGGGTTCCAGCCGTAGTATGCGCGGAGCGTTAGGGTTGACACCCCCTTTGAGTGTACGGCTTTCGTTACGAGGGGTGTTGCCGAGAACACGAGATATGTGAGGGTTACTTTCTGCTCATCAGGAAGTGCCTCGGGGTCTGAGGGGGGTTCTGCCTTGAAGTTAAATGGTGCGCAGAGCCCCTCCGCCTGCTCGTTGAACTCCTCTAGGGACGTCAGCGTCCTCTCAAGCTGATTTACTATCCCTGAAACAGCGCGGTATATATCGGGATATTTGTCTTTAAGGCTGTTGAGGTCTTGTATGGCGCTTTGGATGCTTTCTCCCGCCCCTCTGACGTTTTGTATCGCACCCTCACAGTTGTAGTTCAACAGCTTGATCCTGGCGTCGGAGAGGAGCGTTCTCGCGTTCTTGATCTTTGATGCTGCTGAGACGATGTATCCGTAAGCTTCTCTAAATTCCTCACCGCGGGGGCCTGCAAGGATAACTGCTAGCGTTTCTAATGCTATTTCCGCTTGGTATAATGTTGCGGCTACCTCGTTAAGGGAGCCCGAAACTACTGAAACTATTCCGGACCATGCGCTGCTGAAGCTTGTCGAAAGTATCTTGAAGAGCTCCCATATACCGAGGGCGTCTCTGAAGTCTACCCCGACCTTTAGGCCTCTGTCGCCTGAGTAGGCGCCCAGCAGGGCTGTGAGGGTCCAGCCTGAGTCGGCGTCTGAGGAGACGTGGAAGGAAGCTGTTAGAGGTATGTCGGCGAGGCTTTTCGCCCCCTTCCAGCCTGAGAGGGTTGGTGCCCTTAGTATCATTATGAGTATTGCGAGGGAGACCATGTACCTGTTTTCGGTGAGCCATACCCTCTCCTTGTCCTTGACAGCCGGTCCGTCGACGTAGCCCCAGGCGGCCTTGAGCTCGGAGCTTATGTCCGTCGGGTATGAGGCGTGGGCGTAGACCATGAAGCCCGGGACGGTTACGGCTAGGTATAGGGCGGCCAAGAGGGCCGTTATCATCATGGCCTTCCCTATTGGGTGTAGGCATCCGTCATTTGGGATGCATATGGTTGAGTGGTACAGGGAGTAGCCAATCTTGTAGACTGTATTTATTGCGTTAAGCATCGACTCCAAGGTCTTGCTTGGCTTTGCTTTGAAGACCATGTAGACGTTGGCTCCGACATCTTCGTTTGGTAGGAAGGCTGATGTGCCTCCGTGGGCGAGTGTGAGGCCCTTGAACATCCCCAGCGGGTTAAGCCCGCCGCCAAGCAGGAGTCCGGCGGACTGTATAAGCCTCAGGTCTATTCCGAGGGTTGCTAGGAGCTTTGCCAGCCCCTGCGGGTTGTATGGGGCTCTGAGCGAGGGGGTTGTGAGTAGCTTGATCTCCTCGAAGCTTATGAAGGTCTTGCTGACTTTGTCGATCTGTTTGAATGAGGGGAAGAGGAGTGGTATTTCGAGGTCCGGCGGTGCCCGGCCCGGGATGTACTGCTCCACCTCTAGCAGCGACTCAAGCCCTCCCCCCGCCTGCTCGGCCCAGACCGTCTTGACGACAAGGATCGGTGTCAGGGTGGATGTTAGGAGGAGTATTGAGAGGGCTGTTACCGCGGCGCCTCCGGCGGCTTTGCGGAGACCTCCCCTGACGTAGACTGTCGTGAATACGATTGTTACTACTGCGAGGGATGTGAGGGCTAGGAGTGTGAGGGGGTCTATGCGTGAGAGGTTTGACAGCTGCTCTATGGGCGGGAGTTCGCTGGCTCTGTCTCTTTCCATGCCTACGGTGGGGTTTTCTGCCCCGCCTGTCTCGGGGGGCGTGGTTTCGGCTGGCCCGCCCTCCGTCTCCCCTTGTCCGGCTGGGCCGGTAATTGTTTCACCGGTTGTTCCGCCGGGGTTGGCAATTGCTGGGGGTGCTGTCCTGTTTTGTGGGCTGTTGCTTATCTCGAGTTTTTCGACAAATTTCATGAAGTCTTGGAGTTGCTCGAAGATTGATGTGATGTTGGCGGGGCTGTATTCGAGCTCTATGACGAGCTCTCTGAGGGTTAGGTCGCCGGTTAGCTGGATGTATAGGGCGTCTATTCCGGGGGCTAGCTGTGATGCGTTTACTGCTTTGGGTGATATTCGGTATGATGTTAGCTTGGAGCCTGGCGGCGGTAGGAAGAGGATGTTGAGTATTGCGTCCCTTGGCGGGCGGAGCTCCCCAACCCCTAAGGTTTCGAGGATGTTTAGCCTGTATGTGTTGTCTGTCCTAGGTGCTTGGCCTCCGACGGCCCTCACCTCGAAGGACGTGCTCACACCCCACCCCATTTTAACGACCTCGAGGACTATGGATGTCTGGGGGAATCTTTCGAGGAATGCCCTGTTGAGCCTTGGTGAGAAGCCTCCGCCGCCTGTTTCTGGCTTGAGCTCGTCGATTAGCTTTGCTAGTTTTTCACGGGTTACCGGGGCCCTGTATGTGATTGTGTCGTTGTATATTGTTTCGGGTTTGAGGTCTATGTCTAGGGCTTTTCGGAGGGCTGCTGCTATCGCTGATGCGTTGGCTGGGTTTAGGTTTTCGCCGTAGATTGTGAGTTCGGCCGTTATGTTGGATGTTGCGGGTGTTGTGATTATTGTTAGGGTTGCTCCGAGGGCTTCTGTTTTTGCGAGGAGCATGGCTGTCTGGTTGAGGGCTTCTATGGGGTAGGCGGCGGCATACCAGACGGCGAGGGCGCCGTCGGGCAGTATCGATATTGTGAGGTCTTCGGACTCGCCCGGTGGTAGGGGTGACTGGGCGGCTGCTGCTGTGAGTGCTGTGGGGAGTAGGAGGGCTGCTAGGAGGACTGCGGCCGCTAAAGCTCTCATCTCCTGACCACCTCCGTCGGTATGCCTCTCTCAACCACTGTGATGGAGATTGTTGTGCCTCCTGTGTTGCGGACTATTATTATGTGTCTTCCGGCTCCGAGGGTTATGGGCTGTCCGGAGAGCTTTACAGATGTACCTTCTTTGCCGTAGGTGATTTTGAGTTTTCCGTCGGCTGAGAGGGTTGTGGAGGCTGGGTTGATGATCTCCCAGCTGTCTTCGCTTAGGAGCCTCGGCCGCCTGTCCCCGAAAGCCCCCGTGGCCTCGACTGTGAGGGTTTCCCCGCTGTTTTTTATGGTTAGGGTTGAGTGGTTGGGTATGTTCAGGGTTACTGTGGCGGTGCGTTCAGGTATCCCGTAGACTTTCTGGATGGCTCTGTTGAGTGTTTCGACGGCGTCCCAGACAGATGAGGTGGATGACCTGATGTATTGGTCTGCGAACCAGTAAGAGAGGGATATAAGGGCTATAAGGACAGTGAGGACCACAAAGGTCGAAGTAGCCTGGCCAGACCTACGTCTAGCCTGATAAAGATTTTCCGGTGGTTTGTAACCTGGTATATGCTTAGACATCATTTATCACTTTTATAAGTCGCCCCGTCTACCCAGATACATGCAGAAAAAAGGGTTCTATGAAGCGGAATTGTCACGCTGAGTAAGGGGTCTGGGTTCTCAAATACAGCCAGCGTATATTGGGTCAGTTGGATCTGGGCTAGCGAATACCCACTTCGCTGTCCTGTTGTGTCGGATTGTTTCTCGAGCATATTTACCAATCTGGCTAAATGATTCTCTAACTTTATAAGATATTCTTCAGATATTTCTTCCCCTAAAGCCTTTTTCCAATATAAAGACAATAATCTGTTATGAGCTTTTGCGACATCCCTCGTAACATCTTTTAGTTCTGATAAACTCTTGAACCTGTGTTTATAATAGTCTTGTGAATGACCAATCGGTTGTTCTACAGGCTCAACTTTTCGGATTTGCTTAAATTTTTTTATTTCGTTATTAATCCCTTTATAAAATTCACCTCCTATCCCTCCTATCCCTCCTATCCCTTCTGGTTCGTAAGATGCCTTTGAGTAATGGAAATCCGGGTCAGTTGTATCGTGTGTTGAGATAAAAAAGTCAACTATTTCTATTCCATACTTAACCCCTTTTATTACGGTTTTCGCTGCGATAAGCGAGGCCAACACATGCCAAGTTATCGCCAGATAATCAATATTTCTTATTTCATCCCAATATATCTCATTGGGTTTGTCGGTTTTAAACTTACGGTTAAAACTAGCAATAAAAAGTATCATCTTATTAGTTAAATCTTTTTCGTTGAAATTGGAGATCGACTTTGAATCAAATGTTCTGTCGTATTTACTTACTTTTAATTTCAATTCGACACCTTTTACGTCGATAGCTGTAATTGCTTCGATGGCGCCAATATATGGGATAAGACCTAGCCCTTTAGCAACTGCTTCAGTTACTGGATGTGTTGTGAAATACCCAATCCCTTTAGCTTTTGATTCTTTTGTAGAAACCATGAGATACTCTCGATACTTATATTCTCTTTTCATTCCGTTAATCGTTATAGTAGCTTTTAAAACGACTTCCATGGTGGCATCAACAAAGCCAGCCATTTGATTTTTAGTGTCCCAGCCTGAGGCTGAGACTTTTATGTAAGGAGTTTGCTCGAACTGGACGTCGACAGTTATCGCCTCGCCTTTCTTCAACGGATAATTACTCAAAATCTCTAACAACATTTTCTGTCGCAACTTTTCTAGGTTGTCAGGATAGGTAACATATTTATGTGCTTGACCGCCTTTTGCAATCGCAACAGCACATTGGTATGCGGACATCTCTAAAATAATAGATCTGGCATATTTCATAAAGACGGTTTGAACTATATTATATATTTCTGATGATGGGTCGATGTCTGTGTTTATTACAGGTATTGACATTGCTGATACAAGTAGGACCGCTAGCATGAGTGTCGCGGCCGCGACGAGGACCTGGCCCGACCTACTCCTCTTCACGCAACCACCCCTTCTAGAATAGGAAGAACATGGCCGCAAGCCCTGCGAGGCTGTAGAGGAATGCGTAGAGGAAGCCCGCCGCCATGATGCCGTCGCTCATCTTACCCGTCAAAACCCCTAGGAAGAAGGCGTTCAACATGATCCCCGAGG
>Ga0272447_1001377_pt1 | contig 15359 bp, 13 predicted proteins | sample YNPCB0133_FD_194589 | JGI IMG/M metagenome (GOLD analysis project Ga0272447, IMG submission 194589) | Hot spring microbial mat communities from Yellowstone National Park, WY, United States - YNP-CB-013-3 | ecosystem: Environmental > Aquatic > Thermal springs > Hot (42-90C) > Sediment | place... | reverse complement strand
CGGCGGCAATGGCGCGCCGTTTCCGGCCCACGGCGCCGGCGGCAATGGCGCGCCGTTTCCGGCCCGCGGCGCTGTCGATGGCCACGGCGCGGCGGACGCCGCCGGCGAATCGGATGGCTCGGGCGCCCCGGCGACCCATGCCGCGCCGCCGGACATTGAGCAGGCGTTGCTGGCGGCGGTGTTCCTCGATCCCGACGCCTACGCCAGGATTGCTCCCTGGTTTCGCGCCGACTGGCTGATCGCCCCCCATCATCGCCTGATTGCCGGGGCGATGGCGGCGCTGCATGCCGAGGGGATCGCCCCCGACCTGGCGGCGGTGTATGACCGCCTGGTCGACACCGGCCAGATCGTCAACGCCGGCGGCTGGGGCTATCTGGAGGCGTTGCTGCCCTACGCCGTCGGCGGCGGTCATCTGGAGCACTACGCGCGCCTGGTGCAGCGGCGCGCCTGGCGGCGCCGGGTCGCCGAGGCCGGACGGCGGCTGGCGACGCTGGCCGATGACCCGAATCTGGACGACGCCGCGCTGCTCGCCCACGTGGAGCGGGCGCTGACCGACGTGCAGCGCGCGCCGGTCGCCCCGGCGCGCGCGTTGCCCGACCTGCTGGACGAGGCGACCGCCGATCTGCTGCGCGCCGCCGCGCGCGACCGCGTCCCGACCGGGCTGCGCGTCGTGGACGCCCGGATCGGCGGCATGCGGCGCGGCGACCTGGTGATCATCGCCGCGCGCCCCGGCGTCGGCAAGTCCGCGCTCGCCGCCGCCATCGCGCTCAACGTCGCCCGCGCCGGCGGGCGCGTCGTCTTCTTCAGCCTGGAGATGAGCGCCTCCAGCGTCGTGCAGCGCATGATCGCCGCCGTCGGCGACCTTGACCTGCACCGCATCGCCACGCAGCCGCGCGCCGACGACGTCGCCGCCGTCGCTGCGGCCGTGCAGCAGGTGCGCCCCCTGCCGCTGGTGATCGATGACGCGCCAGCGCTGACCGTCGCCGACCTGCGCGCCCGCGCCATGGCGCTGGCGGCGCAGGGCGACCTGCGCCTGGTGGTCGTCGATTACCTGCAGCTGCTCGCCGCCCCCGACGCCGCCGCCGAACGCAACCGCGTCCAGGAGGTCACGGCGATCAGTCGCGCCCTGACGCATCTGGCGCGCGACCTCGCGGTTCCGGTGCTGGCGTTGTCGCAACTGTCGCGCGAGTCCGAGCGCCGCCAGGACCAGGTTCCGCGCCTGTCCGATCTCCGCGACAGCGGCGCCATCGAGCAGGACGCCGGCCTGGTCATGCTGCTCCACCGCCCCCCGCCGGACGACTCGTCCCCCCGCTCCGCGTCCGCGCCGTTCGTTCCGGTGGACGTCATCATCGCCAAGCACCGCCACGGCCCTGCCGGAACCGTTTCGCTCCTGTTCTCCCCCCATTCTTTGCGCTTCGTCGATCCCGCGCCGCCCGGCGTCGCCGGCGGCGCGCCGCCCGCCCGGCGGATTCCGTCGTGACCCGCGCCGAACGCATCGGTTCATCAGGGGATCGCCGGGCGGCGATGCAGGATGCATCCGTGATCCACGCGCTGATCCTTCGGCGATCCGCCGATGGCGACTGCGCTCAGCGCCTTGCCTGCGCCGTCCGTGCCGGTTGCCGCCGCTGCGCAGCGGCGAAAAAGGGGGGCGAAGAGAGGAAAAACAGAAGCGGGCGTGCGCCCGCTTCTGTTTTTCCTCTCGCCATTGCCGCAGCGTCTGCGTTGATGACGGCGGCGGCGGCGCGGGCGGCGCCCGCCGTGCGTTCGGCGACGCGGGCGCCGGCGCGGGCGGCGTCCGCCGCATCCAGCGCCGGCAGGGGCGACGGGTGCGGCGGCGCGGGCGTCTTCCCGTTGGAGGGGCTGCGGCGGGGGCTGCGGCGGCGGCGACGGCGGGGGATGGCGGGCGTCGGTTGAACGCGGGCGCCGTCCGGCGGGAGTCGGTCGGAACGCGGCAGATGGGGCGGCGGCGTCCCCACGGGTGATGGCGTCCCCACGTCGGGGCGGCGTCTGGCGGGTCGGACGCGGGCGCGGCGGACGCCGCGCGGTCATGCGTCTGTTGGGTCGGGCGCGCGCCGCCGGTCAGCCGGGGGCGGCGCATCGCCGGGGCGACGCTGGTCGCCGGAGGCGCGTCGGCGGTCGGCGTGCGGCGGCGCATCGCCGGGGCGACGTTGGTCGCCGGCGGCGCGCCCCTGCGTGCCGCTTCGCACGCGGGGGGCGTCCGTCGCCGTCGCGCCGGGCGTTTGGCGCGCCGCGGCGCCGCTCCCGAAACGCGGCGCGACTCTGGAAAACCTTCGGCATGCCGGCGCCTCGTCCGAAGAGCATCCGGCGCTCCTTGCTGCTGCACGCCTCGAAGACGAGGCGCAGGAACACGCCGCCCGGCGTCCGCCGCCGCGCGCCGTCGCGCGTCGGCGGACGCATCCGCGGCGTCCGGAACCGTGAGCGTTTCGCGCGCCGCCAGTTTCGTCGCCGGCAGTCCGACGACGCGGGCGACGCGCAGGATGTTCCGGTCGCCGCGACTGCCCCTGACGCTCGCCGAGCATGTCGGCGAGCGCGCGGGCGACGTGCAGCGCATCGTCGGGGCGCGGCGATGGCGGTGCGGTCATCCGTGCACCCCTCCCGGCGCCGCCGCGCGGCGCCGTCCTGCGGCGGGCGAGACGCCCGCTTGTACTGCGAAGATGACTCAGCGGCGGAACCATGTGCTATCGTGGCCTCATCGGAGCAGCTTGCCGCCGCCGTCCGGCGGCGGCGCAACGTCGGCGTCGCAGCGGGCGGCGCCGGAAGAGGAGGTTACTATGGCCAGAGATCTCAATAAGGTCATGCTGACCGGTCGGCTGGGAGCGGACCCGGAGATGAGGTTTACTCCTCAGGGAACCGCAGTAACGACATTTCGTGTTGCATCCAACCGTCCCTGGAAATCAGGCGACGGCGTGCAGCACGAGGACACCGAATGGTTCCGCATTGTCGCCTGGGACAAACTGGCGGAAATCTGCAACGAGTATCTGAAGAAGGGAACGCGCGTCTACATCGAGGGGCGGCTGCAAACCCGCAGCTGGGACGATCGCGACACCGGTGAGAAACGGTATATCACCGAGGTGGTCGCGCAGGATATGATCATCCTGACCCCGAAGGGTCAGGATGATCCCGCCGGGGAGGAGTCCCCGGCGTCCCCGGCGCATCCGGCGGCCCCGGCGCGTCCGGCGGGACCGGCGCGGCGCAACGCGCCGGTTTCCATTGACGACGACGATCTCCCGTTCTAGGGAGATCGTCGTCGCGGAACGGCGCGCCCTCCATCGGGCGCGCCGTTTCCGTTTTGGGCCCGCCGGCGCCGTTTGGGCGCTGTTTCCGCTTCGCCGTCTTGACGGCGCCGTGCGCGGCAGTACGCTGGAAGCGCCGGATTGCATCCGGCGACGGCGCCGGGGGCGGGGTCTCCGGCGGGACGGGGAATGGCGCGGCGGACGCCGCGCGACGGCGCCGGGGGCGGGGTCTCCGGCGGAACGGGGAATGGCGCGGCGGACGCCGCGCGACGGCGCCGGGGGCGGGGTCTCCGGCGGAACGGGGAATGGCGCGGCGGACGCCGCGCGACGGCGCCGGAGGCGGGGTCTCCGGCGGAAGGGGACCCGGCGCGGCGGGGAGCGGACCAAGGTTCGCTCCCCGCCGCGCCGGTGCGTTGGCGGCAATGGTACAATACCGGGACATGCGGCGCACCCGGCGCCGCGTTGGGATGATCCATGCCGGCTGCGCGGCGCAGCCGGGGAGGAGCGATGCGATGACGATGACGACAGCGACGACGCCTTCGCCGCCTCCGCCGGAGGCGATCATCAATCTGGCGGAACAGGCGCAGGCGCTGGGAGAGGCGCTGCTGGATGCGGCGCGCGAGCTGCGGACGGCGCCGCACAGCGATGCAGCGCGGGGGCGCGCGCTGCTGATGCTGCGCCTGGTGCATGGATGGAGCGCGCTGGCGGCGCGCACGGCGTTTCCGGACGATGCGTCCGCTCCGTCTGTCCCGTCCGCCCCGTCTGTCCCGTCCGCCCCGTCTGTCCCGTCCGCCCCGTCTGTCCCGTCCGCCCCGCCGACCATCCCGCCGGGTGAGGAGACCCCCCCGAACCCTCCCGCCCGCGGGGGGGACCGGGGGGGGCCTCCCGCCGGCGGGGGTGAGGGAGACGCCCGGCGGATGGCGGATGGCGGCGAGCGGCTCATCGGCGCAGCGGCGCAGGCGGCGTTGGCGCAGCGGCATCCGCAGGCGGCGGCATGGCTGGCGCGGCGGCGCGCGGCGCTGACGCTGCACGTGCTGGAAATCCCGTCCCCGGAGCAGGCGCGGCGGCGCACGGCGCTGGCGCTGCGCCTGGCGGCGGCGCTGCAGCGGCATCCGCTGGCGCCGGCGCTGCTGCATTTGATCCGGCGGGCGCTCAACCGCACGCCGACGCTGGCGTTGCGCGCCGAAGCGCAACGGAAGGAGCGCGGGCTGACGGTGGAGGCGGCGGCGGCGGAGATCGGCATTCCGGCGGACTCCTTCGCCCGGTACGTGCGCAGCGGGCGCGGCTTGACCGCGGAACAGCGGGCGCGCGTGGCGGCGTGGGCGCATCCCAGCGATCCGGGCAAGCGCAGCGGGGAGGCGTTGCACGCGGCGGCGGCGCTGGAGGAGATCGCCGCGCGCGCCGGACTGACCGTGGACGACGGACGGGCGGCGCTGGAGGCGTTGATCGCCGATCTTGCGCCGCCGTTGCGGGCGGCGGGACTGTTGGACGGGGTGCGGGTCACGCGCCCGCGCCGCAGTCCGACGGCGCCGTCGCGCGGCGGCCGGACGCCGGACCTGGATGCCGTCGAGGATGAGGAGGATGGCCTCGACCTGGAGGTCGTCCATGTCTGGGTGTCGCCGGACCCCCCGGCGGCGCAGTTTTTCACCGGCGGGTGGGTGCGCCTGCTGTTGGCCGAGCGCATCCGGGCGCATGCGCCGGATGCGGACGTGCTGATCGATCCGGTCTTCCACCGGAGCGACGGCGCGGTCTTCTCGCCGGCGCTGCTGGCGGTGCGCGGGGATCGGGCGCTGGTGGCGGAGCCGATGACCGTGCGCCACACCGATGCGCAGGCGGCGCGCCTGCGCCGCCTGCGCGATCTGGCGCCGCTGCTGGTGGACGGCGATCCCCGGCGATTGATCGTCGTGCTGGCGCCGCTCGACGAGGCGTCCGGCATGGATGCCGAGGGCATGGCGCAGATCGGCGACGCCTTCGGCGTGACCGTCACGGATTTGGCCGGGGCGGACGCGGCGCTGGCGGCGGCGCTGGCGTCGTAGACGCGGGAACCGCCGCCGCCCGGCGCATCATCGGCGCGCGCGCGCCTGCGCCCGCAGATCGGCGATGAGGTCGGCCAGGCGGCGGATCTGCACCCGCTCCAGCGGCGCCAGGTCGGGGCGGGCGGCGGCCAGGTCCATGCAGGCGCGCTGCACCACGCCGTCGACGTCGTCGGCGCAGACGTAGCGCACCTGCGGGTAGCGCGCCAGGCGGTCGGCAATCACGGTGCGCACGTCGGCGAGCGGCTTGGCGTGCAGTTCCACTTCGACGGCGGCGACGAGGACGCTGCCGGATGCGTCCCAGAGTTCGGCGTCCGGCGGGCGAAAGCCGTCGCCGATGCGCTGCGCGCGACTGCGCACGATGCGCTCGGCGACCCAGTGCAGGTGCGGCGCATGCGCGGCATGCCACAGCCGCACCGCGCCGATGGCGTGCAGGTGCGGCAACTGCACCGCTTTTGGTCGGGTCGCCGACCATGGCAGGTCGAGGTCGTGCATGGCGCGCGCCGTCGGCCAGTGCCACGTGGTCAGCTCCACCATGGCGCTCTGGATCAGGCCGGCGCGCCGCATGCGCTGCGTCCATTTGCGCGCCCCGCCCGGCGCCACGCGCAGCAGCAGCGGCAGCGCGGAACTGGCGATGACGTACTGTTCAGCGATCCAGCGCAGCGCCTCCAGGTCGCGCAGCGTCAGGCGCACCCGCCCGGCGTCGCTGCGGCGGGCGCGGCGGCGGGCGGGGGGATCATCGTGGGGTCGGTCGGTCATGGTCGGGTTCCTTGTCGTCCTTTGGCAGCGGGAGCGTGGCGGTGGCCACCCACGCCGCGCGACCATCCACGCGCACCAGGCTCCATGCCGGCCCGCGCGCGATCACCCGCACGCGCGCGCCGCGGTCGACGACGCCGCGCAGCGTCGGGCACGCCCCCGGCGGCGCCGGCGCGGCATACGCGGCGATGGCCGCGGCGAGCGGCGCAGCTCCGTCCGGCAGCGCATCGCCGTCCGGCGTCCAGAGCCGACCGCTGCCGGCGACGTCGATCTGCGCCCATCCATCGGCGCGGCGCTGCACGACCTGCACCGGACGCCCCGCTTCAACGGCGCCCAGCAGCGGACACCCGCGCACCGCCAGCGGCGGCTCGCGGTGCAGCGCCGCGGCGCCGGTGAGCGCAACCGTCGCCGGATGCCAGGCGTCCAGCAGCGCCAGCAGCGCCGCCATGCCGGGCAGGTGCGGCGCATGCAGCGCCAGGGCGACGCCGAGCGCCAGGGCGCCGAGCAGACGCAGCAGGGACGGTCGCCTCATGGCAGCTCCGCCAGCAGCCACGTCTCCAGCAGCGCCTCGTCCGGCAGCGTGACGATCTGCGCCGCCGCCAGCGCCCGCGCCAGTCCGACGCTTTCCCGCGTGACCGGGATCAGCAGCGCCGGACGCCCGGCGTAGTCCTGCGCCGCCTGCGCCAGCGTCGCCGCCAGCGCCCGTCCGATCCCGCGCCGGCGGCGGGAAGGCGCCACCCACACGCCGATGATCTCCGGCGCACCGGGCATGTGATGCCCGTCCAGCGCCAGCGTCGCCAGCCCGACGATCGCTGCGGCGTCGGACGCATGCGCGTCGCCGGCGACGGCGACGAGATCGGCGTCCATCCAGCGTTCGCCGCCAAAGAGCAGCGCCGCCGTCAGCGGCGCGGCGGCGTGGACCAGCGCATACGCCGCCTTCGCCAGCGGCGCGTCGCGGGAAACGAGGGTCACAGACGCCGCGCCGCCCGGCGGCGCGGCAGGACCGGCTCCGTGCATGGCGTGCTCCTTTCGTCGTGATGGGCGGCGGCGCCCGTCGCCGCCGCCGCCGCCATGCTACCGCATGCGCCGCCGGGCGCGCCCGCCGGTTCAGCGCTGACACGCGGCGACGCCGACCGTGCGCCCGAAGACCAGGCATTCGCGCACGTAGCGCTCCAGGCGCTCCTGGTTCCACGTGTTCCAGAAGCGCCCGTGCATGCCATGCACGCCCAGCGTCTCGCGCTGTCCCCGCAGCCCGCCCAGCGTGAACGGTCCGCCGCTGAATCCGCCGTCCGCGTCGTAGGTGATGCTGTATCTCATTTTCGGCAGCTTCACGGGGAACCCCGCCGGGCAGCGTCCGTCGGCGTCGCTGTAGGCGACGTGACGCCGGTTGTCGTAGGACGTCGGATCCGTCCCGTTCCAACAGTCGGGAAAGCGGATGCTGACCGACAGGTATTCATCCGGGCGACACGTCGGCGGGTCGGACCGCTGCAGCGGGTAGCCTGCGGATTGGTTGAGCTTCTTGCGACACAGCCAATCGACGACGCCCAGCGGCTGCGGCGCCGTGGCGAACGGATCGCCGGCCGTCATCTGCAGTCCGGGCGGAAAGGCGCGCAGCGCGGACGGGTCATCGGCGTGCCGGTAGGAGGAGACCCGCAGCCGGTGGGGCGTGTGGAGGCGTCCGGCGGAGTCATAGAGCGTCGGAACCCAATACGCCGCCGTGTCGCGCGTATCATTGCATGTCGTTGCGGCGGCGCGGGCGGCGGCGCTGGAATGGTCGCCGGACGGCGCCGCGACGGAGCCAAAAAACTGATGCTCGTGGGTCTGACTCTGCCCGCGCGGCCAGTTGAACAGATTGTCGGCGTGGCGCTGCCCCGGCGTGCAAACCAACTGAAAGAACGGTCCGTCGTTCGTGCGGTCATCTCCCGGCTGCGGCGGCAGCGTCTGCGCCTGCGCCGGCGCCGTCGGGATGCGCAGCGTGATCAGGATCAGCAGCGCCGCCAGGATCAGCGGCGGCGCGGGAGCCGGCGATGGGCGCCGGCGCGATGGCATGGGCATGGTCTCCTCACGCGGTTCGGTCGATGGTCCGAAATGGTCCGAAATGGTCCGACGCGGGAACGCGATCCCGCCATGCAGATTGTCCCCCCGGCGGCGCGGCGGGAGAATCAACACCGCATCCTGATCTCGCGACCGTGCGTTGACGCCGCGCAGCGACGCGGCGCTGTGCTGACGGCGCATGCGCCGCATCCGGCGCACGGAACACGACACAAGCGACAAGCGCCTCGCCGTGCGGCGGGGCAAGGAGGGGAAATGAAAAACAAAGAGCAGGAGGCGCGCGCCTGCCTCGCGGCGATCCGCGCAACGCGCTGGACGCCGACGCAGGCGCGCCGCATCGCGCGCGATCTGCGCGCGCTTGCCGACCACCTGGAGGCGACGGCCGACGCCGAGGAGCGCGTCGGTCATCGCCTCCGCCAGGCGCAGGCGGAGGTCGCCCCCCCGCCGCCGCGCAACCCCCGCGCCGGGCCGGGACTGCCCCCGTCGTCGCTGGTCCGATGGGAGCCGCACCGCGACCGCCCCGGCGGGCGGCTGCACGTCGGCAAGGCGCTCTGGTACGCCCTTGGGCGTCCGGCGCGCCTCAACGTGCAGCGGCAGGGGGCGACCCTGCTGCTCACGCCCGCCGGCCCCGGCGAGGGATGGTCGACCAACCCCCCGCCGAAGGGGCAGCCCCGCCTGTCCATCGGCGAGGAGGCGGCGACCGCCCTGCGCCTCGCCGAGGGCGTGTGGCCGGGGCGCGTCGTGCCCGGCGGCATCGTCATCGACATGCCGCCGGAGTGATGGGGGTATCCTGAAGAAAAAAGCGTCCCGCGTCCCGCCGCACGGCGGGCGCGGGCAAAGGAGGAGAAAGAAAATGACGAGCCGGATTTCGGTCCGGGCGGCGACCCATCGCCGCCCGGACCTCGATGCGGCCGCCGGAGTCTGGCTCTGGCGGTCGTATCTTGTCCCGCTCCTCTACGGCGACGATGTCGCCGTAGAGGTGCTGTTCGTCCCGGCCGGGCAGGCGCCCGCCGGCGACGTCGATGCGGTCGTCGACACCGGCGGGGTGTGCGACCCCGCCGGGGGTCGGTTTGACCACCACGCCGCCGACCTCGGCGCCGACCGCGCCGTGTCGGCGACCGCGCTGGTCTACCGGCGCGCCCAGGAGTTGGGCGCGCCGGTCGACCACCTCGCCCCCCTGATCGCCCTCGTCACCGAGGGCGATCACGGCGGCGCCGCCTGGTCGCGCCAGGTGGGCCTGCACGCCATGCTGCAGGCCCTCCTGGCCGCCGAGGCGGATGACGGGGAGGTGATCGACGCGGTCGGGCGCTGGCTCGACCTCGTCGATCACACGCTGGCGGCGCAGGCGCGCGCCCGGGCGGAGGTCGACTCCGCCACCGTCTGGCGCGCGCCGGACGGGGCGGTCGCGGCGATCCTGGACGGGTCGCCCGACGCGACCCGCGCCGCCTTCGAGCTGCACGACGAGCTGGAGCTCGTCGTGTGGCTCAACCGGCAGCCGACCACGGTGTCGGTCGGCTGCCGCCGCCGCGAGGGGCTTCCCTGGGCGGTCGGCGACGTCCTTGACGGCGTCGCCGACCGCCTGACCGCCGATGCGGAACTCGCGGGCGAAGTCGCCCGCTGGTTCCGCCATGCGTCCGGGGTGTTCGCCATGCGCGGCACGGCGAAGAACCCCGACCCGACGCCGCTCGATGAAGCGGCGTTCCTGCGCCTGGCGCAGGTCCTCTGGGAGGGCCTGCGCCGGGTCGCGGGGTAGCAGGCGGCATGCCCACGCCCCCGACGCGCATGCGTGCGCATCGGGGGCGTGGTCGTTGGTGCGGCGGCGCGCAACGGGGCGATCAGGGGGAATCAGGGGAAGCGTGAGGATGAAGGGCTGAGGGACTGCGCACATGGATGCGCCGCCGCACCGGAATGCTACCACGCCCGCCGGTCGGTCGTCGCCTCCGTCGTCACGGATTCGCGTCCGGCGACGGCGCAGGGCAGGCGCACGCCGATGCACGCCCCGCCGCCGGGTCGGTCGTGCAGGATGACATCGCCCTGCATGGCGGCGGCGAGGTCGCGGACGATGGCGAGTCCGAGTCCCTGGCCATCGGGGCGGGTGGTGACGGCGGGGCGGAACACCGCGTCGCGCAGGTGGGGCGGGATGCCGCAGCCGGTGTCGCTGACCGTGAGGAGCGCCGTGGCGCCGGCGACGGACGCCGCCAGCTCGATGCGGCCGCCGGGCGGCGTGGCGCGGACGGCGTTGTCGATGAGATTGTCGAGGATGCGCCGCACGGCGGTCGGGTCGGCGCGGATGAGGAGCGGCGCGCCGGCGCGCGGCGGGCGCACCCGCAGGGCGATGCCGTGGCGCTGCGCCACGGGCGTCCATGCGGCGGCGGCGTCGTCGAGGGCGGCGCGGGCGTCAACGATGACCGGCGGGGCCGTGATCTGGCGGTCGCTCAGGTAGCGCGTCAGGCTGGCGATCAGGCGGTCGACCAGCGCCAGCGCAGCGGTCGGGTCGGCGCCGCTGCGCATGGTGCGGCGGGTGTGCTGCAGGTCGTGGATGACGGTGCGCAGGGCGAGGTCGAGCGCATCGGGCGACGGCGCCGGGGACGCCGCAGGCGCCGGGGGCGACGGCGGCGGCGCCGGGGACGCCGCAAGCGCCGGGGGCGACGGCGCCGGGGACGCCGCAGGCGCCGGGGGCGATGGCGACGCGGCGGGCGCGCCGGATGGCGGCGGCGACGCGGCGGACGCCGGCGCGAGCAGCGCCAACAGCGCTGGCAGGGCAATCAGCGCCGGCAGCGCCATGGCGGGGAACGTGGCGCCGTCCGGCAGGAGCGCGGCGCCGAGGATCGCCAGCGCCGCCAGCGCGCGGCGTCCGCCGCGCGCTGGCGGCGGGAGCGCCGCGCGCGGCGGACGCCACAGCAGCGCCGCCGGCGCGGTGATAGCGGCCAGCGCCGCATCGCCGGCGCCCCAGGCGGCCAGCGTCCATGCCAGGACAAAGGCGGCGGATGCCGCCCGCGCGCCGGCATGCGGGGCGGCGCCGGCCAGCATGCCGCCGAGCATGGCGGGCGCCAGCGCCAGCGGCGCATGGGGACTCCAGGCGACCGCCAGCGCCGCCAGCGCGCCGCCGAACGCCGCCGGCGCCAGCGCGTCCGGGCGACGCGGAGCGATGGTTGCGGCCAGCGGCAGCGCCGCCGCCCACGCCGGATCGCCGCCGCCCAGGATGACGCCGACGGCGGCGAGCGCGGCGAGCGCGGCGGCGGCGCCGCCCGCGTCGGACTCCGCCATGGCGCGCCGCAGCAGGGCCAGCCCGCTCAGCAGCAGCCCCAGCCATGGCGCGCCGAGCGCCATGCCGACAGCGCCGCCCGCGACGATGACGAGCGGCATGACGGCGTGCCCGCCCCCGCGCCGGTCGCGGGCGGCGGGGGCGCTCGACTGCGCGAGCGATTCGTCCATCATGCGGGCGGGCGCCGGAGCCGGACGGGGCGGGGACGAATGCCGGACGGGACGAGGACGCGCGGCGCGACATCAGAATGCGTTTGGGACGCAGCGAGCATACCACATGCGCCGCATCCCGTCAAATCACGGCAGCAGCGCCGCCAGCGCCGCCGTCACCGCTGCATCGTCCAGGTCTTTGTGCACGGTGGCGATGAACCACGGTGCATCGCATGCCGGCGGATCGATGAAGCTCCAGGCGATGCAGCGCACGCCCGCGCGCCGCGCGGCGAGCGCGCGCGCCAGCGCCGCGCCGCCGCCGCCGGGCAGCATGAGGTCGATGATGGCGACATCCGGCGTCCCGGCCAACGCCGACCAGGCCAGCGCATCCCCGACGCTCGCCGCTAGTCCGACGGCGCATGCCTGCCCATGCGCGGCCGCCGCCGCCAGCGCCGCATGCCGCGCGCGCGCGGCGTCATGCGGGTCGTCATCGGCGATCAACATGCGGAGGATGTCCATGGCGCCCCTCCATGCACGCAGGGCGGGCGGACCGGCATGCCGGTCCGCCCGCCTCGCGTTATGCGCCGGCCGCCAGCACGGCCTGGAGGCCGGCGACGACGTCGTCGAGCGGGCGCGCGACCACGGCCCCGGCGGCTTCGCCGTGCCCGCCGCCGCCAATGGCGCGCGCCATGGTCAGCGCCCGCCCGGGAGTCGCCGAGCGGATGCTGACCCGCACCTTCCCCGCCTCCCGGTCCTCGACGGCGAGGACGGCGAGGTCGATATCCTGCGCCAGCGACGCCAGGGTGAGGACCATCTTGGCGTCGTTGACGCTCACGCCCGCCGCCGCCAACTGGTCGGCGGAGGCGACGAACAGCGCGGCGTCGCCGACGACCCGCCGCGCGAGCCAGAGCTCGCACTGCAGGTCGAGGTGCGCCGACGTCGCGCTGCGGCGCACGACCTGCGCGATGCGCGCCAGGTCTGCGCCGGCGTCCGCCAGGCGACCGAGGCGGCGGAGCACCCCCTCGTCCACCCCCGGCACGCTCAGATCGAGCGTGTCGGTGCGGATGCCAAGGGCGAGCCACGACGCCGCCTGCGGCGTCAGCGTCAGCGCGACGCCCAGCGCCTGCGCCAGATCGTCCCAGCGTTGGACGATCAGGTCGCAGGCGCTGGTCGCCTGCGGGTCAAGGATCACCACGTCCGCCGCCGCCGGCGGGTTATCGTGGTGATCCACGATCACCGTCAGCGGCGGCGGCGCTCCCAGCGCTGCGCCGCAGCGCACGGGGTCCCCGGCGTCGACCAGCGCCACGCGCTCGCCGTCCAGCGGCGCGTAGGGGCCGGTCGCGTAGTCCGGTCCGCCGAGCGCGGCGTGCAGCGACGGAAACCAGCGCGGCGCGGCGCCCCACAGATAGGCGCGCGCCTCCCCGCCGCCGCCGCGGATCGCCGCGACCAGCCCGAGCGCGGCCCCGACGGCGTCGCCGTCGGGGCGCTCGTGGGTCAGGACGGTGATCACGGCGTCCCCTCCGCGCCGTGATCGCCGCCGTTGCCGCCGACGCCGTCGACCGGATCGGTCAGTCCGGCGCCGTAGAACGCCGCCGCCCACGCGACGACGTCCTCCCAGAGCGCCTCGGCGCGCGCGGCGACCTCATCAGGTCGCCAGAGCGCGCGCAGGTAGGGCAGGTCGACCTCCTGCGGGTGGAGGCTGACCAGCGGCGAGACCGTCGCGGTCTCGCCTTTGCCCCACTCCTCTTCTTCGCCTGCGCCGAGCGGCAGCGCCAGCTCGTAGCAGGCGATGATTTCGGGGTGCTTCGCCCGGTCCACGAGCGTGTCCGCGATCTCGCAGACGCGCACGTGATCGACGAGCGCGGCGAGCAGCTTGTCGGTCATGCGCGAGCGGACCGACAGCTGGGCCAGATGGGGGTAGAGCGCCCAGGCGTCGCCGATGGCGACCTGAACGAACCCCCGCACGGCGAGGCGGGAGCGTTCTCCCTCGCCGCGCCCCCAGCGGATGCCGATCCCCGCCGCGAGGGTCGCCGCGATGAATCGCGGCGACACGCTCGCGGCGACGGTCGTCGCCACCGGACCGCGCGTGAGCGGGTAGAAGCGCACCCGCTCGCCGAGGTCCCAGTGCCGGACGATCTGCGCCGCCGCGCCCGGGCGCGGGTGGCGCATCTCGATCCGCCCGAGGCCATGCGACGCCGCGAAGGCGTCGAACGCCTCGTCACGCCCCGCCTCGGCAAAAAATCCGACGTGGGGCGCGAACCGTCCGCCCGGCGTTCGCCGGGCTTCGTTTTTGCCGTTCGCCCACTGAATGGTGACGGCGTCCGTCACCGGGCGAACGGCGTTCCGCCCGATACTCATTGCTGATCCTCCTTGTACGCCGCCGTGCGGCGGCGCCAGTCATAACCGGCTGCGGCCGGCGCCGCAGTCGCATCCAGTGTACCGCAGCGCGGCGCCGCCGCATGCGCCGCCAACGCAAACGCCGCCGCCTGCGGACGCATCCGCGGCGGCGGCGAGAGAAAAAAGCGGGACTGCCGCGCCCGCAGCGCGGCCCGATCTCCCCCTCGCGGGGGCGACACTCCGACGATTCGTCGGAGGGCTCGGGCCGATGGCCTGCCCCGCGCCGCGCCGGCCTGGCCGTTCAGCCGGCGGGGTCGCGGGGCGATTCAGCGCGGCCGACGTCCTCCGCACCCGGCCCGGCCACGCCGGGGTCAGGAGGACGGGTGCGCGGGGGCGGGGGGCGCTTGCGCCGACGTTGCCGGGGTCTCCGGCGCGTCTCGGCGGTTCGCCCCCCGTCCCCCTTGTGGGCAGGATTGGAGGTCGGACGAGCGGCCCGCACCGGGCCGCAGGCATTCCCCCGCCGTGCGGCGGGGGGGGTCGTTTGTTTTTTTTTAGTATACCGCGCCGGGGGCGCTGCGGTACGGCGTCAGCCGCGCCGCAGCGCCCGCTCCAGCCCCGCGACCATGGCGTCGACGTCGCCGCACCCGACGAGATGCGTCGTGATGCGGCGCGCCGCCGCCGAAAACCCGCCGAGCGCCGCCTGTGCGTACGCCGGCGGGGCGGCGCGGGGTCCGCCCGCGCGCGACCCGAAGTTGTCCAGCCAGATGAACCGGCGGACATGGGCGCGCGCGGCGAGCGCGGCGTAGTTCATCGCCTCGTCGATATCGCCGAGGGCGATGACGACGCCGATCTCGCCCGCGCCGGCGCGGGCGAGATCGGCGAGGAGGTCGTCGTGCGCCCGGACGCGCCCCCGACCCTCCGGCGTTTGCCAGGGACCGGGAACGACGCGCCCGTTCACCGTGACGTCGCCAAGGGCGAACCCCCCGTCGGGTTCGCCCATGCGCGGCGTGAACACGGTGATGACGGCGACGTCGGCGCCGGGGACGCCGAGCGCCGCCGCCGCGCGCGCCACGGCGCACGCCGGTTCGGCGAACGCCGCGCATGAGCCGGAGACGTCGGCGATCACGAGGATCGCCGGACGCCCCCGCTCCTGGCGCCGCGCCGGGTAGGGCGGACGGTGCGTCATCAGGCGCACCGTCGCCTCCCGGACGTGGAGGCGCGGCCCGTCCTCCCCCTCGCCGCCGTCGACGACGAGCGTCGCCAGGATGCGACGCAGGCGCGCGACGACGGCGGGGTCGGCGCCGGGCGGCAGCCGTCCGAAGGCGCGCCCGTAGGCGCGCCCGGCGGGGTTGGACGGCGCGCCATCCCGGATGCGCAACGCGGCGCGTCGCCGGCGCTCGCGCCGTCGCCGCGCCGCCGGGGTCTCCGGCGCGTCCGGCGCGTCCGGCGCGTCGCCGTCGGCGTCCGGCGCGTCCGGCGCGTCCGGGGTCTCCGGCGCGTCCGGCGCGTCCGG
>Ga0272447_1001374_pt1 | contig 15423 bp, 18 predicted proteins | sample YNPCB0133_FD_194589 | JGI IMG/M metagenome (GOLD analysis project Ga0272447, IMG submission 194589) | Hot spring microbial mat communities from Yellowstone National Park, WY, United States - YNP-CB-013-3 | ecosystem: Environmental > Aquatic > Thermal springs > Hot (42-90C) > Sediment | place... | reverse complement strand
AGCAACCGACATGGTGGTAGGATTCCAAGCGATAGGAGACCGGCGGTCAACTGCTCCGCGCCAAAACCTATTGACTCATCACGAACGACAATCTCAATACAGGTGCAAAAAGATGGTTATCACTTTTGCCTAATCAAGAGAAAGAGCACGATTCCGCCCAAAAAAGGGTTGACGGTGCCGATTTGCTCAGCGTGTATACCATTGGTTTCGCTGGCAAATCCGCCGAACAGTTCTTCGAGACGCTTAAGCGGCATCGTATTGCGCGTCTACTGGACATACGCCTCCATAATAAATCACAGCTCGCTGGCTTTACCAAGCAAAAGGACCTTCAATATTTTCTGAAGGTGATTTGTAGTGCCGATTACGTCCACCTTCCTGAACTCGCCCCAACCGAAGAACTGCTGAAGGCTTATCAGAAGAGAGCCATCGATTGGTACCAGTACGAACGTGAGTTCCTCAACCTGATGAAGGCAAGGCAGGTGGAGAAGTCGCTTTCTCCAGAAACGTTCAGTGAGCCAACGGTTTTATTATGTAGTGAGCCTACAGCAGACCGCTGTCACCGGCGTCTAGTGGCAGAGTATCTGCGCGAGAAGTGGGGAAACGGAATGCGCATCCTCCATCTGTAGGAGAGACGCGATGCACATAGTCATCTCTCATTTGACACGTATGAGCGCAGGCTACATTTGCGTGGCAGGACATGAAATAACCGATTGGGCGCCCGAACGACCTTTGCAAATCACTGGTAGCCTGAAGCGACCAGTACTGCCGTATCAACACATAACTGAGGAGATGTTGGAAGTGTTCCAGCTAGGTAGTGTGGTCGACCTGGTAAGCGTTTCGCCTCGTCCCAAACCGCCGCACATCGAAGACGTTGTATTTTCCCCAACTCAGTGCAGACCAGAGGCTGTTCTTTCTGCTGATGCCTTCTGGCATGTGTTAGAGACCACTGCAGCTAAATCGTTAGCTGAAATCTTTGGCGATGTCTTGAAACGTCATAATCAGACGCTGTATGTGGACGCAGACAAGCCGTTATCTGCCGCGGCTTTACGTGCAATGTACGAATACGAGGATGACCCCGAATTTTCAGAAGATTCAAACGCAGTCGAAGAAAAGGAAGCTGCTTGCTCATTGGGACAATGGATTACAGATGCTTCCTTGGTCGAGATCACCTGTGCCAACCCAACACATGTACGTCTTGCGCTACCCTAAAGTGACCTTTCATTGCCGATAGATGTGAGGCTTTATCGCCGCCCTTCTTGGGAACTTGACGAGGAAGCTGTTTACGACCCAACTCAAATGCCGCTAGATGCAAAGCAAACAAAGCAAAACGTGGTGATGTGTGTGGGACTGACTCGAGCCTTTCAGCCTCGAGGTTTCCTTCATCGTGCGTATTGGCTGCAGGTAAACAACATTCATGTTCGCTCTGGTTTGTTTTGGGAAGGGAGTTTACGCTCGCAAGTGTAGTTTTCACACATCTTCTTGAGTGAACTGTAGGAGGCAACGCCCCATGCTATACACCATAGGGCATTCAAATGATGAGATAAGTCAATTTATTGACCTGTTACGCGGTCACGGCGTCGAAATGGTCGTCGATGTACGTACACATCCCTATTCGCGATACGCCCCACAATATAACATAGATAACCTCCGAAAAATCTTGACTGAAAACCATGTGCAGTATCGATACCTCGGCAAGGAGCTGGGAGGACGCCCCGACTCGCCCTCGCTCTACGATGAGAAGGGATATGCCCTGTACAGCAAGTTCGTGGAGACCGATTCCTTTCGCGAAGGCATTGGGCAGCTGTCATGAACTACAAACGATTGGGCAGAAGGGGACTGCGGGTGTCCTAGCTCTGTATGGGCTGTATGACCTTCGGTAGCCAAGCGGATGAGCCGACCTCGTAAAGTGGTCATCGCAACCAAAGTGCGCGCTCGTGTTGCGGTAGGTCCCAACGGCGAAGGGCTGTCACGATACCATATCCTGCAACTGGTGGAAGCCAGCCTGCGCCGCCTGCAAGGCGATGTGCCTGCCCTACTTCAGGTGCACTCGTAGGACGAGAACACACCGCTAAAGTAGGCTAGCGCGCTCCCGCCTTTGAATTAGGAAAGCTCGTTCGCCCGCTCGATAGCAGCAGCGACCGCCTCGATGAGCGCGGAACGCACCCCAGCACGCTCCATCACCACCAGCGCGGCGATTGTCGTTCCCGCTGGGGTGGTCACCATGTCTTTCAGCTGCGCAGGGTGCATCCCTGTCTCCAACACCATCTTCGCCGCGCCCAGCATGGTCTGTGCCGCCAAAAAAGTGGCGATATCGCGCGGTAGCCCAGCCCGCACTCCACCATCAGACAGCGCTTCGATCATGAGGTAGGCGTAAGCGGGGCCGCTGCCGCTGATGGCGGTAACCGCATTGAGCAGATGCTCCTCTACCTCCACCGCCTCTCCAAACGAAGTGAAAATCTCATGCGCGGCGGCGGCGTGCTCTTCCGTCGCGTAACGACCGCGCGCGTAGGCTGCCGCCCCTGCTCCTACGATGGCACAGGTATTGGGCATGGCGCGAATCACCGGCGTGTGCGGCGGTAGTAGGTCTTCGATGCGCGCAATCGGCACGCCTGCGGCGATGGATATCACGAGTTTCTCTGGGGTGATGACGCTCGCAATCTCTTCCGCCACATCGTGAACGAGATACGGCTTCACGCACAACATAACGATGTCCGCTTGCCGCGCTGCCTCCACATTGGATGTTGTAAAGCGGATGCCCAACTCACGCACTAAGGCATCTACCTTCTCGCGGTGAACATCAGTGGCGATAATTTGCTGCGGCTCGACGGCTCGTGCCTTCAGAAGCCCGCGACAGGTGGCGGAGCCCATTGCTCCTGTGCCGATAATCGCTATCGTTTTGCCTTTCAAGCTCACCGGTCGCGCTCACCCCATGATCCGTTGTGGAAATCATCCACGTTCGTCATCTCCACCTGCACATTGGCAGGCGCGAACAGAAACACCTGTTCATGCACGCGCTCTACCGTACCTTCCAGCGCGTAAACCACGCCCATCAGGAAGTCCACTACCCGCTCGCGCACGCGGGCATCCGCATACTGGAAGTTCACCAGCTGCTGATGTCCTGCCTTTAAGCCATCGGCAGCGCGCCGTGCGTCTTCGATGGTTCGTGCATATAGCACGTTGACACGCTGTGCTGCTCGGGTTTGGAGCCGAATAACGGTTGAGCTACCTTCCTCTTCCTCCTCGTCCACTCCAAACAATCGCTGGCGTACCTTAGCCCACCAAGAGCCTTTCTCTTCCCCGTAAGGTTCCTGCACCGTCTCACCCTCCTTCAACGTCGGGCACCGAAAATCGCCGTGCCGATACGCACCATAGTCGCCCCTTCTTCAATGGCGACCTCGAAGTCCTGTGTCATGCCCATCGACAGATGGATGCGACATGCCTCAGGGAGCTTCTCAAACAGGCATCGCAGTTTGGCGAAATACGGGCGTGCGTGTTCTGCCGTTTCCACGATGGGCGCCATGCCCATCAGCCCCTCCAGTTTGAGGCATGGCAGCTCGGCAATCTGCTCCGCCAGCGACACAGCATCTTCGGGAGGGACACCGTACTTCTGCGGTTCCCCAGAGATGTTGACCTCTATTAAGACCCGTTGTCGCTTTCCTGCTGCCTGAGCTCGCCGGTCGACTTCGCGCGCGAGTTCCACATCATCCACGGTATGTATCCACTCGAAAAGAGGCACCACACCCCGCACTTTGTTTTTCTGCAGGTGCCCAATGAAATGCCAGTAAACGGGAGCGTTGATCGACGGTATCTTTTCGCGCGCCTCTTGGTAGTAATTCTCTCCAAAATGCTGGATTCCTGTTGCAATAGCCTGCTCGATGCGAGCCACGTCTACCATTTTAGACACGGCAATCAGCGTCACTTCTTCCGGCTGGCGTCCTGCACGCTCGCACGCGCGGGCAATGCGCTCTCGCACTTCAGCCACATTTCGCCCGATGTCGACGCTCATACGTCGCTAATCTGATTGTTGTTTTCTTCGGGGATGTATTCGCCACGGTGGCTGATTGCCAGTTGCCTCAGCACGCCTGTTTCTACGAACACCACGCGCTCCGCGACATTCACCGCGTGGTCAGCGCACCGCTCTAAGTAGTAGATGACCAACAACATGGTGCTTGCCGCTTCCAGATGGTTTGGGTTGATTTGCGATGCCGTGATTATCGCGCGCCGCATCCTGCGATAGAGCTTGTCCACCTCGTTGTCCATCTCGCACACATCGTACGCCAGCCCAATGTTATGCTGAGTGAACGACTCGAGCGCACCGCGTATCATGCTGCAGACCTTTTGCTTCATTAGCGGAACGTCCACCAGTGAGATGATATGGGGATAGTCCTGGAGAACGATTGCCGCTTTGGCGATGTCTACTGAGTGGTCCCCGATACGCTCGAGGTCGGTGATGGTCTTTAGCACGGTACCAATAAGGCGCAAGTCCCGCGCCATCGGCTGCTGCAAAGCCAACAACCGTAGGCAGTGCATCTCGATATTCACGTCCATCTCATCCACTTCATCATCGCGACGCACAATCTCCTTAGCGAGTTCTTCGTCCCGATGACAAAGAGACTGCACCGCCTGGTCAAGCATCTGCTCGACGAAGCTGCCCATTTCAAGCAGCTCGTTCTGAAGAAGTTGCAATTCCTCATCAAAGGCATGGCGTACGACAGTCATCGCTGACATCTTCTCCTTCCTTTTCCGCGCCGTTAGTCGAGGTTATTGTTACTATTATATATTATTCCACGCAGAAATCAATAAGAGTCCGTCAGACAGGCGACTATTCCACTGGTCGGTTCCCAGATGTTCCCACCAATCACGTTACGGCATCATGAAAACAGCATCTGCCTATCGCACTGAAAAAATACGTCGGTCCATCCAGGTTCGTCCAAACATATCGGTGGTGCGCACAGTTAAGACGTGAGTCCCGCGCGGTAGGTTCGCTGGCAAGTTTGCCGCCCAAAGATGGGGTGAGTTCATAAGCCCTGGCAGCCGCCGCCCCGGCAAGGTGTACTGCTCTTCCAATTTTTTCATCTGCGCATAGGCTGGGTCAGGTTCTGATATCCGCGTCATCGGCATCCATGCGCCATCGTCCCCAACACGCATCTCCACTTTGCAACGTTCGGAACCGAAAAAGACGTTCACCTTAACCGCCGTGTTTGGCAGTTCCCGAACTGGAATAACGTCTGGCAGGTAAATGTGCATCTGGTAGTCTTCGGGACGGCGGGCTGCCTTGTAGCGGATGGAGTAGCGGTTGCCAGCGAAGTCCACGATGAGATATCCATTTGGCGTGCCATCACGCATGGTGGTATGGGGGATACCCAATGGGTCTGGAGCTCCAGTCCACCAACTACCGCAGACCGTCACCGCGTTCACGTGGTGATGCGGGCGCGAACTCCTCCAGCCCTGCTCAGCGGTGAAGAACATGTGGGTTTGGATGTGCGTATGCGCGGAAAAGGAAAGCGTGTTGGCGAAGGGAGCCAGTGCCTCAAATAGCTGCCTGCGTTCCGACTCTGGAACCTGCCATAGCGGAATATGCATAAACAGCACCACTAGGTTGCTGCGCGGCACGTGCCGAAGATAGTTGCGCACAAACTGAAGCTGCTTGTCACCCAGTCCAGCTGTGTAGCCCTGCCCCTGCCAATTCACGTCGTCCAGCACGATGAAACTAACCCGACCATACTCGAAGGCGTAATACGGTGGACCGTAAACACGCTCAAAGGTCTCATCGGCGAGGTGGTCTTGCTGAGCATCGAAGTTCATATCGTGATTGCCAATCACTGGGTACCAAGGGACACCGATCTGCGCAATCACTCGGTTTAAGGGCTCGAATAGGCTCAAGTCATCGAAAACGATGTCACCCAGCACCGTCGCAAAGGCAACATTCTTAACCCCAATCAGCTCGCGCACGACGTCATGGGCGATGTAGGCTACCTCTTGCAGGTCGCGTGGCTGCGTATCCCCAAACACTAATATTCTGAACCGTTCCGCCTCGCGCTGTGGCACCAATGCAAAGTCCACCGACGCTGGTAACTGCCCTGTCGGAGGCACCCCTCCAAAACGCAACGGCGGCGAACCTTTTGGTTTGTGGATGTAATAGTTCCGCGGCAAATTGTGTTCACTCAACGGCACTTGCCAACCTCGCGGCTTGATAACGAAGAGGATGGTATCGTCGTCGACAGGCAGTCGGTATCTGCCCTGTCGGTCAGTTCGGACTACTTCTCGCTGGTTACTTACCAAGACATTCGGCACGCCGGGTTCGCCAGCATCCCGCACACCGTTGCGGTTTTGGTCGTGAAACACCACACCCGACGCAAACTGCTGGGCTTGCGCCGCTAGGGCAATCAGCAAACACCACCAGGCAACTGCGAGATACTTTTTCATCAGGATTCTCCTCCTCTACCCAAAGCGTCCGCGAATATAGTCCTCCGTTTCACGCCGCTCAGGGTTTGTGAATATCTTGGCGGTTTCACCGAACTCATACAGCTCTCCCTTGTAGAAGAACCCCGTGTATTGACTGACACGTGCCGCCTGCTGCATGTTATGAGTGACGATAACGATAGTGTATCTGGTCTTCAGCTCCTGCATCAGCTCTTCAATGCGGAAGGTAGCTGTGGGATCCAGCGCGGAGGCAGGCTCATCCATCAGCAATACCTCCGGTTCCACTGCCAATACCCTCGCGATGCACAGTCGCTGCTGCTGTCCACCTGACAACGCTAGCGCCGATTGACGCAACTTGTCTTTCACTTCATCCCACAGCGCAGCCCGACGCAAACTACGCTCGACAATCTCGTCGAGCACACTGCGCCGCCGGATGCCATGAATACGTGGACCGTATGCCACGTTGTCATAAATGGACATCGGGAAGGGATTCGGCCGCTGAAACACCATTCCGACTCGCCGACGAAGCGCCACTACATCAGTGCGCGAGTTGTTGATGTTGACACCGTCGAGTAGCACCTCCCCCTCCACCCGTGCCCCTTCGATCAAATCGTTCATGCGGTTGAGACAGCGCAGGAAAGTAGACTTGCCGCACCCAGAGGGCCCGATGAGCGCCGTGATGTGATTGGGCAGGATGTCCAGCGTGACGTCCTTGATTGCGTGAAAAGAACCGTAGAACACGTTCAGGTTGCGAGTGCTGATTTTCGGCTGGGGCGGCGCAGTAGTTCCCTGCTGCCGCGCATACACAACGGTCGCCATCGATGCCTCCTCCTGCCCCGTTTCTACGGGTTGGATAATGGGAGCGGAAATACTTTCGTTCATGCCGATCACCTCAGCGCCCGGAAACGCTCGCGCGTAGATAGCCGTGCGATGATGTTCAAAACTAACACCACCAAGATCAGTAAAAGAGCGGCTGCCCATGCTTGCTGATGCCAGGTCTCATAAGGTGACTTGGCGTATTCATAGATCTGCGTGGGCAAGTTCGCCATCGGACGGTTCAAGTGAAAGTTCCAGAAGCGGTTGCCTAACGCCGTGAAGAGCAACGGCGCCGCCTCCCCAAAGGCGCGTGCGAGCGCAAGCATGACTCCAGTGACAATACCTCCGCGTGCCGCAGGCAACACAACACTCCACATGGTGCGGGCATAGGTGGCTCCTAATCCCAACGAAGCTTCACGCAGTACGTTGGGCACCGCCCTTACCATCTCCTCAGTCGTACGCGTAATCATCGGGATCATGATGAACGAGAGTGCCACGCTGCCAGCGAGCGCAGAGAACGAACGCATGGGCACCACCAGCAACGCCCACACCGACATGCCAATCACAATGCTCGGTGTGCCGTTTAGCACGTCTGCCATGAAACGCACCACCTGCGAGTAGCGGCTGTTCCCGAACTCTGCCAGATATACGCCTGCCCCAACACCAATCGGCAACGCCATCAACAGTCCCAGACCGACCATGTAAAAGCTGCCCACGATCGCGTTAGCTATTCCGCCCCCTACTTCACCAGGCGGCTTGGGCAGACTAACCAAGAACTCAAGTTTCAGAGAACGCACGCCGTTGATTAGTAGGTATGCGAGAATCATAAACACTGGTGTCATGACGATGACCGCGCACACTGCCGTGAGCGACAGAGCCGTCAGATTCCATACGCGACGCCAGGTCTCATGAACCCAGGACAGACGCATCAGATGCGCCCTCCCTCTTTAGAGACACGCCACACCAGCAGACGGGCTAGCCCATTAATAACCAGCGTCACGGCAAACAGCAACAGTCCAATCTCGGCCAAGGCGGAAAGATACAGCGGTGAGGTGGCTTCCGTGAACTCATTGGCGATCACACTCGCCATCGTATAGCCCGGCTGGAGCAGGGACAGAGGCATATCGGGACGGTTGCCAATTACCATCGTTACCGCCATCGTTTCCCCAACGGCACGCCCATAGCCTAAGATGATCGCACCTAAAATGCCCACGCGGGCATAGCGCAGCACCACATGCCGTATGGTCTCCCACTGCGTAGCTCCGAGCCCGTACGAGGCTTCTCGTTGCGATTGCGGTACCGCCAAAATTACTTCACGGGCTACGGCGGTGATATAGGGTAGAATCATCACCACGAGAATTAGGATGGCAGCCATCATACTGACTCCTACAGCCGGACCCTCGAATAGCGGAATGTAACCCAGCCGCTGTGCTAAGGGCACCTGTACATGCTCGCGCAGCCAAGGAACCATCACGAACACGCCCCAAAGCCCATACACCACCGAAGGGATTGCTGCCAGAAGTTCTACCACGAAGGAGACTGGCCCTCGCAGCCAGCGTGGGGCGACCTCCGCTGTGAAAATCGCTGTGGCGAGGCTCAAGGGTGTCGCGATAATCAGTGCAGCGATCGACGTCACTAGAGTGCCCCAAATGAAAGGCAGGGCTCCGAAACGCTCGCGCACAGGGTCCCATTCCCGCGACACCCAGAACCGCCACCCAAAGGTGCGGATACTTAACATAGATGATTGCGACAGCTCGTACGCAAAAAACAAGAGCAAAAGCCCGATGACAGAGGCGCAGGTGACCACGGTAATCCGGAAAAGGCTATCCGACCAGAAAGTGGAACCCCTTTTTCCTGCAACTCCGCGAGGCTCCCCGGCGACATAGGTCGCGTCTTCTTTCATGAACGCCTACGGTACCTCTGCCAATTTCTGCAATGACATCTGGACTACTTCGTCGGCAAGTGGCACGTAGTCCAGCTCGGCAGCCATCTTCTGCCCGTCCTTCAGCACCCACTCAAAGAACTTCTTCAGCTCGGCTGCCTTCGCTGTGTCTTTGGGTTGCTTGTCCAGCAACACGTATACGAATCCAGTAATCGGATAGCTATCTTCGCCCGGCATGTTTACCGCGCTGCTACGGACATCCTGAACCAACCGCTCCACTACTGCACGGGTTGCTGCCTTACCCGTTTGCTGGCTTGGCAACACAAATTTGCCAGCCGCATTCTGAATCGCGGCAAACGTTAGATTGTTCTGGCGGGCGTAGTTTAGCTCCACGTAGCCGATGGAACCCGGCAACTGCTTCACCTGACCCGTTACACCCTCATTGCCCTTAGCACCCACACCGACAGGCCAGCTCACCGACTTACCACGCCCCACCTTCTGCGCCCACTCAGGACTAACGGTGGACAGGTAATCTGTAAAGATGTAAGTGGTACCACTGCCGTCAGATCGGTGAACCACCACGATGTCGATATCCGGAAGCGTGACGTTAGGGTTGATGCGAGCAATCCGCGGGTCGTTCCACTTCTTGATCTTGCCCAAGAAGATGTCCGTCAATACATCGGGCGTCAACTGTAAGTTTTGCGTGATGCCTGGCAGATTGTAAACAATCGCCTCGGTACCTGCCACCACTGGAAACTGCACAAACGAACGAGTGAACGTCTTCTCCTCCTCTTCCGAGACGGCGACATCGGTCGCACCGAAGTCGATAGTGCCCTCCTTGAACTGCTGTATACCGCCACCGCTGCCGATGCTTTGGTAGTTCACCTGCACGCCTGTCAACTTCTCATATTCCGACGACCAGCGTGACACAATAGGATACACGAAGGTGGAACCGGCACCCGTAATCTGCACTTTGCGAGCGGGAGCGGTTTGTGTTCCCTGTCTCGGAGAGCAACTTGTTAGGGCGGCTACCGCCACCACGAGCCAGCCCATCGCGAAAAACCGAAGATATGGTCTCACTTCTCTCACTTTGAATCTCCCACACCAGCTCGCCTGTATCTTAACGCACAAATGTTAAGAGAGTTTTAAGGCACAGTAGCTCCCAGCATCAGCGGGCGGAAGCAACCTAACTTCTGCTCTTGCACGACAGCACGGCACTACCAATTCCAGCGGTCTGTTACTATCAGATAAGTTCGCCCTGACCAGCGGCGCTCCTGCATGACAGTTGCTGGTATATGAGCAAAGTGGTATACTGGAATACAGAATTGCTGGAGAAGCGACTTTCAGGGAGGCACCGAGCGATGGCGCTGATACAGCGAAACCGAATCAAGTTAACCCTAGAAGGAGCGAAATTAATCATTCAAGCCTGTGAAGCCAAGTCACGAGAGATTGGACAGGACATGGACATCGCTGTGGTGGATGAGGGAGGCAACTTGCTCGCCTTCTGTCGGATGGATAACGCCCGCATCACCAGCATCGATATTGCCATCAACAAGGCGTTCACAGCCGCAGGTACAAAAAGAGGCACCCATGAGTACGCGGTGACCGCGTCGCCACAAGGTGGGCCAGTGTTCGGTATTCACGTTAGCAATCAAGGACGGTTCGTGATTTTCGGTGGCGGGTTGCCCATCATCGTTGATGGACAGGTTATCGGCGCGGTTGGAGTGAGCTCTGGTACAGTTGAACAGGATCGCATTGTCGCGCAGGCGGGGGTTGATGCGTTTTTAGAGGCGCTCGCGGAGGAAGAATCTAACGCTTCATAAGTTACTTTCTCATGAGGCTAGCCCGAAAGTAATCAAGGGTGCGCCTCAGTCCTTCTTCTAAGCTCACCGTTGGCTCCCAACCAAGGAGCTGGCGGGCACGGGTGATATCGGGTTTGCGTCGGCGCGGCTCATCCGGGGACAAGAGGGGACGAAATATGATCTCGCTCGGACTGTGTGCTAACTGCTTAATGAGGCGAGCCACCTCTAACACAGTACGCTCGTCTGGATTGCCGATGTTTACTGGCTCGTGGAAATTGGACAGCTGGGACAACCGCCAGATACCCTCAATCAGGTCCGACACGTAGCATAAACTCCGCGTTTGCTGACCATCGCCATATACGGTGATCGGTTCGCCACGCAACGCCTGCCCGATAAAGTTGGGTATCATTCGACCGTCGTCTAGTCGCATCCGCTCGCCAAAGGTGTTGAAAATACGCACAATGCGCGTGTCCAGCCCATGATGACGGTGATACGCCATCGTCATGGCTTCGGCAAAGCGTTTGCCCTCGTCATACGCCCCCCGCACACCGACTGGGTTCACATTGCCCACGTAGTCCTCAGGCTGCGGATGCACCAGCGGGTCGCCATACACTTCTGACGTCGACGCCAATACGTAGCGCGCCCCTTTTGCCCGTGCCAGCCCCAAGGTATTGTGCGTGCCCAGCGCGTTCACCTTCAGTATCTGAATGGGCTTTGTGATAAAGTCCACCGGACTGGCAGGCGAAGCAAAGTGGAATACGATGTCGACGGTTCCATCGATGTAGAGGTATTCGGTGACATCCTGCTTAATGAAGCGAAACCGCTCGTGCCCTGCCAGGTGGGTAATGTTCTCGATACGTCCCGTGATGAGGTTGTCCAACGCAATTACTTCATAGCCTTCCGCCAACAACCTGTCCACCAGATGCGAACCCAGAAAGCCCGCACCGCCGGTGACAATGGCACGCGGCATTCGTCATTCCCTCCCCTGCTGGTCTACCAGCACAATAACATTTTTCTGTCGGTGTGCTGGTATTACCTTCAACATCTCCAACTTACCGTTGCACCACCGCCCTTCCACCACTGTCTTGCCTGGGGCGTGAAGGCGGAAGGATACGTCCCACTCTTGCGGCCACGCAGGAAACAAAAGGACCTTGTCGCCATCGGTCTGCATGAGCATAGCTTGGAGAGCTATCATACCGACGCAGCCGTGGTCCTGATCCGGTATCCAGTCATAATTAGGCCCCCAGAAGGCGGGGAAGCGGCTGCCTGGATGTTTGGTGGCGAAGCGCTGCGCTACCATCGATTTAGCCTCATGAGTCAGCCCAAGCAACGCTGCCCAAATCGGGTCTTGCCGCCAACCTTCGTTGCCTTTGTACATGCGACGAGCGTAGGTATGCCTCGCCACGTCAAGGTCAGGTTTACTTACCCCGTAAAGGCGGAACGGGAACACAGCGTACAGTTCGGGGTTTTCGGAGTTGATAGTTGGCGCCAGAATCTCTTCCGCTGGCAGCAAGTGGGTCTGACCGTTTTCGCGCTTCATTGGTAATGAAGGCAGCAGCGCCTGCAGACGCCGCCATCGATTACGCTGCCCGATCTGTGAACGGCTCAGCGGTAACTGAAGTAGTCTATCCAATACCCACCATAGTCCGGCGATGTCGGGCAACGGGTTAACCACCTTAGGGTAAGTTTCCAATGATTGCGCTGGCTTGAATACCAATCGTCCCTGTGCGTCGCGCGGAAAGTGCTGTTCGTAAAACGTAACCACCGCCTCCGCTAACGGCAGTAGTGTCTGCCGCAGAAACCGTCTGTCGCCCGTGTGGAAGAAATACTCCAGCGCCAGTGCCACTAACTCCAGATTGCACGAGTAATAGTGCCGGATATAGGGGTTGTCAATGTAGTGGACGGGTTTTCCGTCGCGGTTCCAGCCGTAGTTGACGTTGGCATAGGTTCCCCAGAAGGTCATCGTTTCGGGGAAGTAGGCGCCACGGTGCCCGAAGTAGCGTTTGGTGCGCTCTTCCGCGACGGGCAATGCCTTGCGATACATCTCAAAAAGCGGGGGCATCATGTCAAAATCGCCAGCCGCCAGCATACTCCAGTAAATCAGGCGGGTGTTTTGGAACCAGTATTCGCCGCCCCAGCGGCGGTAGTCCGCATTGAATAGCTCGCATGGCTCACGGGAGTCGACGGTGAAAATGGAGCCGTTGAACTTGATGGGATAGGCACCTCGTCCCGCACAGGCATTCAGGAAACGCTGCAGCAGATAGCCCCGTGTGACGGTTTCCGCGTCCGTGTCGCCTTTGATAAGTATCCAGCTGCGTTGCCAGAACTTGCGCCACCAACGCTGGTGTGCCGCGCGAGCCTGTGTGCGGGACATAGCCTCTACCCGTTGTGCCTGCGCCTCCAACTTTTTCACCCATTCCTCAACAGTTCGCGTCTGCCCTGTAAGCACGTGAACCGCCAGTGAGAAAGTACGGGCAGGCGACACGCTGCGCAGGGTAGTCCTCCCCTCACGCACAAGCCCCCTAGCCCGCATCATGCCCCCGAATGTCCGATGCAACAAGGGGTCTTGTACACGCCCCACGAGACTTTCCAGCCCCTGATGGCGCAGGCTCATTTCGAAAATAGAAGTTGGGTTGCGGTGGAACCACACGATGGCATCCTTTGGCACGTCTAAAATGGTATCTGCGTGTTCAATGACGGGCACAGGCGCATCGCTCATACCATATGCGCTGAACAGCTCACGCCCCTTCAGTCGGCGGTCGACATCGCGCCACACTTCCAGCTGTGCTTCGACATGAACGGGTTCTGGACCATCAATCTCTACCCACACTACTGGGCGATAGGCGTCCATCCACACGCGCACCACTGTCGGCTTCTTGGGATTGCCCCCCTGAATGAGTATTTCACCTTGCACAATGCGAAGCTCCTGGCGGAAGAACCCGTCGCCATTTAGCAGGGAAGGAGAGAGCCTGATGCGTATCCTGCCCAACTTCAGCAGACGGTTCACCTCGCTCCAAGCATCAGTTTTGCTGAGATAAAACATCAGGTCGCCATTAGGTTCTACCCAAAGGTTTAACCCGATGTCGCCGTTGCCTAGTGGCATGGAACCAGAACTATCCTGCGAGGGGCTGTCCCATTCGACGTGATACCGCTGTAGCTCCAACCATAAATCCTGGTGTTCAATAGTCATATTTCCTTCCTAAGTAGCACAATAATGTGTGAGTACGCTTAGTACTGAAAAGAGTATACATCACACTCGCCACCACTCCTCCCTTCTGTGCGCGCAGACGACAATGCAATAAAACAGGGGCGAGCCTCAGCTCGCCCCTTCCGTTGGTAGGACGGCTCACTACAGGCTACCTGTTGTCATGTTGCCCCAGGTTAGCTCGGTCCAGCGGAAGAACTTTGCGTGACCGTCCACGAAGGTGACGTTCTCGCCGCCAGCATGTCGCGCAAGCCTATCGAGCGTAGCCTTCCCGAACTCCCTTATCCAGGAATCGGCAGTGCGGCAACAATTCCAGATTTTGCAGCAACCCTCCGTGCTAAAGGCTGCGCGAGCAGCAATCCAATTGAAGTTGTCCGCGTTCGGCTGCTGCCAGACCCAGATGTCCACGAGCTGGCTTGCATTGTCAAAGAACATCGCCCAACTGGCAGGAGTAGGAATGCCGCCCAGCTTGTTTGTTGGGAACCCTCCTGCCAAGGTTTCGTTTAGACCGTAGGAGACGTAGCGTGGGTTGCAGGACTCCCAGAAGTTACACGGCTGACCAGTTCTGGGGTTAATCGGGGCGAAGCGGTCATTACGTCCGCCGTCGTCGCTGCAAGCCGCCCATGCGTCGTTCCACTGCAACGGGTCGTCCGGACACTGATATACCCCGTCGTTCTTCACATAAGGGTAAATCGCCATCGTCCAGAACGCGGCAGAATCTCGCGGAAGTCCTTGATTCCCACCGTTGCAGAAGAATCCCCAGTTCCACGAGGGGAATCGTTCGTCGTAGTCCTGAACATACTGCAACATGCCCAGCGTCAGCTGTTTCATGTTGGACAGACAGTTAGTTCGGCGGGCACTTGCCCGCGCCTGCGAGAACACGGGGAAAAGGATGGCTGCCAGTATCGCGATTATAGCGATAACTACCAGCAGCTCGATTAAGGTAAACGCTTTGTGCTTCATGGGTTAACCCTCCTCTTTTTTTAGTTATTTTAATTGTTAGGATTTTTGCAGCTGCTTTCTAATGAGCAGATACACGTTGGCTTCTTCACACGAAGGCTTTAGGGAGTCATGGAAACGATACCGGCTCATACGCCGCTCGTTACTTAATCGCTTTCTCATAAGCAATCAACAGGCTAACGCGCCTGTTGGAGTAGTGGTAGGGGTCGTTCGGAACGCGAAGCCGATTGTCCGCGTAGCCGCGCACCTCGTAAATCTGTCCTTTGCGTAGCCCGCTTGATTCCAACACCCGTCGGGCACTATTCGCCCGATTCACCGATAGCTCCCAGTTGGTC
>Ga0272447_1001371_pt1 | contig 15432 bp, 16 predicted proteins | sample YNPCB0133_FD_194589 | JGI IMG/M metagenome (GOLD analysis project Ga0272447, IMG submission 194589) | Hot spring microbial mat communities from Yellowstone National Park, WY, United States - YNP-CB-013-3 | ecosystem: Environmental > Aquatic > Thermal springs > Hot (42-90C) > Sediment | place... | reverse complement strand
TGCAAACACGCAAAATGCTACTGGCTAAGTAACGCGGCAAAAGCAAACTTCATCACCTTGCAAAAGGCAAGACCTGCACACATAACATTAACAAAAAGCCAACACCTGCTATGCAACGCAAACTCTATGCACTTGCTCTATGCGTCTTAATGCCATTTTTGGGCTTGAGCGCGCAAGAGGCAGAACCGCTGCCGTTTTACCCGAATGCGAACTATGATACATCCGTGCCAACGCCGGAAGCAGTCTTAGGCTATCCGCTGGGCTCGCAAGCGACACGCCACGCCGATGTGCTGCGCTACTTTCAGACGCTGGCAGAAAAATCGCCGCTGGTAAGAGTCGAACCCTTCGGCGAAACATTTGAAAAACGCAAGATGATTTATGCCATCATCTCCTCGCGCGAAAACTTGGCACGCCTGCGTGAAATCCAAGCCGACATGGATAGACTCGCCGCAGCGAAACTTTCTGACGCTGAAGCCAACGCACTGGTGCAGCGACTTCCTGCAATTGTTTGGCTGGCTTACACCGTGCACGGCAATGAACTCTCTGGCTCCGACGCCGCCATGCAAGTTGCCTATCATCTTGCCGCAGGCAAAGACGAGGCAACCGAAAAACTGCGCCGAGAACTCATCGTGCTGATTGAACCCGTAGAAAATCCTGACGGCAGAGAGCGCGCCATTCAACAATTTGTACAGTGGTCGGGCGCAGTGCCTAACCCAGATGCACAAAGTTTGAATCACACGGGCACGGCGCCAAGCGGTCGATACAATCACTACCTGTTTGATATGAATCGCGATTGGTTAGCATTGGTTACGCCAGAAAGTCAAGCGCGTATCAAGGCAATTCAGACATGGCATCCGCAACTTGTGGTCGATGCCCATGAAATGGGGGCGTATCAGACCTACTACTTCAATCCGCCAGATGAGCCGCTCAACCGCAATATCTCCGATATCACCAAAAAATGGTGGAAAATTTTTGGCGCGGAACAAGCCAAAGCCTTTGACCGCTACGGCTGGAGCTACTTTACACGCGAGATATTCGATGAGTGGTATGCGGGATATGGTTCGTCGTATCCACTCTACATCGGTGCAGTCGGCATTCTCTATGAACAGGCGGCGACGCAAGGCTCAATCATCAAGCGACCCGATGGCTCTATCCTTTCGTATCGCGATGCGGTGCATCATCACTTTGTCAGTTCAATTGCAAATTTGACCACGGCGGCAAACAATCGTGAAGCCTTGCTCAAAGATTTTTACCGCTTGCGAAAAGAAGGCGGCGATGTTGGCAGAGCTGGCGAACCGAGAGTCTTTTTGATTGCCCCAACAGCGCAACGCACACGCTTTGAGCGATTTTTAGAAAAACTCTTGATGCACAAAATTGAAGTTGAAGTAGCAGAAAAAGAGTTTTCGGTTAGCGCTGTCGATTACTGGAGCGGTAAAGAATCAGTGCGCAAATTGCCACAAGGGACGCTGATTGTGCGATTGGCGCAGCCGAATGGCAGATTAGCCAAAGTCATGATGGAATTTGACCCGCGCATGCCGCTATCGTTTTTGCAGGAAGAGCGACGTGAGCTGGAAAAAAATGGCTCATCTAAAATCTACGATGTTACAAGCTGGTCAATGCCGATTGCCTATGGGCTGGAGTGTTACTGGAGTCGCACCGTGCCAAGCGTGAGCACGAAGCTAGCGACCATGCCCACAGTGCCACAAGGAAAGGTTGAAAACCCCGAAGCCAAGTATGGATTTCTCTTGGACGCCACCGATGAGCGCGCCATGTATGCACTTTCGCTCATGCTCGCAAAGAATTGCAAAGTCTATGCTGCTCGAAAACCCTTCGAAGTTGAGGGACGCGCCTACTCACGAGGAACTTTGCTACTGCGCAACCTTGAAAATGGTAAAGACCTTGTCTCTACGCTGTCGCAAATTGCAAAAGAGGCAGGCGTCGCCATCTACGGCGTGAGTACGGCACTGGCAAGCAAAGGACCAGACTTAGGTGGCAATGAATTCGTCTTGCTGACGATGCCAAAGATTGCGCTGGTAGTAGGCGATGGTGTTGAGCCTACAAGCATTGCACCCGTGTGGCATCTCTTGGATGCACGCTTCAAGCAACGTGTTACGCTGCTCAACCTAAGCAACATGGCGAATTACGACTTACGGCGCTACAATGTCATCATTTTACCGAGCGGAAATTATCAAAACGCCTTAGCAGGCAAAACCTTGAAGAACCTACGCACTTGGGTCGAGCAGGGCGGCACACTCATTGCCATCGAGGATGCCGCAGCCTTTTTGGCAGATACAGCCAGAGCGTTTGTGAGCGTGAGGCTACGCAGTCAAGCTCTCAAAGAGCTTGCCAGTTACGAGACTGCATTGAAACTCGAAGAAAGCATCACAAAAAAGTTGGACAGCTTGGAAATTTGGGAGCCAAAAAGAAAGGAAGTCGAAAAGCCCAGTGCAAAAGAGGAAAAAGCAAGGAAAGAGGATGAGGAGAGCTTGAAGATAGAAAATCAGCGCATGCAGCTATTTATGCCGCGCGGGGCGATGCTGGCGGTCAATCTTGATGAAGAACATTGGCTCTGTTTTGGTGCTGGTGAAAAAGTCGCCGCAACAGTCTCTACGCCGCACATCTACCTTTCTAAGTCGCCAGTGGAGACCCCAGCACGATTTGCTGACGCTGAAAATCTGCGCGTGTCAGGCTTACTTTGGCAAGAAGCACGTGCAGGCTGGGCAAAATCAGCATACCTGATGCGAGAAGCTGTAGGCAAAGGGCAAGTTATCTTGTTTGCGGGTGAGCCAAATTTCAGAGCCTATTATCACGCCACGGAGCGGTTGCTACTCAATGCCATTTACTACGGTGTAGGCTTTGGCACACAAAGAAATGTGGAGTGGTAAAAAACATGTGCGCAATTAGACAAAGCGTTCGTGACCTTTGACGCGATAGCCACGCAGAAAATCGGAGGCACGCATGCGTTTTTTGCCTTCAATCTGCAAGGAAAGAATTTCAAGCAGTCCCTCGGCGCAGGAAACATACAGCGCATCACGACTGATATGCCACTTGCCTGCATCACCTGCGCCTGTGGGTTCAATAACCTTTGAGCGATAGATTTTGACAACCTTGCCTTCAAAGGTTGTCCATGCAGCGGGACGCTCCGAAAGCCCGCACACAAATTGATGTACAGCTGTGGCAGGCAGATTCCAGTTGATTTGCGTGTTTTCCTTTGTCAGTTTCGGCGCCTTAGTGGCAAGAGAGTCATCCTGCGGAATAGGAACAACTGCATCGCGACGGATAAGGTCAAGCGTTTCCACTACGGCTTCGGCGCCCAGCACAGAGAGCCGTGCGGCAAGTTCTGTGGCAACTTCATCTGGAAAAATCTCCAGACGCTTCTGCACAATCATCTGACCTGTGTCGACTTTTTCTTGCAAGAAAAAGGTAGTTACGCCGGTCTCTTTCTCACCATTGATGATAGCCCAGTTAATCGGCGCTGCGCCGCGATACTTGGGCAAAAGCGAGGCGTGGAGATTAAAAATGCCTTTGGGCGCAATCGAGAAAATGCGGGCGGGCAAAATGCGAAATGCCACAACCACCATCACATCAGGCGCCGCCTGACGCAAAGCACAGTCAAAGTCAGGATTGTTAAGGTCTTCAATCTCCAATACAGGCAAGCCAAGCTCGAGTGCAGTTTTTTTGACAGGTGTAGGTTCAGGTTCGCTGCGAGCACTTTGGCGCGGCTTGTCGGGACTGGTAACAACGAGCACCACCTCGTAGCCTGACGCCACCACTTTCCGAAGTGAGGGCACGGCAAACTCTGGCGTCCCCATAAACACAGTGCGAAGACTCATCGAGCAAGGTCAAATGATGATTCGGAACGGAATGCTCCAACCATGACAAGAGCCCGAGTGCAATCAAAGCATCCCCTGTGCTGATGGACAGGCGTTACTTTTCAGCAAGCAGGTACTGCGCTTCCACTTCACCACGCCGAATGGCTTCCAACTCGGCTCTATGCTCACGGCGAAGTTGAGGCGGAAGTTTCTCGACAAAAAGCTCACCGTTGAGATGGTCAAGCTCATGTTGAATGACGCGCGACATAAGTCCACCAATGCGCTCAACATGCTCTACAAAGTTCTCATCGCGATACTTGAGGGTGATATACTCTGGGCGCACGACCACCTCACGCACGCCGGGCACGGAAAGACAGCCTTCTTCCATTTCAATCTCGCCTTCGGTCTGCAAAATCTGTGGATTGATGATAACCATTGGCTTGGTATGCTTATACTTTTCAATCATTGAGATGTCAGCAACCAGCAGACGGATGGATTTGCCTACTTGTGGCGCAGCCAGACCAATGCCTTCAGCTTGATACATGGTCTCAAACATGTCATCAATCAGCACCTTAATCTCCTCGCTGACGCCCTTGAGTGGCTTGGCGACTTTTTTCAGAATCTCATGCCCGTAAGTGTAAATCGGTAAAATTGCCATAGTGCTTACGCAAATTTGAAGTGATGTAAAAATTCAAAGCAGAAAATCTATAAAACCCCGAGAACATAACGAAACCCAATGCATATTGTGCAAGTGCTTAGGTGGTCTTGACCAAATATGTATGTGTTGCTGCACTGTTCCGCACTCGTCTTTTGTCATTCCAAGCATTTCTTTTTTGTCATTCCGAACGCCAGTGAGGAATCCAGTGTGGATGCTTCACTTCATTCAGCATGACAACTGCGCGGTCATTCCGAACCCATCTTTTTTGGTCATTCCGAGCGTAGTGATGAAGCCATCATATATGTTTCACTTTGTCAACACAACATCAAAACAAGATGAGCAAGGCTGAACGTTGCGTGATAGCAGCCCTGCATTCCAAAAGCAAACAGATGCTAAGAGCTTCTTGCAAAAAAATGTCGGTCAAAGCAAGTTGCCAAGTTCGCCCAAGTTAAGGTTTAGGTCTTTGCGTTCAATGCCAAAAGCCTGACAGAGTTCATCAATTTTTTCATCTAATTTCATCAGGGTTAGCCCAAGTCGCTCGATTTCTTCGTCGGTCAGCGAGCCTGACTCCATGCGGCGCAGGGCTTGCTTTTCCAGCACTTGCCGCAAAATGTCGATGAGCGTGAGCACAAGCTGACCTAAACCTTGATGCACGGTGTCAGGTTCTAAGTTAAGATGCTTGGGCAAAGGGCTGGAGCTATGTGTGTTGCAATTGGCTAAAATTTGTTCAGATGAGATATCTCTAATCATGGCTGTTGTGGATTGATGGTGCAAGTGGCTATGATGTTTGGGAAGGTAGTGCAGGTTTATTCCTGAGTTTTTGAATGGCATCGAGCGAGCCGATGAGGACTTTGAGGTCAATGTATACCAAATCAATGCCGGCAACGGAAATAAAGATGTCGCCACTGATGACCACGCCTTTGTCTAAAATGCGGTCTAAAAGGTCAGCCAGCGTAACTTGTTTGTTGGTGTTCATGATTGAAGTGTTTGTGTGGATTTTGGAAAGGTGCAGAAGTTATAGGCAGCCCATGCGCCGCTATGCTCAAGCGTGAGCCCTTTTGCGCTAAGCTCGGATTTGAGGCGATGAACTTCTTCAAGAAAGAAGCTCGTCTGGGAGGAGTCAATCAGCAAAGCCGCATTGAGAATCATCTCATCATCGCGTTCGGTAACTTCTCTTGGCAGCGGCGGGTTTACTTTGAGCTCGACGGCAAAAGGTTGCAGACGCTGAAGCACCTGCTGTGTGGTAGCATGTTGGCGCAAAGAGAGCAGTTCTGCGAGGACTTCTTGGCGCCGTTTTTTAAGCAGAAAAGCTTTGCCTGCCGAAGCCTGTGCAATTTCGCTGTCGAGGGCGCAAATAGCAGGGTCATTTAGGACAGCTTGGCGAAAAAGTTCAGGATGGCTGTAAAGTTTGATGCCCCATTCTTCTTTGCCACGAAGTTTTTGAGTCAGCGCGAAAAGTGCCTCGTAATTTTGCTCGATAAATGCCACGGCAGCAGATTCGGAGTAAAACAGTGTAGGGAATCGACAGGGCAAGACGGTCGAAGCCTGCATCAGGCTATCGATGATGCGTTCATGTTTTCTGGCGTAGTGCTCTACCCAAGCAAAGTTACGGAAATTTTTTTGCAGGGCATCAGTGCTGAATTCTGAAGCAGGGACATCTGCAACTGTCGCAAAGAGTGAGCGCACAGCAAGCGTGCGTGTCTCGGCTAAAGCTACAGGTGAATCCGTTACGGCGTAAAGGTAAATGAGGTCGTCATTCATCGTTTTCGGGCTTGTTCGAGTTGCGCAAGCAATTCAGCCTCTTGGCGAGTGTATTCTTGCTCGTCAATTTCATCCATTTCAAACTTGAACTGAAGTTCCATCAGTTTTTCTTGGATTTTGTCAGCATCGCTGGTCTCTTTTTGAATTTGCTGGTCAATAGCTTCTGCAATCCCTTTGAGCACCGAAAAGGGCAGAAGTAACAAGTCGTCAATAAGAAACATTGTCAAAGCTCCTTTGGAAGAGTAAGTGAAAGTGTCATGCGCGAAAAGTTATACGGTGGTACATGACCTATGTATTTGAATTTAATTTTTGGCACAAACATCTTACCAATCTCCTCTACATGCTTGTCAAATTCCTCTTCCATTTGAGCATCAATCAAGAAGGCGGCGTTGAGTAGCATGCGTTCGCCGATAAGTTTGTTTTCTACGGTCTCAAGCGCAAGTGGGCGTAGGCGTGAAAGGATTTGCGTACGGTATTTTTGCTTTTCAGCCTCAAGCGCCGCTTCAAGCATTTTGCCAATTTCAATAAGAGCCGATTGTGAGGCGCCAGTGCGTTCAATTTCAGCTTTCTTGCGCTGAATAAGCTCACTTTGCTGGGCAATATCTTGAAGGATATTGTCATGGAAAATGGCCTTCAAGCCAAGTTCTTTTTTGCCACGCAAATACTCCAGCATGGAGCGAAAGCGCTCATACTCTTGCTCGAGAAGCGCAAGCACAGCGGTTTCACTTTCGGCAATGGTTGAAAACTGCATAGGCAGAAGCGTGTAGAATTTGAGCAAAGTCTCGAGCGTGTGTTCATGCGTGAGCAGATTGGTGCGCGAAAGTGAATAAGGTTCAGTTGGAGAAGCACTGACAAAAGCACCAATATCGCGGTAGGGAAGCAGATAGACTTCATCACCGCGTCCGCCAATGCCGACAGGTCCGAGCGAAGTCGGCAGCGGTTCATGAGAGGTATTGGGCGAAGCAAGGAGCACAATAGCGTAGAGATACCGACCGTTCATTTGATGCAGGGTTTAGTCATGGTGAAAGGTTTTAGCTTGTGTCATAAGCTGCGCAATAGAGCGCTTAAAGTCAGGTTCGGAGACGCCTTTATCGGTAATGATAGCCGAAATGAGCGATGCAGGTGTTACATCAAAGGCGTAGTTGAGAACTGGTGTCTTGGGCGGAGCAAGGTTGCGTCCATAGACGGTCAGAAGTTCTGATGCGGCGCGCTGCTCGATGATAATCTCGTTGCCGTTGGCAAGAGAAGTGTCAAAGGTGGAAAGCGGGGCGGCAATGTAAAGCCTTCTGCGATGAAAGGCGGCATTGACGGCATGCGTGTATGTGCCGATTTTGTTTGCAGTGTCGCCGTTAGCGGCAATGCGGTCGGCGCCAGTGATGACAAAATCAATCATCTGGCGCTGAAAGAGAAATCCAGCCGAAGAATCCGATATAGCCTGATACGGAATTTCTTCTTTTTCAAGTTCAAAGCAGGTGAGACGCAAGCCTTGAAGAAGCGGTCGAGTTTCGGAGACATAGACCTTCTCGATTAAGCCTTCAAGATAGGCTTGCTTGATGACACCAAGAGCGGTGCCAATGCCGCCGGTGGCAAGTGTGCCCGTATTGCAGTGTGTGAGCACAGTCAGACGCTGATGCTGGAGAACATGAGCAAAATCGCGGCGGAGCAGCTCGACACCGTGGCGAGCAATGTTGGCACAGTTTTGAATTTCCTCTTGATGAATGGCTTTGGCTTCTTCAGTCAGGGCATCAACGATGGCAGGGATATCGGATTGGTCAAATACCTTTTGAAAAGCTGCGCGCAAGCGTGCCGTTGCCCAAAAAAGATTTACTGCAGTAGGACGAGAGGCATCGAGCTCGGCAAGGGCACGGTAAAAATGCTTTTTCAGACCGCTCTTTTTGCCTTTATAAGCGGCAAGGGCGAGCACAGCGCCATAGCCAGCGGCAATACCAATGAGCGGCGCGCCACGAATCGCTAAGGTTTTGATGGCTTCAATGACCTTGCGATAGTCTTTCGTATGAACATAGACTTCTTTGAGCGGTAAAAATCGCTGGTCAAGATACCTTAGCTGGCGATGTTCAAAGGAAATAACCTCAATCATGGTGCTGCCACCCCCCTGTTTCAGGACAAAACTTCTGCAATGTGCAACGCAAAAGACACTTTGCAAAGCATTCCTTAAAGGTTGGCAATTTTAAGGCTTTTACGGCAAGGTAGAAAATCCTCGATATGCTCCGAGACGCATACAGTGCACAAGGGTACTTAGAGGTAGAGCCCACTCATCGCCAAGTAGGTGCAGCCATGTAACCACAAAGGTATCTAGGAAAGAGAGAGAAGTAGAAATGCTATGGAGTAAAAGTCGATTTGGTCGATTTAAATTTTAATGGTCTAAAAACGCTTGTAAATACAAGAGTTAGCGGCACACTAAGGTAGGAAGCAGGATAGGTGTGAAGGGGGACTTTTTTATTGGTAATAGAGAAAAAGAACGGCTAACTTACTCCTGAAAATTGCTCAGGCAAACCGCTTGGGGCTTGCCGATAGGCAAGTGGATGCGTATCGGAAACGCTCGGTGTAAATTCAACTGCCAGAGAGAAGTATGAGAGTGATTACCTTTACAGGTAAAGGCGGCGTAGGAAAAACCAGTGTGGCAGCCGCTACAGCATTGCGCTTATCAGAGCTTGGCTTAAGGACATTGATTATGTCGACAGACCCTGCACACAGTTTATCAGATTCTTATGATGTGCCGCTGTCTTCAGAAGTAAAACGCGTACGTGAAAACCTCTATGCCATTGAAGTCAATGCTTATGTGGACCTTAAGGACAACTGGGAAGTGGTTCAGCAATATTTTGCAGGGGTGCTGATGGCGCAGGGCGCGCAAGGCATCATGGTCGATGAAATGACCGTCTTGCCGGGCATGGAAGAGCTTTTTTCGCTCATGCGAGTCAAGCGCTATAAGCAGTCGGGTAAATATGATGCGCTGATTTTAGACACTGCACCCACTGGCGAAACGCTTCGGTTGCTATCCCTACCTGAAGTATTGACTTGGGGCGTCAAGGCGGCAAGGCTGGTAGAAAAGTTCGTGCTCAAACCTGTGGCTCGCCCGCTGGCAAAGATGTCCGATAAGCTCCAAGCCTATGTGCCAAAAGAAGAAGTCATGCAGACCGTAGATCGCATGTTCGAAGAGCTTGAGAGCATTAAGGGCATCCTCTCTGACCCCGAGACGGCTTCGGTGCGGCTGGTGATGAATGCTGAAAAAATGGTCATCAAAGAAACCATGCGGGCACTTACATATCTGAATTTGTATGGCTTCAAAGTCGATATGGTAGTTGTCAATAAGTTGCTCGATGAGCATGAAAACAGCGGTTACCTTGAAAAGTGGAAAGGCGTCCAGCAGCGATACCTACGCGAAATTGACGAAGCCTTTTCGCCTTTGCCGATACGCAAAGCCAAACTCTATGACGATGAAGTGGTAGGGCTGAAAGCCTTAGAACGGTTGGCAAACGATATTTACGGAGAGCAAAATCCAGCTGAAATGATGTATTGCGAATCACCCATTCGATTTGAACGTAACGGCGATATCTGCGAGGTGATGCTCAAATTGCCATTTGCAAACCCAGAAGAGATTGAAAGTTGGGTATCGGGAGATGAACTGTTCATTCAGTTAGGCAATCAGCGCAAGGTGCTCACTTTGCCGATTGCCCTAACTGGCGTGGAGCCCGGAGAGGCTTCCATGCGCGACAAATGGCTCGTGATTCCTTTTGTACCCCACGCTGTAACTCAAAGCAGTGGGAGCGAAATCCAATCACTGAGCAATGCCATATAAGGCAGATGCCGTGAACGGGCAAACTTCAAACAACTTTCAGAAAGGAGAACCAAGCCATGACAGAGTCATATCAAAAACTGCGCGAAGAATTCAAGCAGATGGACTTAGCCAATCGCGTGGCATTTCTGGCTGAGGCAAGCGTACTGACCGTGCAGTCAGGGATTGTAGGCACACTAAATCTGATTGGCGATGTGGTAGAAGGGGCATCGAATTTGGTTGGGTCAGTGGCGCAGAACTTTGGTATAGCGGGCAGCTCTGCCTCTGATGCGGCAACGCAGACGGTCAATCGTGTGGTAATTACAGTCAAAGATGCTACGAAAGCGGCAGGTGCAGTGGTAAAAGATGTAGCCAAAAGCGTAGATGCCGTAACGGTTGATGTAGCAAAAACCGTAGGCGATGTAGCCACGAAAGCTACAGAAGTGACCGCTAATGTGGTCGAGAGTGTGCAGAAGACCGTTTCGCAAGCCACCAAGAAAGAAGAAAAGCCGAAAGACGATAAAGCACCAAAGACCTAACAAGTAATTAGAACAAAAGCACAGAAAGGAAAGGGTACTATGGCGTTGGACAAAAGCAAATTCGAGCAAGAGTTCAAGAAAATGGACCTTGCTGAACAAGTCACATTTCTGGTGCTTGGTGCTATTGACACCGTGTTTCACACACTGACGAACACTTTTCAAGCCATAGCCGACACAAGCTATAGCTTTGCAGACTTTACACGCCCAGGCGCAAGTGAGAAGTTGGGGGCAAAGTCACTCGATGCCATTCTTGGTCTGAATGTGCGTACCGACAAGGTGGTTCGTCCAAACGAAGCAGCTGAGACTGAGAAAAAATCTGCAACCATTCCAATTAGACCTGCGCCAAAGGCTGCAAAAGCAGAAAACGGTGGAGGTACATAGGTTTTTGTAGTACCGTTCTTTGTCATTCTTTGTTCATTTTGGTAGAACTTCTACTAACTAAAATCTTTCAGGAGGAGATAACTATGCCAGCAGGTGGAGGCGGCGTCATTACTGATGTACTCATCAGCATTGGACGCATCTCAGAATACATGTTTGAAGGACACTGGTACACTGGCGGTCAAATTTTTGACGCATTAGCCAAGGGTACCTTGCGTCTGAATCAAAATCTTTACGGCGGTCTTACAGGCGGGAGTGGTGCACTGCGAGGCTCTTCGCCATTTGCACAATCGAGCTCAACCGCAGCACGTGATAAAGAAATCACGGAACGGTTTGGCAAGTAAGCTCCAGTGCAAGCGGCGGCGGTGCGAAAAGCAACCTGCAAAAGTTGGTCGCACCCCGCCGATTTTCCAACATATGCATTGGCTGTTCTACCAAAAAGGTCGTGCGGCCAGTACACAGATGACGATAGTCAGGGACTGAGCAAGGAAGACTTGCTGCAACTATAACTTTCAGGGGAGTAACTATGAACGAAGTAAGTCTCTACGCTGCAAGGCACACCGATGCCGCCCACATCAAAGAATTTTTCACAAAGAAACTCTTGCGCACGGCCGAAGAGCCAATAGCCTTCTTTGACGGTATCTTCTATGAAGCAAAAAATGAACGAGTTGGTGGATTTTCATTTCACGACTACCTAATCTTCTCCAACAAATCCATCTATCTCTGGGCACGTGGTATCAGCAAAGATTATCTTGATCGCTTTAACTTAGGTGCAGTCTCAATTGCCGCCCGTGACAAAGATCAAGATTTTGCTACGCTCAATCTTACAATTGAGCGTGAAGGCAAAGACCCAATCTACCTGATTTTTGATTTTGTCCCGCTTAGCGAGGTCAAAAAGCTGATGCTCCTGCATGTTACGCTCGAGAGTGCAATTGAAAACGCCTTAGGCAAACACTACTTAGGTGAAATCCCAGACCATCTAGCTGCACAGCTCTTGGAGCATGCTAAGAGCGTCGTTGACATGAGACCATTTCCGATTGTGGAGCCAGAGCCAGACGCTGGGCTACCGCCGTTTTCAGCGACAACATCAAACTTTACACATATCTACGGTGACAGCTTGCTTGAGCGCTTAAAACAAATGCGAGCAAATCAACATGCAGGGACATCTGGCAACAAATGGGCAGGTAGCGAGTCATATGGTTACTCGGCGGAATTTTTGCGCAATCAACCTCGGTATCCATTCTCTAATAGCGGCTTGGGGCATCTCGACTTCGTCTCGCTCAGACGAGCTGAAGCTATTGTGCGAGATATGCTGAACGCCATCCCTGAAGAATACCGAGTGCAAGCCAAAAAAGATTTGCAGGAAATGCCAGAGCGGTTCTCTAATGCGGTCTTGGCTGTCAATGAGCTATTGCAAAACATTGCCAAGAGCAAGGAGACGCAAAATTTCGTAATCCAAGTCGTGGAGACCGCTGTCAAAAATGACGGTATTCTTGGAGCTCTCTTCAAAGGATTACAGACAATTGTCTCAACGACGGCTACAACAAAGAAAACTGAGCCAGAGAAAGCATCTGCACCATCTGAGAACGAACACCGAGAAGACTCAAGCTTTGAAGACGAACCAGATGCGGGTGTGCAAGAAAAAAGTGGGCTCTTTAGCACAGTAAATCTTGGCAATGAAAGCAACCCTTCAAATGAAACAGTGCAAACAAGACGCAAACGGATACGTATCAAGACAACACTACCTAACTCATAGAAAGGATTGAACTATGAGAATCTTGGTCTACCTTGGCAAAGGCGGTGTAGGCAAAACAACAGTGTCTTCAGCAACTGCAGTGCGTATTGCACGAAGCGGTAAGCGAACACTAATTGTCAGCACCGACATTGCTCATAGTTTGGCCGATGCTTTGGATGTAGAACTGGGCAGTTCACCAGTTCTTGTCGAGCCAAATCTCTACGCGATGGAAATCAACATTTTGGCAGAAATACGTAATCATTGGTCAGAATTCAGCGGCTATTTTTCAAGCATTTTGTCCCATGACGGAGTCTCGGAAATTGTTGCTGATGAACTTGCCATTTTGCCCGGCATGGAGGAGATGGTTAGCCTCAAGCATATTTGGGAAGCGGCAAAGTCAGACAAGTACGATGTGCTTATCGTTGATGCAGCGCCCACAGGTGAGACGATGCGTCTGCTAGCAATGCCCGATGCCTATACCTGGTACACCGACAGAATTGCCTCGTGGCACCTTAAGACCATCAGCTTTGCTTACCCGCTGATTCAAAAGCTGATGCCTAAGAAGAATATCTTCAAGTTGATGCCAGAAATTGCTGCGCACATGAAAGAGCTGTATGCGATTTTGACAAATCCTGAACGGACGTCATATCGCATTGTGCTCAATCCTGAAAACATGGTTATCAAAGAGGCCCTGCGAGCACAAACCTACCTCAACCTCTTTGGCTACACCATGGACGCTGTCATTGTCAACAAGGTGCTGCCAACGAATTCCCAAGACCCATACATGCAAGCACTAGCAGCGCAGCAAAAGAAGTACATTGTCAAAATTGAACACTGCTTCTATCCAGTTCCCATTTTTTATGTGCCACACTATGAGTCGGAGGTCATTGGTTGCGAACGCTTAGAAGAAATGGCCAAAGACATCTTCGGTGAAAAGAGCCCAGAAAGCGTGTTCTACAAAGGGCATCGCACACATCGAATCGAAAAAGACAATGGCAAGTATCATCTCAAGCTGTATTTACCTAATGTCGAAATCAATCATGTGCAGATGAATATCAAAGGCGATGAGCTACTCATTGAGGTAAATAACTTTCGCAAAAATATCGTGCTCCCAAATGTATTGGTCGGTCGGCGAACAGAAGGGGCAACATACACCGATGGCAGTCTTGATGTAGTGTTCAAGTAGCCGAAGTGGTCGATTTTTCTTGTAAGTATCGATGAAATCATGACTTAGAGAAAGCGATAAAAGCATTATTCAAACACCAGTCAAGCTTTAGTGTTCTGCGAAATTGCACTAAACTTGAATCAGCAAGTAAGTGCATGGCGGAAAGACAAAGCAAGATAAAAGTTCAACAGCCATGATAACCCGCAAGAGAATAAGGATAATTGCAAGGAAGATGATGCGGCTAATAGAAGTGCACATCTTTTTTGCAATGTCCATCTTCGCGGGGAATGCAGTTGTTAAACATTCTACAGTGGTGCACAAGTCGCATGACAAGCGACAAAAGGTTGCCGTAGAGCGCAGCGTGCCACTGGCACAAAGCCGCAAGGCCAGCATCACTGAAGTAGGCACTATTGAAAAAGGAGAATACACAGTTCATTCAGCAAGACGAGCGCGGCAGCCCCTACACAGTCTCTGGTCGTTAATTTTCCTCTATGACCAAAATGCAATATGGCGTGTTCAACATTCTGCCCCCTCCAGCTTTGGTATCCCGCCGTGCCTAACTTTTAACATGCTACAACAACTTATCCCGCTTCGTATTTGAGCGCCTACCCTAACCAAACCTGCTGAGTGCTGTACTACCGCTGCTTAAAAGGCCGCATAGCATGCCTATAGACTGGCAAAAGAACATGCGTGCGTGACAATTAGTGCGCAAACCGAGCATTAGTACAGCCCTAGAAGCAGATGCACGGGAGAAGGGCTAAGGGCTTCTGTTCTTTCAAAAGAAGAAAAGCTTCACAAAGTCTCAAAAAAGAAAGGAGCAAAACTATGAACTGGATGCATTCTTCAACCATGAGACGGCTACTTCACCATCTTACCTTGGTAGCCGTTGCGGTCGCACTACTTAGTGTTTTCGGCTGTAGCAACAACAGCGGACCTGAAGAAAACAACGTCATTACAGGAACGGTTACATTCACCTACGATGGGGCGCTGCTGACCGACCCGGCAAAGTGGCCCAATAGCACCAACGTCAACGACCCGTTTCCAGGTAGTATAAAGATTGCCTTCGTGCCAGTCGATCCTAACACAAAGGCTCCACGACAAGGTCCAATTGCCGCTATTCCGGGACTGGGCGCCGTCGCCGGTATTCCATTCAGTCGGCTGAACAATGGGGTGTTGCAGTTCAGCTCTACGGAAGCAAGGGATGTCAATAACAACATCGTGGCAAGTCTGCCGAAAGACATCTATGGGGTATATGTGACCTACGTCAATCCCTTCTTCACAGGGCAAGCCTCGCAGCAATTCCTCAACAGCGGTGTGGTTGCAGACCTGCGTAGCACGCCAAGTGTGAGGATAACGGACGCCATCGAGATGCGCGTGGCAGAAACCTTAATGCAAGCCGGACGTGAAGGCACAGCAACCCTATCTGGCACCATCACTGCTAATGGCAATATCAACAACTGGCCGACTGCACCTGTTGGACCGCCGACAGCATGGGCAAATGGCACAGAGTTTATTGCGCTCTTTGGCTTACGTGATGGGGCTATGGGTCCCGGAATTTTCAAAGTCATTGGCAGACCCACTTCGGGCAACA
>Ga0272447_1001366_pt1 | contig 15473 bp, 13 predicted proteins | sample YNPCB0133_FD_194589 | JGI IMG/M metagenome (GOLD analysis project Ga0272447, IMG submission 194589) | Hot spring microbial mat communities from Yellowstone National Park, WY, United States - YNP-CB-013-3 | ecosystem: Environmental > Aquatic > Thermal springs > Hot (42-90C) > Sediment | place... | reverse complement strand
CGCGCCCGTCATCCGCCAAGCCATCACCGGGGGCCGGGCTGTGATCGAGGGGCTTTCGGGCCTGCAGGAAGCCTCCGATATCGCTCTGGTGCTGCGCTCAGGCTCCCTCCCGGTAAAGCTCGAGGTGGCGGAAACCCGCGCCATCGGCCCTACCCTGGGTCAGGATGCCATCAACGCGGGTATTCAGGCAGGAATTATCGGCACGGTTCTGCTGTTTATCCTGATCTTTGCTTACTATGGCTTATGGATGGGGCTCGTAGCAGCCCTAGGCCTAATCTACACCGCCACCCTGCTGCTGGCCTCTATCTCATTGCTAGGGGCGACCCTAACCCTGCCGGGTATCGCTGGCCTGATTCTCACCCTGGGTGCCGCGGTAGACGGCAATGTGCTCTCCTTTGAGCGCATCAAGGAAGAGCTCAAGATGGGCAAGAAGTTCCGCCAGGCCATCCCAGGGGGCTTCTCCCACTCTATCGTCACCATCCTCGATGTGAACATGTGCCATCTGCTGGCCGCTGCCGCCCTCTACCAGTACAGCACCGGGCCCGTGCGGGGCTTTGCGGTGATGCTAGCGCTAGGGGTGGTGACCTCGGTCTTCTCTAACCTGGTCTTCAGCCGCTGGCTTTTGGAGCTGATCGGCGACCGCCGCGAGGTGAGGCCCCCCTACTGGCTGTGGGGCACAAAAATCAACTTCCTGGGCATCTCCCGCTACGTTACCGCTACGTCACTCGCGCTAGCTATCATCGCTGCGGGCATCGTATTTGTAAAGGGCTTCAACTTTGGCATCGACTTTACCGGCGGTACAGCTTTTACCATCCGGGTACCCGACAACATCAGGGCCGAACAGATACGCAGCTTTCTGGATAACGCGGGCATAGCCGAGCTGCGCGGGGCCGAGTCGGTCATCACCTCGCTCTCCAGCGTGAGCAGCAATGAGTTCTCGGTGCGGGTACGCCAGATGAGCGAAGAGCAGCGCATAGAGCTGGAGAAAAAGTTCCAGGAAAGCCTAGGCGCCACCATCCTGCAATCTGAAACGGTGGGGCCGGCCATTGGGGCAGAGCTACGCCGGAATACTGTTTTTGCGGTGCTGGTAGGGCTGGCGCTCATCCTGATTTATGTGGCTTTCCGCTTCGACTGGGTATTCGGGGTAGCCAGCGTGATTGCAGTGGGCCACGACGTGGCGATTGTGGCCGGGATGTACAGCTTGCTGAACCTAGAGTTCTCAATTCCGACCGTAGCGGTTCTACTCACCATTGTAGGTTTCTCGATCAACGACTCGGTCATCATCTCTGACCGCATCCGGGAAAACCTCAAGCTAATGCGGGGCCGCAGCTACTACGAGATTGTCAACGCCTCCATCAACCAGACCCTCTCCCGCACCATTATGACCTCGCTCTCGACCATGCTGCCCATTCTGGCCCTGCTCTTCCTGGGCGGGCCGGTGTTGCGGGACTTTTCACTGGCTATCTTCGTAGGTTTCATTGTGGGTACATACTCCTCCATCTACGTGGTCTCGGCCCTAGTGGTCTGGTACAAGACCTTGGAGCAACGTAAAGGGGCCGCAAAGGCCCGCTCGGCCTAGCGGCGTAAACCCCACTGAAGCTGCTCTAGGAGAGCAGCTTCAGTGGGATCCCCAAAGACACATACGAACCCTGTTTGTATCGTTCTGCCTGAGAGCGGGTCGGCACAAGACGGTTCCTCAATCCCTCTCCACCCGCCCAGGCGGGGGCCAGAACAAACCGGGAGGATTTCTTGTTACTCCCACTCGATGGTAGCCGGGGGCTTGCTGGTGATATCATAGACCACCCGTCCAATCTCCGGTACCTGGCGGGTAATTTTGCGCGCCACTTCGTCCAAAAATTCCAGCGGAAGACGGGCCCAGTCGGCGGTCATAAAGTCTACCGTGGTTACCGCCCGCAAACCCAGCACGTAGCCATAGCTGCGCTCATCGCCCACTACCCCCACGCTTTGCATAGGAGTTAGGATAGCCGCTGCTTGCGAAACCTGGTGGTAGAGGTTCCATTCGCGCAGGCTGGAGATAAAGATGTCGTCGGCCCGGCGCAGAATATCCAGTTTCTCCTGGGTGACTTCGCCCAGTATGCGGATCGCCAGCCCCGGCCCCGGAAAGGGGTGTCGCATGCGGATGGATTCTGGCAAGCCCAGCAGCAGGGCCAGTTCGCGCACCTCGTCTTTGAACAGGTAGCGGAAGGGCTCGAGCAGCTCAAACTGCAAATCCTCGGGCAGGCCCCCCACATTGTGGTGGCTTTTGATGTTGGCGCTGCCCTCACCGCTGCCCGCCGACTCGATCACGTCGGGGTAGAGGGTTCCCTGGGCCAGCCATCGGTAGCCCTGGGCCGAAAGCTGCCGGGCCTCGCGCTCGAAAACCCGGATAAATTCGCGGCCCACTATTTTGCGCTTCTGCTCTGGGTCAGCTACCCCTTGCAGAGCAGCCATAAACTGCTCTTTTGCATCTACCACCCGCAGGGCCTTCCCCAGGGGGCGCAGGGCCTGCTCGACCTCGGTTCGCTCACCCAGCCGCAGCAAGCCATGGTCCACAAAAACCGCCGTGAGCCGGTCTCCAATGGCTTTTGCCAGCAAGAGGGCCAGCGTGGAGGAGTCTACCCCGCCTGATACGGCCAGCATCACTCTGTCGTCGCCCACCCTGGCGCGAATCTCGGCCACCAGGCTTTCCAGGGTGTGCTGGGCCGTCCAGTCGCGGGCAACTCCGGCTAGCTCGAGGAAATTCTCCAGCACCTGCATTCCCTTAGGGCTGTGCACCACCTCGGGGTGAAACTGTACCCCAAAAGTACGCCCATCGGGCGCAGCGATGGCCGCAACCGGATTTTCTTCCGTACGGGCAATTACCTGCCAACCGGGGGGTAGCTCGGTAACTGCGTCGGAGTGGGACATCCACATCTGCAGCTCGCCCTCGAGGCCCGCAAAAAGCGGGCCGGTATGAAAAACCAGGCTGGCCTTACCGTACTCGCGGCGCCCCGCCCGCTCGACCCTGCCCCCGTAGTGCCGGGCCAGGTACTGCATCCCGTAGCAGATGCCCAACACTGGCCAGCCCTGCTCGAGCACCCCTGGCGCAGGCCGCGGACTGCTCGGGTCGAACACCGAGGCGGGCCCCCCCGAGAGAATCAGGGCTCGCGGATTTTCTGCTTTGATACGCTCCAAACTGGCGGTTCCCGGCAGAATAACCGAGTATGCCCGTAGCTCCCGGATACGGCGGGCAATCAGGCGGGTGTACTGCGAACCATAGTCGAGGATGACCACGCTCATGCGAGAAGCATAAGGCTCGAGGCGGTAAGCTCCAAGATGTTGAGGGCTTATACGAACTCCGCCTGAACCGTTCTGCAGATCAACACAAGATGATCCCCTCACTGACTGCGCCTCAAGCGGGGTACCCAGAAACAAACCAGGGGGATTTCTTATCATCCGCCCTGACGGCTAGCCCCCTGAAAGACCTTGGGGAACCGCGCCTTCAGCCTTGCCCACATTTTGATGCTTGTCTGGCCTCCGGCGCGGCCTGCTCGCGCTAGCGCAGGCTGATGGTAACCCCACCAGGGTTAGGCACCTCGATCAGCGACTCCACCGGGACACGCCCCTGCACCTGCACGCGGATGCGATAAATACCCGTCTTATCAAACTCAACCCGCCCCGGCAACCGAGCTACCTCGGTGTTGAGCGGCATTTTGGAGCCTTCGGGAATCTCCAGGATAATCAGGCTAGCACTCGGCCCCGGCGGTTGCAGGCGAAACTCGACCGGATATACCGTAGGCTGTTCCACCAGCGTACCCCTGGAGCGTATCCACAAACCAACCCCGGCCAGCAACAAAAAAAGGGGAATCAACCATAGCCAAAGCAAGGCCCGTTGGTTTTGCGGGGGAGGCTCTATAACCTCGAAGGGCGGCTCGAGGCGCTCCTCAATGCGGATGCGACGTGGGGGTGTGAAGCTCGTTGCTGCTGGGGAAGGTTCGTTGACCTGGATGTTAAGGCTCTTGCTGAGGCTAGGCTTTTCGGGCATCTGTTTTGCCTCCCCTCGCAGCATGAGGGAATCCTCGAGCGAAGACGAGACCCCCTCCTGCTCAGAGAAATCCCCCCTTACCTCCCCCTCAGCCTGCACCCAGCGCTCCCGCTGGTTCGGCTGGGGCTCACTTGCTGGCGAGGATGGGTCCTGTGGCTCACGCAAGGCAAGTGGCTCGAGTTGTGGCACGAGGTCTGCATATCCTAGCCGACCCTCCACGTACTCCTCTAGGGCCGCCCTCCAGGGCAAGGCCGGATACACCTCCCCGGCCAACACCTTCAGGGTGTTGAGCAAACCCCAAAAGTCCCACCTATGGGCCGGATTAGAGACCCCCACTCCCCCCAGCCAGACCTGGCTCCCTCGAGCCCAAACGAGCTCTGGAACAATCCAACCAACGGGAACATTGCCTTCCTGTGCCTGATGGAGCAGAGCCAGCAATTGCCGACACCACCGCGTCAGCCGCGCCACGTCCAGCCGTCCAGCCAGCCAGGTAGCCCTGACAGCGCCCACAGGAATTTCGGCAATCCAAGCGTCTTCTGCACGATCTATCCAGGAAAGAGCATGGGGTATGGATAGCTTCGGAGGTTGTTCTAGCAAAGGTCTAAAGACCAGTACATCCAAACCTGTGCGGGCGTCCTGGCCTTCATACACTTCGACAGGCCCTCCTCCCGGTAGCACGATGCGCTCCCGCAACAAGTAGTGCCCCAGGCTTTCCATACCTCGCAGTATATCGCGCCCAAGGAAGCAGGTCTGCGGATGGTGCCAACATGGAGGGTGGTCGGTTCCACATCTCTGCAGTAAGATTGGCCTGAAGCGAACGCATAGTGCGGCTTGCACTTCGACTTCGCTAAATCCTATAATCGGGGTAGAAAGGTCGGCTCTGCCCCGAGGTGAGCTTTACCCTGAAAGGAGCTAGGATGGAGTACAAGGTCACCCTCTCCACCGAGGAGATTGTGCGCGGCCTCAAGCACTACCGCCGTATCGCCAAACAAGACGTTCTTCGGGCTCCGGAGACGCCAAACCCCGACATATTCCGTCTGCACGCCGAAGCCCGGCGCGAAATTTATGCCAAACTGGCCGAGGTGGCCGAAGCCGAAGGCCCAGATGCGGTCGTGAATCGGGCCTTGGAGCTCTATCAAAAGCTGCCCTTTGTCACTGGCACTGCCGAGGACGCACATCCCGAGATCAAAGGCCAGGAAAACGCCCTCGAGAACTTCTTTTTAATGATCGGTCTCGACCCCAAAATTCGCCGCGAGGCCCGCAGGGCACGCAAGCCCCTACAGTAAAGGACACTGGGCGGGGGGTATGGGGAGCACCCCCTAGAGCAGCACGTCTTTATATGAACCTTGAATTGCTTGCTGTTCAAGCCAAAACCTGCACAGCCTGCGGCCTTGCAACGCAGCGCACCCATGTGGTCTTTGGCGAGGGCAATCCCGATGCCCGGCTGATGATTGTGGGTGAAGGACCGGGTGAAGAAGAAGATCTACAGGGACGGCCTTTTGTAGGGCGCAGCGGTCAGTTGCTCGACAAAATCCTGGGGGCCGTGGGGATCAGGCGAGAGAGTGTGTATATCGCCAACATCGTAAAGTGCCGCCCACCAGGAAACCGCGCGCCCGAGCCGCTCGAGGCTAAAACCTGCACCTCGCTCTGGCTGATAAAACAAATCCAACTGGTCAAACCTCAGATCATTGTTCCTCTAGGTGCGACTGCGCTGGAATTCTTCGCCGGCGAAAAGTTGCCCATCACCAAAGCTCGTGGTAAGTTCTTCGATTGGCAGGGCATTAAGATCTTCCCTATGTTTCACCCAGCCTACCTGTTGCGCAACCCTTCACGAGAAGTAGGCAGCCCCAAATACCTTACCTGGCAGGACATCCAGATGGTAAAGAAAACGCTTGATGAGCTGGGTCCCAAAAAGGATGTTGAGGTCAGGGCTGCCAGTCAGCAACCGCTTTTTTAGGCAAAAGATGTCTGAAAACCGCAAATGTCTATCTCCCGCATTGGCCTGCTCCACCTGCTGGTGGTTTACCTAGTCTGGAGCAGCACCTACCTGGCCTTCAAAGTCGGGCTACTGAATGGTTTTGCGCCATTCTGGATGGGAGCAACGCGTTTTATTCCCGCAGCCTTACTCTTGCTTTTGTATGCGCGTTGGCGGGGCTGTCTAGTACCGCTCAAGCGCGCTACCCTGGGAAAACTGGCCTTATCAGGCAGCCTGCTTTGGCTAGGCGGCAATGGCCTCATCCTGGTGGCAACCCAGTACGTGCCCTCAGGTTACGTGGCTTTGATGATCGCTACTACGCCCATTTGGGTTTCCACCATTGAAGGTTTTCTGGATCGCAAGCGACCCTCCAAGCTTCTGGTGCTGGGCTTGCTGATTGGCTTCTTGGGCATCCTGGTCTTGAACGCGCCCAACCTAGGCTCGGCCACCCCTACCAACCTGCTGGCAATTGCGCTGCTGCTCCTCTCTCCGATAATGTGGGCCAGCGGCACTGTCTACACCCAGCGCAGCATTGGCAGCGTGGAGCCGGTGGTCGTATCGGGTTACCAGCAACTTTTTGGCGGAATAGGCTTTCTGCTTACCTCCTTGGCCCTAGGCGAGCAATGGCACACCCCCACGCTCCTGGGCTGGGCCAGCAATGCCTACTTAGTGGTCTTTGGTTCACTAATCGCCTATACCTCTTACATCCTGGCTGTGCGTCTTCTACCCCTAAGCCTCGTCACGACCTACGCCTACGTAAATCCAGTGATCGCCTTGCTGTTAGGCTTTGTGTTCTTGCAAGAGCCCCTAGGGGTTTGGACCTGGGTGGGGGCCGCTTTGGTGCTGCTAGGGGTGGGCCTGGTTTTTCGTAGCCGCTACGAACCCAACGCCTAGAGCACGCTCTAAGCTAGGCCTCCAAGCCAAGGGGTTAGTGCTTAAAGTGACGCGAACCAGTAAAGACCATGGCAATCCCAAGCTCATTGCAAGCAGCAATTACCTCTTGATCCCGCTTGGCACCCCCCGGCTGCACGATGGCGGTGACACCTGCTGCTGCCGCTGCCCGAACCACATCGTCAAAGGGAAAAAAGGCCTCGGAAGCAAGCACTGCACCACGGGCCCGTTGGCCCGCATTCTGGATGGCGCGCTCGGCTGCCCAGATGCGGCTCACCGCGCCCGTACCCAGCCCCACGGTCATCCCATTCTTTGCCAGCACCACGCTGTTCGAACGGGCGTGCTTGCTCACATACCAGGCAAACTTGAGGTCGAGCAGTTCCTGGACTGTGGGAGTACGCTCGGTCACATAGCGCAGCTCAAGCTCTTCCCAGCGCCGGAAATCCCTGTCCTGAGCTAGAAAGCCGCCCACCAAGGGCTGAAACTCCTGTCTATCGGCCTCTTCCATAGCCGCGACCAGTAAACGCAGGTCTGGCTTTTTGCTACGGAACCAGTCCAGGGCCTCGGGGCTCACCTCAGGGGCAATGAGCACCTCGAGGAATGTACCCCTGGTGGCCATCGCAGTCTGTAGGTCCACCGGGCGGTTGAATGCTACCACCCCACCAAACACCGAGACGGCATCGGCGTCGCGGGCACGCTCCCAGGCAGTTTTAGCATCATCAGCCAAGGCTACCCCGCACGGGTTGGCGTGCTTGACGACCACGCAAGCTGGCAGCTCGAGCTCCCTAACCAAGCTCCAGGCCGCGTCCGCATCGGCATAGTTGTTGAAACCCATGGGTTTACCCGAAAGCACCTTTGCGTGCAGCACTGGCCCGGTCTGGCCCTCGAGGGCGTACAAAGCTGCTTCCTGGTGTGGGTTCTCGCCATAGCGCAGCTCCACCCCCGGTAGGCGCTCCAGGGTCAGGAGCTTGATCTGGGGAAACTTCTCATGAGCCAGAAAGTTGGCAATGGCCGCATCGTAGGCGGCAGTGTGGGCAAAGGCCTTGTAGGCCAACCTGCGGCGAAACTCGCTGCTGATGCCAGTTCGTAAGGCATGCAGCACCTGTGCATAGTCGGCAGGGTCACAAACCGGCAGCACAGCCTGATGGTTTTTGGCAGCCGCGCGCAGCATAGCTGGCCCACCGATATCGATGTTTTCCAGACACTCTTCAAAAGCAGCCCCGCGTGCTAGCGTCTCGCGAAAGGGATATAGGTTGACACATAGCAGATCAATGCGGGTAAGGTTGTGGGCTTCCAACTCCGCCTCGTGCTGAGGGCTCCTGGTAGCCAGTAGGCCTGCATGAATGCGGGGGTGCAGGGTCTTCACCCGCCCATCCAGGATCTCGGGAAATCCTGTAACCTCAGACACGCGGGTAACCCTCAAACCCGCCGCTTGTAAGGTCTTGTAGGTTCCACCTGTGGAAACTAGCTCAAACCCCAACTCTGCCAAGCCTGAGGCGAACTCCACCAGACCTGACTTGTTCGAAACTGACAAAAGCGCGCGCATACCCGAAAAATCATACCCCCTTATCCGGCCCTAGCAGACCTGCAGTCCCAAGCTCCCGGCCCCGCTAGAATAGTTGGCATGGGCACGAGCATTTATGATTCAATCAAAAAGGAGATCGTCGAAGCCACGAAGCGAGGGGATACTGCCACCCGCGACTTCGCCCGCGTGGTCAAAGCCGAACTCGATCGCAAGGGTGACGGCAAACCCCTGCCAGATACCGAAGCAGTCAAGATTCTCAAGGCCCTGCGAGTTACGGCAGAAGAGAGCCAGAATGCCTTTGAGCTCGCCTTCCTGGAAAGATTCCTACCAAAAGAGCTGAGCGAAGCCGAGATTGAAGCTTGGATTCGCGCTAACGTGGACTTCTCCAAGCTCAAATCGCCCATGGCTGCTATCGGTCTTGTAACCAAGGCGCTGGGGCCATCCGCGCCAGGAGAGCGCGTAAAGCAGGTCGTTGAGAAAATTACCAAAGGCTAGTTGCCTGACTTAGGGTGGCACCACCTCCCTAAACTGTGCTCGATGAAGATACCTTTTGTATTGCGCGAAGCCATAGCCCCTGAGCCTAGCATCCCCCAGCCACGCTGCAAGTAAGGGAGGCAAGCTCCACCATACACCCATCATCGCCCTGGCCGCCTACCAGCAGCTCTGGCCTCCGCTACGCCCGGGGTCTCTTGTGGGTTAGGCTTTTTGCAACGGTGGCTCTGTTGGGAATCTGGTTAGTGGTTTTTCCGAGTTGAGGTGATATAATTAGGTTTTGTGGGGAAGAGGGCGCAGCCGCTGGCGGAAATCCGTCAGAGGAAAGTCCGGGCAGCACAGGGCATGATGCCAGCTAACGGCTGGGCGGGGTAACCCGACGGAATAGTGCAACAGAAAGCAGACGGCCTCTTGCTCTGGCCCTCTCCTCGCAGGCAGTAGGCACAGGCAAAGGGGTCAAGGTGAAACGGTGCGGTAAGAGCGCACCAGTGCCCCTGGTAACAGGGGCAGCTAGGCAAACCCCATCTGCTGCAAGTCCCGTAAGCCCGACAGGGAGAACTGGCCCGGTTCGCCACTACCTGCGGCAGGGACGCTTGAGGTGAGCGGTGACGCTCATCCCAGAGAGATGGCTGCGGAAACAGAACCCGGCTTACGCCTCTTCCCTACCCCAGCTTGCTCTACATCCCCCCACGGGCTTGCTTGTGGGGGCGGTGTTTTTCAATCACTACTGGAGTTACGCGGTTGCAGGCTGCGCACTCTTCTCTAGATAGAGCACACCCCACCTTCAAGGAGGTGGGGTCTGTGAACCCGCCAAGGGAAAAATCCCGGCCCACGACGCCTCCACCCGCCCGCACAGCCGCAGGGGGGTTGTGGCGCGAACAAAGGTATTCGCAAGGACCCCTTCCCTGGATAACACCACCCTTGGAAAAGCCTTATGCCCAGAGGATGCATCTGGTGCCATAGGAGCGTTAGGCACCAGGGGGTCGTCAAGAGGGGCAGGCCTCGATCCTTTGCAACTTTCGGGTCTACGACAAGCCCCAGGAATAGGAAGAGCGGGAACCATCTCCTTCAGCAGAAGGGGGTTGCGCCGAAATTATGACCGGCTGAATTGCGGCCTCAGGCTGGTCAGGGTGTTCCAGACAGTCTAAAGGGACGGGGATGCGGAATGCTAGCGAAGAACGATCTGAAGATCCAGCTCTTCCGCTGATGACATTCGGCGTGGCGCATAACACCGCCAAGGGCGGCTGCGGTGGGAAAGCAGCCCAGTTGGAACCCCTAAGGGTGGGAAAAAGTGGAGTTGAAGTGGGAACTAGTGGTAAAAAGTGGGGATTGCATGGTACATTACGGTTTAGAGCAGCAGCTTCGGTGGGAAACGCCCGTGGGGATAGGTACTCCAAAAGCAAATCTGCACAGGAGATTACAGAATGCCCTTTGGTGAGTACCAATATAACCTCGACGAAAAGGGCAGGGTGGTGATTCCTCAGCCCTTCCGCCCATTTATCGAGGATGGGGTGGTGATCACCAGGGGCCTCGAGGGCTGCCTCTACATGTACCCCCTGCTGGCCTGGAATAACATTGAGCGCCAGCTACAAAACGTGCCCCTAATCGATCGCGAGGCACAAGAGCTGGTGCGCTTCTTGTACTCGGGAGCCCACAAAACCCAGATGGACAACGCTTCACGGGTAACCATCCCCCCGCCGCTGCGAAAGTTCGCAGGCCTCGAGGGCACCAACGAGGTCATTGTGGCCGGCGCCCCCACCCGCCTCGAGCTCTGGAGCGAGGAGCGGTGGTGGGCTGCCATTACCAAGTTCGTCGAAAACCCGACCACCCCCGAGGCCCTGCGTGGCCTGATTGGATGAGGCATGTATGCGCGCCTTCACCTATCAACCCAGCTACTCCTGCAGCCCGGAGGAGAGTGCATGAACCACACCCCGGTGCTCTACCAGGAAGCCCTGGAATGGTTGGCCGTGCGGCCAGGAGGCATCTACGTGGACGCCACCCTAGGTGGTGCTGGGCACACACGGGGCATCCTAGAGCGGGGTGGTCAGGTAATTGCTTTCGATCAGGACCCCCAGGCCATCGCCCGGGCCCAAGGCTCGAAGCTGCCGCAACTCACACTGGTGCTGGCCAACTTCCGCGAGCTGGTGCCCGAACTCAACAAGCGTGGTGTTTCACAGGTTGACGGCCTCCTGGCCGACCTGGGGGTCTCGAGCTTCCATCTCGACGATGCCAGCCGCGGCTTCAGCTATCAGCAGGAAGGCCCGCTGGACATGCGGATGGGCCAAAGTGAACTAACCGCCGAGGAGGTGGTCAACACCTACCCAGAGGAGACGCTTGCCGAGATTCTTTTCCGTTATGGCGAGGAGCCGCGTGCGCGCCGTATTGCCCGCTTTATCGTGGAAAACCGCCCTATCCACACCACCACCCAGCTGGCCGAGGTAGTTCGCCAGGCCACTGGCTTTCGCCGGGCAGGACACCCGGCCCGCAAAAGCTTCCAGGCCCTGCGAATTTATGTCAACGATGAGCTGGGCGCCCTGGAGCAGCTTTTGCGCGGTGCCGAAGGGGTGCTAAAGCCTGGGGCAAGGCTGGTGATCATCAGCTTTCACTCGCTAGAAGACCGTCTGGTTAAGCGTTTCCTGCGGGAATCCACGCTCCTCCGACCCCTTACCAAAAAGCCCATAACACCTTCTGAGGCCGAACAACACAAAAACCCTCGAGCCCGCAGCGCCAAGATGCGCGTAGCCGAGCGCGTAGAAGGAGGAACCGCATGAGAGCCGCATTGCGATGGGGCCTGGTGTATTTGCTACTGCTCACCGGACTCACTGGCCTGGGCCACTACAACCAGCAGCTGAACACCCGGCTGGCGGCTCTTCAGACAAAGGAAAGCGATCTCAGGCAAAAAGAAACCCGTCTGCTGTTGCAGCGTTATCAGCTCACGGCTCCCTTGGCCCTGCGGGCCTGGGCTGAGGCCAACGGCTATATTCCCATGAGCCTGGGCCGCTGGGCCGAGCCGAAAAGGAGCACCCCATGAATCGCCTAGGAAGCTACGAACAGGCCGCCTTAAGCCGGGGCTGGGTGTTGCTGCTAGCCTTGTTGGCCTTTGTGCTGGCGCTGGGGTATGGCTTTTATATTCTCTGGCACAATGCCCCCGGCCTGACCTTGCGCCCCCTCCCCAGCCAGAGCGCAGCCCTCCCCCTGCGGGGCCGCCTAGAAGCTATCGATGGCACCCCCCTGGCCTTGAGCACCCCCCAGGAAGCCCGGCTGTACCCGCTGGGGCCCTCGGCGGCCCAGCTCATTGGTTTTGGTGAGCGGGCCAGCGGCAAGGGGCTTTCAGGCCTCGAGCTCGATCTGGATAAACTACTCTCATCGGGCCAGAACCTGCGCCTGACCATAGACCCCCAGGTGCAGGCCATTGCTGAGCGGGCACTGTGGCGCGGTCTCGAGGCCGCCGGCGCTGACTGGGGCAGTGCCGTGGTGATGGAAAGCCAGACCGGACGGCTCCTGGCGGTGGCCAACGGTCCTGCCTTCGACCCCAGCGCCCCCCGCGGCGATATCCGGCTGGATGTCTCCTGGCGCAACCACGCCTTCGCTTATGCCCTCGAGCCTGGTTCAACCGTAAAAGCGTTAACTGCCGCTGTACTGCTTGAGGAGAACGTAGCCCGGCTAGAGACCAAAGTCCATGCCCCCATGAGCCGGCACATCGCCGGCTGGACAATCAACGATCCGATTAAGCACCCCGAGACCCTCACCTTGAGTGAGGTGCTCAAATACTCCTCAAACGTGGGCATCACCACCCTAGCCGAGCGCATACCACGCAAAACCCTGTTTGACTACTTCAAGAAGCTACACCTCATGGACGAGGCTCCCCTGCCACCCCTGGTTCATCAGCCGCGGATCGGTGTGCAGGTGGCTACCCCCCAGGTGCGGCCGCTGCAGCGCTGGGGACCCGCCGAGTATGCCAACGCAACCTTTGGCCAGGGTTTCCTAATCACCCCTTTGCACCTTACCGCTGCTTTTAACACCCTGGCTGATGGGGTTTACCGCCAGCCCATTTTGTTTGCGGGCAGCAGCGGGAAAAGCGCAACAGTATTCAGAGCCCAGGTGGCACGTGATATCCGCCAAACCCTTACCAAGAGCATTACTGAAAACGCCCGGCTGCCCGGCTATGCGTTAGGGGGCAAGACCGGCACGGCCCAAGTGGTGGTGAATAGGCGTTATAGCAACAGCGTGTACACAGCCCTGTTCGCTGGCTTCATCCCATCTGACAGCCCGCGTGTGACGGTGGTGGTTGCGCTGTTTCACCCCAAAAGCCGCATCCACGGTTCTCAGGTAGCTGCCCCCATCTACCGCGAGATCGCCGCACAGATTCTTGCCCTGTGGGGCATCCCCCCACAGCCCCAGTTGGAGCCTCCATCGAAGAAGGGTAAACTGGTTCAGTGATGAGTGTCTTGTGTAAGTTGGGGAAAACACTCAAATAAGCTATGGAGCATAACAGCCACAAGGAACTCCGACCCGAATGGGTTGCCCGCCTTACAGGCGGGCGGGTGCACCAGGGCACCTCCGTAGCCCACGACCTGCACTGGGACTCCCGCCAAGTTGGGCCTGGGGTAGCCTTCTTTGCCCTGCCAGGCGCCCAGACCCACGGGCGCGAGTTTGGCCTGCAGGCTTTGCAAGCCGGGGCTGCTTTTGTGGTCAGCGACCTGGCCCATCCCGGCGCAGTACAGGTGGCGAGGCCTGAGCGGGCCTTGCTGGCGGTGGGGCGGGCCCTGCGCGAGCAGTTTGCCGGCACGGTGCTGGCTGTGGGTGGCAGCTCCGGCAAAACCACCACCAAGGAATGCCTGGCCCAGGGCCTGGCCTGGCCAGCCCCCGAGGGCAACCTCAACAACGCACCTGGCCTGACCCGGTTCTTTTTCCACCTGCAGCAAGCCGAAGGCTGCGTGGTGGAGTTGGGCATAGACCGCTTGCTGGAAATGGCCGAGCTCACCTATCTGGCCCGGCCCGATATGGCCGTGCTCACCAGCCTGGGGGTAGAGCACCTGGAGGGGTTGGGGAACCTCGAGAACGTCATCCGGGAGGAAAGCTGGCTGCTGCAGGTCAGCCCCATCCGGCTGGCCAGCGTGCAGGCCGCCCAATTGCTGAGCCTGCCCGGCCTGAAAACCTACGGTATTGGCGCGGGGGACTTCCGCGCCGAGGAGGTGGAGATGGGCCTCGAGGGCAGCCGCTTCCGCTTCGAAGGGCACACCGTGACCCTCCCCTACCCTGGGGTGGGGCCGGTGCTGGGGGCACTGGCCGCGCTGGCCACCGCCCGTATGCTGGGAAAGCCCTTGGGGGAGACCATCGAGCGCCTGGCCGAACTCAAACTGCCGCCGGGCCGGATGCAGCGCCTGCAGCTGGGAGGGGTGGATTTCATACACGACGCTTACAACGCCAATCCCCTATCGTTGCGGGCCGGGATGGAGTTCCTGCAAACCTTGCCAGGCCGAAAATGGCTGGTGCTGGGGCACATGGCCGAGCTGGGGGAGGAGGCCCTCAAGTACCACCTCGAGGCCGCCCGGCTGGCCGCGGGCACGGGTTCAAACCTGGTCTTCGTGGGCCCTTTTGCTAAGCAGCAGGCCGCCGAGGTAGGCGGTGCAGCCTTTGAGACCATCGAGGAGGCTGCGGCCTACCTGGCCCAGGCGGTAACCCCGGGGGACCTGGTCTACCTGAAGGCCTCGCGAAGCGCGGGCCTCGAGCGCCTGCTGGAACTGTGGCCCAAGGAGGGGGTATGAGGGCGGGGTGGGTGGCCTGCGGGATATGGCTGGCAGCCTGTGCTCCCCAGCCCCAGACCCCGGCTACCGGCGGGCCCATCCTGATTGAAGGCGGGGTGGTGGAGGGGCGGGTGGTGCGGGCGGTGGGGCTGCAACTGGCCCTGCCCAGCCCCACCCCCTGGGTGGCCCGCAACGGCCCCACCCTCCTGGCCGCTTACCCCTTCCAGCTTCTGGTCTACCAGAATGGCTTCATCCAGGAGAGCCTGCCCCTTCCGGGGGTTCCCACCTTTGTACGGGCCAAGCCCCTGCCACTGGTGGGCCTAGAAGACCGGCTTTTTGTGCCGGAGCGGGGAACGCTCGCTTTCAAAGCCAAAGACGCGCTCAACACCAAAGCAGGGGTCTACTGGCTGGCCGAGGAGGGGCTTTACCTCGAGCGCCGCCTGCTGGCCGGAGGGCGCTTTAGCTTCCTCGCTGCGAATCAGCGCTACGTGTACGCTTTTGCGCGCGAAGCTTTGCGCCTGCCCGACAACCTGCGGGTCCCCCTACCCGCTGGGGTGCGGGCCGCGGTGGTGCTGGACGAGCTTTATGTGCTCACCCCCGAGGGCTTGTACCGCCTGAGCCTGGAGGGCTTGCGCCTGGGCTTCAGGGCTGGCTCGTACAGGGGCCTCGAGACCGACGGGGCCTACCTCTACACCCTCGAGGGAAGCCGCCTGCTTACCTTGCGGCTCAACCTGGAGCTGGCGGGGCTCGAGGTCTGGCTCAGGCCTTCTTCAGGCCAGGAGGTGCCATGAACTCGCTCGTTGCCGCTTTGCTCCTAAG
>Ga0272447_1001364_pt1 | contig 15477 bp, 14 predicted proteins | sample YNPCB0133_FD_194589 | JGI IMG/M metagenome (GOLD analysis project Ga0272447, IMG submission 194589) | Hot spring microbial mat communities from Yellowstone National Park, WY, United States - YNP-CB-013-3 | ecosystem: Environmental > Aquatic > Thermal springs > Hot (42-90C) > Sediment | place... | reverse complement strand
GGGGGGTGGGAGAAGTTCAGAGAGTTGCACCTCGTTCCTGTAGCCACTGGACAGCTAGCCTGTGCTGGCGTTTTTGCGCATAGGCTAAGGGAGTGTATCCATCCTGATTGCGAGGGTTTAGTTCGGCCCCATGCTCCAGCAAAAGCTCCAGCATCGGGACATGTCCTCCCCAGGCAGCCCAGTGCAGGGGCGTTGCTCCAAAGCGGCTGCGGGCATTGACGTTAGCCCCGTACAGGATCAGAAAGCGAGCAATACCTAGATGTCCTTGGGCCGCTGCCTCGTGTAAAGGGGTTCGCCCTGCTTCGTCGACTGCATCCACAGGGGCTCCTTTAGAAAGTAGGCGGGCCAGAGCACTTTTCCGACCCGTGGCCACAGCCCAGTGAAGAACCCTACAGACGTCTGCTCCTTGTTGGATCAGCAGGCTGATGACTTCTGCTCGATCGGCCAAGACAGCCCGATGCAGAGGAGTGTACCCATGGCGGTCTGGCAAGTTGATATCGCTGCCTGCTTTCAGAAGCCGCTCCACCCCTTCCACCTGGCCGCTGGCGGCAGCCAAATGGAGAGGGGTAGCACCTGTGGGATCCAAGGCATTGGGAGAAGCGCCATGGGCCAAGAGCAAATCCAACAGTTCCAAATCGCCAAGGAGTGTCGCTTTATGAAGCAAAGTCATTCCCTGAGCATCGACAGCATTCACATCTTCCCCCCGCTGCAAATGGGCCAATAATTGTTTTAGATCTCGATTGGCAAGAGCTTGATGAAGCGCTTCACTCATAACAGATAGAAATAAAAAAGCCAAGTTGCAATGAAGTTGGGCAACAGGAAGGGATCCTCGATAGGCCGGAATGGAGGCTCCAAACAACTTGGGCAAAGTCTAACACTGGATCCCTGCTGCTGAGGGAAGCGGGAGAACCAAGCGCTTGGTGGGATCCCTTGGTCAAGCCGGGGCCGCAGCGATAGACTAGAGCTGGTTTTTGGCCAGGTCTGTTCCCGATCCCTTAGTTGCGCCACCGTTTATGGATTACTACGCGATCCTGAACCTATCTCCTGCAGCGGACATTGAAGAGATTAAACAGGCGTTTCGACGGTTGGCGCGGCAGTTTCACCCTGATGTGGCAGGGGAGGGATCCCGAGAGCGTTTCCAACAAATCCTCCAAGCCTACCAAGTGCTGAGCGACCCTGAGCAGCGGCGGCGCTACGATGCACAACGTCAATCTGCACAACGTCAATCTCCACCCAGCTCTCCTGCTGCCGGCGAAAGGCGGGTGGTCATTCGCAGCATAGGCCCCTCATCGGCAGAGCAGCCCAATCCGGAAGGGCTCAAGGAGGGGATTGCCCGCGTCAAGGCAGCCTGGCGGGAGCGGAAGTTGCCCACGGCGGTGGCCCAGGCGGAGGCGCTGCTGAAACGGTTTCCCAACTCCAGCGAGGCCATCCACATCTTGGCGTTGGCCTACCAGCGCTTCGGCAACCATTTGATCTACGAGGGGCGCTATCAGCAGGCGGAAGCCTACTTGAGAAAAGCTTTGGCCACGGAGCCGCACAACCGAGAATTGGCCTTTGAAATCAAGCGAGATTTAGCCCGTCTGGGCATTCGGGAGGGATCCCGCTAACTTGCCTGCGTTGGGATCCCCAACGTCTGAGCTGCCCACTGCCGGAGCTGCTGGCGGTTGACCTTGCCTTGGGCGTTGCGTGGGATCCCGCTACACCATAGCCACCGCTTGGGGTGTTTGAAGGGGCTTAGTTGTTGCGCGAGGTGCCGCTTTAGGTGTTCCTCCAGCTCGTCGGCGGTCAGAGGGATCCCAACCTTGGGCACAGCCACGGCCACCAGCTGCTGTCCCCACTCCTGGTCAGGCAGGCCCAGCACCCAGACATCTTCCACCCAGCCGCTGGCGCGGATTTCCCCTTCCACCTCAGCCGCCATCACTTTTTCCCCTCCCGTTAGGATTAGGTCGTCGGCGCGGCCCAGCCAGTGGAGGTGACCTTGGGAGTCGAGGTAGCCCCAATCCCCAGGGGCAAAACCCTGCTGTTGCCACTTGCCCAGGCCCTCAGCCTCCCCCGCCAAGGGGTAGTAGCCTAGGGCCAGGGATTCGGCCCAGACGTGGATAGAGCCCACTGTCTGCACGGGTAGGGGATCCCCGGCTTCGCCCCGGATCTCCAGGCGGGCATGGGGTAGGGGTCGACCCAAGCTGTCGCTCCCTTGTAAGAAGGCTTGCGGCAGCAGCGTACATACCTGGGAGGCGGTTTCGGTCATGCCGTAGGTGAGGGCCAGGGGCAGGTACAACTGCCGGGCCCGTTGTCGCAAGCTGGGCCAGGTAGGGCCGCCGCCAACCAAAATGGCCTGGAATTGGCGCAGGCTTTCCAGCACTCTCGGCCGGGCATCCAGTAGCAGCCGTTGCAACTGGGTGGGCACCAGGGACAGGAAGCTACCCGGCAAAGGCGGATCCCAGGCCTCAGCTTGCTGCTGGCGTTTCCAATCCCAGACAATCCACTGCCCGTTGCTCAGCCAGGAGCGAACGGCCTGCATGAGGCCGCTGACGTGGTACAAGGGCAGCATGCAATAGCTATGGACAGACTCCACGCCGAAGTGCTGTTGGTGGGCTCTGGCGGAGGCGCTGAGGGTACGCCAGGAGTGCACCGCCCATCTCACCTGGCCGCTGGAGCCACCAGTAGGGATCCCAATCACTGGCCAATCAGCGCTGGGCAAGATCCGCTGCCAGTGCCCCAGAGGGGAGGTGGAGGAGGTGGGATCCCCCTGCAACTGCCCTTGCCGCCAGCGCCAAGCGGATCCCAGGCCAGCCAAAGCCTGGCTCCACTCTCGTTCTCCCCAGCGGGGATTGGCCAAGAAGAGGGGGATCCCCAAGCGCTGGCAGGCCAAAACCAAAGCCCACACCTGCAGCGGATCCGAGTCTGCCACCAGCAGAGGCACAGCCTTTTCTGCCAGAGGACGTAGGTGTCCTTCCAGGTTAGACAGGCGCTCCTTCAAGCTGGGAGAGCAAGAAGAGTTGGAGGCCATCATGGCAAGGGGATCCTCAGCCTACACGCCACGGCAGTCAAAGGCCAGCGGGTACCTACAAGCCAGCTCGGCAGTTTTTGGAGCATGGCTTATCATGATCTAGGTTTGGAGTAGGAGGTGGGGTTTGTGATCGAGCCCATTTTGCTGGGGATCGTCTTGGGGATGGTTCTAGTGACCCTAGCAGGCTTGTTTGTGTCGGCCTACCGGCAGTATCAGCGTAGCAATAAGATGGGTCTGTAAAGGCAGGTAGTCCAGCCAACTGGTCCTGGCCTGCAGCCAGGAAACTGGCCAAGGGGGTAAGGCGGCAAAGCCATGCAGTGGCTGCGCACGGTGGCGGCGTTGCGGGAGCAAGTGGCCAAGTGGCGGGGATCCACCATCGGCCTGGTGCCAACGATGGGATCCCTGCACGAGGGGCATCTTAGCTTGATTCGCCGCTGCCGCCAGGAGTGTGACCACACGGTGGTCAGTATTTTCGTCAACCCGCTGCAATTTGGCCCCAATGAGGACTGGGAGCGCTACCCCCGCGATGAGGAGGGAGATCGAGCTCTGTGTGAAGCCGCAGGCGTGGATGTGGTTTTTGCCCCCGACCTGCAAGAAATGGGAGCGGACCCGGCATCTGCTAGAGATCGCACTTGGGTCGATCCCCCGCCCTCCCTCTTGCAAACCCTCTGCGCTCCCCACCGGCCAGGCCACTTCCGCGGTGTAGCCACCATTGTGGTACAACTGCTAAACCTGGTCCAGCCCCAGCGGGCTTACTTTGGCCAAAAGGATGCCCAGCAACTGGCCATCATCCAGCGGCTGGTTCAAGACCTGAAGATTCCCACCACCATTGTCCCCTGCCCCACCGTTCGAGAGGCGGATGGCCTGGCCTACAGTTCCCGCAACCGCTACCTCTCGGCAGAGGAACGGCAGGTGGCAGCGGGCCTCTACCGCGCTTTGCGCCGGGGCTATGAGCACTGGCAGGCCGGAGATTCCTCTGCTGAAGGGATCCTAGCGGCGGCGCGTGCCGAGCTGGAGCACACCCCTGAGCTGCGCCTGCAATACCTAGAGCTGGTGGATCCGCAAAGCCTCCAGCCCCTCCCGGCAGTAAAAGACAAGGGGCTCCTAGCTATTGCAGCCTACGTCGGGCAAACGCGCCTCATCGACAACTTACTTTTGGCAAGGGAGAACAGCGATTTGCTGCCCCAAAAGGAAGAGGGGGCCCTGCTGCCTTCTCCAAAGAGAGGGCGCCGTCCCCTGATTGCCATTGATGGCCCTGCAGGAGCGGGTAAGTCCAGTGTGGCCCGAGCGGTGGCCGCTCAGCTGCAGTTGCTGTACCTGGACACAGGGGCCATGTATCGGGCTATTACCTGGCTAGCCCTGCAGCGGGGGATCCCGTTGGACGACGCCGAGCAGCTCACCCAACTGGCTGCCCAAACTCAACTGAGGCTGCAAAGCGGCCCCTCCCCTGACGAACCAACCCGCATCTGGGCCAATGGCCAAGAAATTACCCAGGCCATTCGCTCTCCTGAAGTAACCCGCTGGGTTTCACAGGTGGCGGCAGTGCCAGGGGTGCGACAGGAGTTGGTGAAGCAGCAGCGCCTCCTAGGTCGAGATGGAGGTGCCGTTCTGGAAGGACGCGATATTGGTACCCATGTCTTTCCCGATGCTGAGCTAAAAGTCTTCTTAACGGCCTCGCTGGGAGAGCGGGCGCAGCGTCGGCAACATCAGCTGCAGGCGCAAGGGCAGGTAGTGTCCTTGGAAGAACTAAAAGCCCAGCTGGAGCAGCGGGATCGCTACGACAGTGAGCGTCAGATTGCGCCCTTGCGGCCTGCTCCCGATGCCATTGTGATCGATACGGATCACCTAAGCCAGGCCGAGGTGGAGAACAAAATTGTGACGTTGTACCGGCAGCTTTTGGAGAAGGCCGGCTCAGATCAGCCCGATGCAAAAGGCTAAGCCGCGAAGTGAGGTAGCTGGATAAAGGAAGTGCCTCCCCAACGCAAACGCCTTCTCTCCGGCTCTGGGTAGTCGGGAACGCTATGGGTAGTCTGCTTCTCCTTGCCGTTTTACTCCTTGTCTCAGCGTTTTGCTCCGGTGCGGAGACAGCCATTACCGCCATGGACAACCTGCGCCTGGAGTCCCTCATCGAGGACAAGGGGGATCCGCAGGGGTTCTACCGGCTGGTTCAACAGCAGCGGTCACAGCTCATCACGAGCTTGCTGCTGGTGAACAACTTTGTCAACATTGGCATTGCTGCCCTGGCTACAACCATCTCCATCGAGCTGCTGGGATCCCCGCTGGGGGGCTTGGTTGCCACCCTGCCCACCACGATCCTGGTGCTCTTGATAGGCGAAGTGGCTCCCAAGTCCTTGGCGGTCAGCCATCCGCTGGCAGTTTTCCGCTGGGTGGTGCGGCCTGTCTATGCCCTAGCGGTGCTGCTGCGCCCTTTGACCCATGCCTTCGAGGGGCTTGTTGGCAGACTTTTTCATCTCCTGGAGCTTTCTCCCTTGACGTCCACTACTTCTCTCAAGGATTTGGAACTGTTGATTGATGTGTTGGGGCAGCGGGGGCTGCTGGACTGGCAGAAGCGGCGCCTGTTCCGCGGTGCCCTAGCTTTAGATGGGCTGCGGGCCCGGGATGTGGCCAAGCCTAGAGTAAAAATGGAAACCATCTCCCACGATAAGACGCTGCAGGATGTGGTGAAACTCTGCCTGGAGACAGGCTACTCCCGCATCCCCGTCCAAGGGGAATCCAAAGACGAGATTGTGGGCGTCATCCACCTCAAGCAGGCCCTGCGCCACCTGGAGCAAGAAGGCAATGTCGAGGTAACCAAGGCGATGTCGCCGCCCTTTTTTGTCCCCGAGACCAAGCGCGTCAGCCTACTGCTTAAAGAGATGCTGCGCTCCCGCCAACACCTGGGGATTGTGGTGGATGAATTTGGCGGCACCAGTGGCCTCATCACGCTGGAGGACATCTTGGAGGAGCTGGTGGGGGAGATCTACGACGAGAGCGACCTCTCTCCCCTGCTTTCGCGGCGGCAACAACGGCAGCGCTCCGCCTCTAGGTAACTTTTGCAGAGTCTTCGTTGGCGGGATCCCGAAAGCTTGGGTCGTCGGGGTAGCGGGCCACAAAAAAGAGCCAAAAGCTGTGGATCCCCAAGCCTAGGCCCCACCAGCCTAGTAGAGGTAGCAGCCACGGCCAATCGGCCCGATACAGCTGTTGGAAAAACACCAGCCCCGAGGCGCTGCAGAGAAAAACAGCCAGATGAGTTGCGTAGGTGTAGCGGTCATCCAGCTTGCGAAACTCGGGATCCCGACGGGAGGGTTTGCGGGGCCAGCGCGGCGGCATGGCAAAACCGTCTAGTTAAAATTTTCTCCAGTGTAGACCATTCCAACCCCAGCCTTTTGCTCCTCAAGGTCACTGCCGCCAGCGACAACTGGGGGGATCCGTCTCGGCTGGCTGGTCCTCAAACTCCAGGGGGCCCCCCTCAGTGTACAGGTGCAGGTCAAACCAAAAGGTGGATCCCTGTTCCAGCTTGCTTTCTAGGCAGATGCGGGTTCGGTGCTTCTCCAGGATGTTGCGCACGATGGCTAGGCCCAGGCCAGTGCCCTCCAGGGTATGTACCCGGTTCTCCACTCGGAAAAAGCGCTCGAAAATCCGCTCCTGATCCTCCGGGGCGATGCCAATGCCAGTGTCGGCCACCGCCACCCGCACTGCCTGTGGGGCTCCATCCGGCCGAACCACCAGGTGGGCATGCACCGTCACTGTGCCTCCGGAGGGGGTGAACTTGATGGCATTGCTCAAGAGGTTGGTCATGACCTGCAAGAGGAGATCGTAGTTGCCCCACACCGGCGGCAGATCCGGATCGAGAAACTGGCGCAGCAGGATCCCCTTGTCGCGGGCTTGCAGGTGATGGGTGCGCAGGGTTTGCTCGATAACGGCGGAGATGTCAACAGCCTCAAAGTGATACTGCTTGCCCGACTCTAGGCGCGACAAATCCAATACGTCATTGACCAAACGAGTGAGGCGATCTGTTTCGCGGTTGGCAATTTCCAGGTAGTCCAGCCGCTCCTGCGGCGACATTTGCTCGCCATACTCGTAGAGGGTCTCGATGAAGGACTTGATGCTAAATAGAGGAGTGCGCAGTTCGTGGCTGATGTTGCTGATGAACTGGGCTTTGGCCTCGTTGAGCTCTGCCTCGCGGGTAATATCCTGCACGGTGATGACAATCCCCTTGAGGTTTTGCCGCCGCGGGTCGGACACTGGCGAAAGCAGGATGCGGATAACCCGCTTGGTAGGGCTGGTGAGGTTGACGCGAATTTCCTCTGCCTCTTGATCCCCGCGGGCAATTTGCGTGAGCGGGCGGGCCAGTTGCTGCCGCAGATCCTCGGGCAAGAGCTCCAGCAAGGGTTTGCCCAGGACAGGCTCGCCTTCCCAGCCAAACATGCGCGCGGCAGCTGGGTTGAGCAGCAGGACCCGAAACTCGGCATCCAGCAAGATGGCCGCATCGACGATGGAAAACACCAGCGTCTCCAGCTTAGCCTTGGCAGCAGCCAGTTCCTCGATGTTCTGCTCCTCGTAGCTCTGCAGCCGCTCTGCCATCTTGTTAAAGCTGTCGATGAGTTGGGCCAGCTCCCCCCCAAAGGGCAGGTCGATGCGCTGTTTGAAGTTACCCTTGGTGATTTCCTGGACGCCTTTGACCAGCTCCTTGATGGGGTAGGTGATGGTGAGAGCGTTGACCACGGCTCCCAGGATGGCCAGAACCCACACCGCCAAAAACACCCCAATCGAGACCTCGCGCGCCAGTTGCGTAGAGCGCACCAGGGCAGGGTTGGGGTTGATGCCCAGGGCCAGGGTGCCCAAAAAGCGGCCCTGATGGTAGATGCCAACAAAAATGTCCGTCACCCGCCCGGCAGGGGTGAGGTGGGCGCGCACCAGGGGCTGGCCCTCAGCAGGCGGACGGTTGCCCGGCAGTTGCATGCGACGGGCAAGGCTGAGAGAGGTTTTCACCTCCTGGTTGGAAAACGGGATCCCGTAGTAGATGTTCCCCTCGGGGTCGGCGTAGAGCAAATAGCGGATGCTGCTGGTGCTCTCAAAGTATTGCCGCGACAGTTGGGCCACTTCACCAAGGCGCTCTTCAGCAATGAGGGGAGCAACATTGGCTGCCAATAGCAACCCTAGATCCCGGCCAAAGCGGGCCTCGTTAAAGCGGGCATCTTGCTGCACGGTGCTGACGGCCCAGAAGGTGAAGCTGCTCACCACCAGCGAGACCACCAGCGTGGCCACAAAGAGCAACTGGGTCTCCAGGCGCAGCTTGTATTTCCAGCGCGCCCACCAGCGCCGCAAGGATCCCAGGGGAGATTCCACTTGGGCTGGCTCTGAGGTGGCCGGGGCAGGAGGCACTGGCTCTGGAGAAGCGGCCTCAGCAGTTGCGGCAACTGGCTCAGCCGGCTCGGCAGTGCTGACAGGAGGCATGGATCCAATAGCAACCCTGGAGAACACTGTCGCCACCATTCTGACATGGGTTCCGACCAGGGCTGAGAGAAGGCTAAATCTTCCGCAAAGAATCCCGAGCCCAAGTGCAAAGAACTATGCCTCTTCCGTCGGCTCGCGGAGAAGTGACACCTGGGGAGGTTGCTCGCAGTGGTGTTGCCGACGCACCGTTTCACCGGCAGCAAGAGTTGGTAGAATTAGAGCTTGTGCTTTGCAAAAGCAAATCCAGATTGCCGGAAACTCAAACCGTGACCCGCGGCCCTGTCAGCCAATTTATCGAGCATCACTTTCGCCACTTCAACGCCGCCGCCCTGGTAGAAGCGGCCAAGGGCTACTCTGCCCACTTGGAAAAGGGCGGCAAGATGATGATGACCTTGGCGGGTGCCATGAGCACGGCGGAGCTGGGCCTTTCCCTGGCGGAGATGATTCGGCAGGGCAAGGTGCACGCCATCTCCTGCACTGGCGCCAACCTTGAGGAAGACATCTTTAACCTCATTGCCCACGACTTCTACGAGCGGGTGCCCAACTACCGGGATCTCAGCCCGCAGCAGGAGCAGGAGCTGCTGGAGCGGCACATGAACCGGGTAACGGATACCTGCATCCCGGAAGAGGAGGCGATGCGGCGCCTAGAAAAAGCTCTGCTGGAAGAGTGGATAGCTGCCGACCAGGCGGGGGAGCGCTACTTCCCGCACGAGTTCATCTACCGCATCCTGCGCAGCGGCAGGCTGGAGCCCTACTACCAAATTAATCCCCGGGATTCCTGGGTTTACGCGGCCATGGAGGCTGACTTGCCCCTCTACGTGCCGGGCTGGGAGGACTCCACCACCGGCAACATGTACGCTGCCCACTGCATCACCGGTGAGATCCGCAATGTCCACACCGTCCGCACGGGCATTGAGTACATGATCCACCTGGCCGATTGGTACACACGCACCTCAGCGGAGTGTTCCGTCGGCTTCTTCCAGATTGGCGGTGGCATTGCCGGAGATTTTCCCATCTGTGTAGTGCCCATGCTGCACCAAGACCTAGGCCGCAAGGGGATCCCCCTGTGGGGCTATTTCTGCCAGATCAGCGACTCTACCACCAGCTACGGCTCCTACTCGGGGGCGGCGCCCAACGAGAAGATCACCTGGGGCAAGTTGGGGGTCGACACACCCAAGTTCGTCATCGAGTCGGATGCCACCATCGTGGCGCCTTTAATTTTTGCCTGGGTGTTGGGGTGGTAAAACTCCCAGGCTGACGCCTACAGCCCATCGCCTGCGCTGCGTGGCCTTACTGCTCAAAGTACAGGATGGCCATCCCTTGCCTGGGCAGGGCTTGAGCCGAAAGTAGCAATGGGTTGCTGAGGGCAGGTTGCGCGGCAGCGGGGGGAAATAGGCGCAAAAACGCCTCCAGAGGCAACAGCTCGCATTGGGACTCCTCGGCGGCGGCGGTGCGATACATGGTGGGGATGACCAACTTGGGCTGCAGCGCTTCGATGGCTGCCTTGGCTGCCTTGGGATCGTAATTCTTCGGCCCACCTCCCACCGGCACCAACAACAGGTCAGGGCGAGAGAGCAAGATGGACTGCTCCCGGCCAATGGGCTGCAGTGCCCCTCCCAGGTGGACAATGTCGATCCCGCCCATGCGCCAGCGCCAGCCTACGTTGAGGCCAAAGCGGGGGCCCCGCGGCATGCGCACCCCCTGCACGCGGATCCCGTCGATGAGGTAGTCGCCCGGCTGAAACAGCACTTTGGGGTTGCCGGGCACCACGTCCAAAGCTCCCTCGTCCAAAAGGCGGCTGCTGAGGAGCACCAGATCGGCAGCGACGCGGGGGGGAGGGTAGCCGGCTGTACAACCGGCTGGCCGAAAGGGGTTAACCAGAAAGCGCTTGCCCTCCCCCTCAAACAAAACGCAACTGTGGTGCAGCCAGGTCAGCTGCAGGCCCTGGGCGCTGGAGCCGGGGGTAAACTCCAGGGATCCCCCTGGAGAAGGATCAGTTTGCGCCCTTGCCCATTGACCCCCTGCGGCAAGGGATCCCAGCAAGCTGGCGCTGACTTGCAAAAGTTGGCGACGCTTCATCGGGTGGGGATCCTTGACACAACCCCGGCAGCCGCCGGCTGGAGCAATCCCGAGGTAGGGATCTGGGCCAAGCGCAGGAAGTTGCTCAGCAGGCGTTTGCCCTCCGCGGTCAAAATGCTCTCCGGGTGGAACTGCACGCCCTGCACATGAAGATAGCGGCGGTGGCGGATCCCCATAATGATGCCGTCCTGAGTTTGGGCCGTCACCTCTAGTTCGTCAGGACAGGTGGAAGCCTCAATCACCAAGCTGTGGTAGCGGGTTGCAACAAAAGGCTGGCTCAGCCCCTCAAACACTCCCACCCCTCGATGATAGATGAGGGAAGTCTTGCCGTGCATCAGCTCAGGTGCGCGCACGATCCGACCGCCGTAGACCTGTCCAATGCACTGGTGACCCAGACAGACGCCCAAAATCGGCAGCTCCGGCCCCAGCTCGCGGATCAACTCCAGCGAGATGCCGGCATCTTCGGGCCGTCCTGGCCCTGGAGAAATGACAACCGCCTGGGGACGCATCTGGCGCAGCTGGGCCACTGAAATCTCGTCATTGCGAAAAACTCGTACCCCTGCGCCTAGCTCCCCCAGGTATTGCACCAGGTTGTAGGTGAAGCTGTCGTAGTTGTCGATAACAACCAGCACGATGGCACCCGGCAACGGCACCCCATTTTAGCATTGCCCAGGCTTCAGGGCCCGCAACCCGGAGCCAACACCCAAATCCAGCTTGTATCCTGGAGGGTATAGCACACAAGCAGCAGCAAGGTGGCTAGCTTTTAGGTTGTTTTTGATTTTTCAGATCCCATGAACTTGCTTCTCTCTCCGGCGACCGACTTGCTGGACGAGTTGCGCAGGCTTTTCCCTTTTGAGCTGGATGAGTTTCAGATCCAAGCGATTCAAGCTCTGGCCGCTGGGGAATCGGTGGTGGTCTGTGCGCCTACAGGATCCGGCAAGACCCTGATTGGAGAGTATGCCATCCACCGGGCCTTGTCCCAAGGCAAGCGGGTTTTCTATACAACCCCTCTGAAGGCTCTTTCCAACCAAAAGTTTCGCGATTTCAGCCAGCAATTCGGCCCGGAGCGGGTTGGCCTCCTCACCGGCGACATCTCCATCAACCGGGAAGCGCCGATCTTGGTGATGACCACCGAGATCTTCCGCAATATGCTCTACGGCACGCCGCTCTCTCTGGCTGTCCAGCGCGGGCCCTACGGCAGCGAGAGGGATGCGTGGGAAGAGGCGGAGGCTCTAAGCCGGGATCCCTTGCGGGACGTGCAGGCGGTGATCCTGGACGAATGCCACTACATGAACGACCAACAGCGGGGCACTGTCTGGGAAGAGGCAATTATCTACTGCCCTGCCCACATCCAGCTTGTTGCCCTCTCGGCCACCCTGGCCAACAGCGACCAGCTCACCGACTGGATGAACCAGGTGCATGGCCCCACGCGACTTGTCGATTCCAGCCATCGCCCAGTGCCGCTGCAATTTCACTTTGCCAATCGCAAAGGGCTGTTCCCCCTGCTGGAGCAAACCGAGTCAGGCCAGTGGGTTTGCAATCGCCGCCTGAGAAGCAAGCCCTCCAAGTCAGGCCAGGCTCCCTACGGAGAAGTACCGGATATGGCCCAGGTGGTGGAAAACCTGCGCCGACGGGATATGCTGCCGGCCATCTATTTCATCTTCAGCCGCAAGGGCTGTGACCTGGCGGTGGCCAGTTTGGGAAACTTGGACTTAATTGGCTCTGAAGAAGAGCGGCGGCAGTTGGCCGAGCAGATCGACCGTTTCTGCCAGGAAATGCCAGAGGCAGTGCGCCGGGATCAACTGGATGCCCTCTACCGGGGCATTGCCGCCCACCATGCCGGCCTGTTGCCCGCCTGGAAGGGCCTGGTCGAGCACCTGTTTCAGCAGGGGCTGGTGAAGCTAGTTTTTGCCACCGAGACGCTGGCTGCCGGGATCAACATGCCCGCCCGCACGACGGTGATTTCCTCCCTCTCCAAGCGCACCGACAACGGCCATCGCCTTCTAACTGCCTCTGAGTTTATGCAAATGTCAGGGCGGGCTGGACGGCGGGGCAAAGATGTGATTGGGCATGTGGTGACCTTGCAATCTCCCTTTGAGGGGGCGCAGGAGGCAGCGCGGCTGGCCACGGCAGGAGCGGATCCCCTGGTGAGCCAGTTTACCCCCACCTATGGCATGGTGCTGAACTTGCTGCAGAAGCACTCTCTGGAGGCGGCCCGGGATCTCATCAACCGCAGCTTTGGCCAGTATTTGCTCTCGCTGCAAAGGTTGCCCGAACAACAGGAGCTCCAGCGCACTCGCGCCGAGCTGGAGGAAATTGACCGCCTCCTGGAGGGGATTTCCGACGAAGATATCGCCCGCTACGAGAAAATGCAGGCGCAACGGCGGGAAGAGCGGCGCCTTTTGCGCTATCTGCTCAAACAGCAGGAAGCAGAACCGGATCCCACCCTGCGCCTATTGGCCTTTCCCCACATCCAAGCCCAAGAGGAGAAAATCCGCGCCCTAGAAGCCCGCATCCGCGCCAACCCTGCCCACAGGGTCGGGAAAAAGCTGCTGGGTTTACAGGAAAAGCGCCAGCGCCTGCTCAAGCGCCTCCAGCACTTGGAGCGCCAGAGTGAGTCTGTGCAGGAGTTGCGCTGGCAGCAATTTATGGCCCTGGTGGGCGTGCTGCAGGAGTTCGACTGTCTGCAAGGGTATCAGCCAACAGTTAGTGGGGAAGTGGTGGCTGCTCTGCGAGGGGATAACGAGCTCTGGCTGGGTCTAGCTCTGCTCTCTGGCGAATGTCTAGGCTGTGCCCCCCATCACTTGGCTGGGGTCATTGCTGCTCTGGTGGCCGAGCCTCCCCGTTCAGGTACCTACAGCCGGCTGCGGACTTCTGGGCTAGTTGAGGATGTGCTGCATGGCTTGCGAGGCCTGCGGCGGCAACTGTTCCGCAGCCAACGTCAACACCAGGTGTTTCATGTGCCAATTGGGTTTGAGCCCGATCTGGCCGGGATCGTGGAACACTGGGCCCAAGGGATCCCCTGGGAAAAGCTGGAGGCCAGCACCAACCTGGATGCTGGGGATATTGTGCGCCTGATTCGCCGCACCTTGGATTTGCTCTCTCAGATCCCCCACATTCCTCATTTGCCAGCGGAGCTGCGGGAAAATGCCCGCGAAGCCCAAAAAATGCTGGATCGCTTCCCGGTGAGCGAGCTGATCTAGCAGCACTTTGGCGAGGGTGGGATCATAAGCCCTTGCGCGGCAGTGACTTTCACTACCACCCTGTCCGGGTTAAGGCCTAAGCGAATGGCCTCTTCCCAGTGGCAGGCTAGAATCCAGCTAGCCTCTCCCCTCCGATGAGCACCTGTATCAAACAGGCTGAGCGCGATGGCCGCCTAGCCTCCACCCAGTCAAGTCCGTCCACTTGCGCGTAGTAGCCAATATGCACTTCGACTCAGTTGAAGACTTTGAGCGCTGGATAGAGGATCTGGTAGCTGGCAAGATTGAGCCGCCCAACTACCACGACATTCGCCACGCCAGCCGCGAAGACGCAGAAGAGTGTTTGCGGCTGCAGCAGGAGGAAGCCCGCAAGCTGGGGCTAGATCCGGAAGAGGTAGTGCTGCTGCAGGATCCCTTCAGCGGGGAGTGGCTAGTCCTTGTCCCCTGGAAGCAAATAGAAGCCGGCCTGGATCAGTTTTGGTAGGTGGACTCAGCTATGAGTGAGAGCAACAACCAACAGCCAACTCTGGCCGACGTTTTGGCAGCGGTGGAGCGGCTTGATAAGGAGCTGCAAGAGATCCGCTCAGACCTCGCTGCCACCCGGCAAGAACTGAGGGATGAGGTGCGACGGTGGGATGAGCGCTTCTTCGAGTTCGCCAAAGACACCGCCAACCGCGCCAACACGCTCATCGCCAGCGCTGCTGTTACGGTCATTGCTGGTACTTTGCTGTTGATTCTGAGGGAGGGGAGGTAGCTGTGGACACTCAAAGCCTCAGGATCCCGACTGGGTTCGCTTCCCAGTCCCCGACATGGAAACAGCTTTGACCCGCCTATTAGGCAAATAAACGGAAAGGGGATACGGGAACAGGATCGGGGGCGGGGCTAGCTCCCCTTAGCAGAATTTTTGAGTTTGTGATTCAGGGGCTAACAACGGCATGCCTCTGGAGAGGGGCGCTAGCGGGCCGTAGACCTTAGCAGGAAGAGAGCAGAAACCCGACAGACGCTGCGCTACCCACAAGTAGGAGTGTTTGTTAGCCTCTTGTAGGTCTTTCAGAGCGGTTTGGTCTCAAGCTAGCCTTCCTAGTAAGCCCACGACGCAACCAACAGGCAGGACTGGATGGCAGGCAAGAAGACCAACACCCAACGCTCAATCGAATCCTACGAGCACCGGGACAAACAGCGGCTCAACAACCCGCCTGTGGGACTGGTGACGCCTGAGAACGACCGGGACGCGGGGCAGAAGAAGAAGACCTACGCCTACGACCCGCACCTGGATCCGCAGCTTGTCTGGGCTGGCAAGGCCGAGCACACTTCGTTCGAGGTGCCCACGGTTTCGCTCCACGTCCACGAGCGGATTGACCCGCGCACCATCATCGAGGCTGTGCGCAAGAAAAACGACCAAGCTGGCCCGGTACAACTGGGGTTGTTTGAGGAAGAACGCAAGGAGCCCCTGCGCCAGGCCATCGAATTTTACCAGCACAAGCATGGCTGGACGAACCGGCTGATTGCCGGCGATTCGCTCTTGGTGATGAACTCGCTCTTGGAAAAGGAGGGCATGGCCGGCAAGGTGCAGATGATCTACTTTGACCCGCCCTACGGCATCAAGTACGGCTCCAACTTCCAGCCCTTTGTGAATAAGCGCGACGTCAAAGACGGCAAGGACGAGGATTTGACCTCAGAGCCGGAGCAGATCAAAGCCTTCCGCGACACCTGGGAGCTGGGCATCCACTC
>Ga0272447_1001361_pt1 | contig 15512 bp, 17 predicted proteins | sample YNPCB0133_FD_194589 | JGI IMG/M metagenome (GOLD analysis project Ga0272447, IMG submission 194589) | Hot spring microbial mat communities from Yellowstone National Park, WY, United States - YNP-CB-013-3 | ecosystem: Environmental > Aquatic > Thermal springs > Hot (42-90C) > Sediment | place... | reverse complement strand
TAAATAGAGATAAATGGAGATAGGTAAAGATAGTTAGAAATAGGTAGAGATTAATGGAGATTGGGAGAGTGGAAATTAGTGTAAAAAGTAGTGTAAAAATTGTGTAAACGTTGTTAATATATCAAATATCAAAAATCAAAAAGCAAAATGAAATATTAAAAATAAAAAATAAGCAAAGTAAATAAATACATAGATCTTTTTGCTTTTTGATTTTTCATTTTGATATTTGATATATGATTTTTGATATATATATTTAGTGTTTGGTGTTAGATGTTAGATGTTTGGTGATTAGTGTTAGATGTTAGAAGTTAGATCTTTGGTGATTTTTGGATTTAGTCTAAAAATCGGGTTAGGAAAAGCCCACCGTTTCTTTCCACTTGCCTTTTCTACTTATTCGTAGAACGGCTTGTGAAACGAAACCAGGCGGGCTAAATTTTTTTGCAAAGCAAAAAATTAGAAAGGAGGTGATCCAGCCGCTCCTTCCAGAACGGCTACCTTGTTACGACTTAACCCCCATCGCCGGGAATGATTTCCCCCGCCACAGGCGGAGTTCAACCATCTCCGACTTTGTTGGCTTGACGGGCGGTGTGTGCAAGAGGCAAGAACGTATTCACCGCGGCATGACTGATCTGCGATTACTACCAATTCCGCGTTCATGAGGTCGAGTTGCAGACCTAAATCCCAACTTGGGGAAGGTTTGAGGGATTCGCTCCACCTTACGGTGTGGCAAAGCCCGCTGTCCTTCCCATTGTAACATGTGTGTAGCCCAGGGCATAAGGGCCATGCTGACTTGACGTCTACCCCTCCTTCCTCCCCTCCGAATTGGAGGGGCTGTCTCCTGTGACATTTCTAACACAGGACGGGGGTTACGCTCGTTGTCCCACTTAAGGGCACTCCTCACGGAACGAGCTGACGACAGCCATGCAGCACCTGTGCTACCATCCTTGCGGATCCCCGAAAGTTTCCTTTCGGATGAACGGTAGCATGTCAAGCCCTGGTGAGGTTCTTCGGTTCGTCTCGAATTGAACCACATGTTCCACTGGTTGTGTGCCTCCCCGCCAATTCCTTTGAGTTTTAGCCTTGCGGCCGTAGTCCCCAGGCGGTCTGCTTAACGGGTTACCTTCGCCATGCCTAACCCGCCGATGAGGCGAGGAAAAGCACAGCTAGCAGACATGCGTTTACGGCTAGGACTACGCAGGTCTCTAATCTGCTTCGCTCCCCTAGCTTTCGTGTCTCAGCGTCAATTCCCTCGAAGGGACGCGCTTTCGCCACTGGTGTTCCCTGCGGTATCAACGCATTTCACTGCTCCTCCGCAAGTTCCCGTCCCCCTTGAGAGAATTCTATCCCGTCAGTTTTTTACCCCTTCCTATGGTTGAGCCATAGTCTTTGAGGTAAAACTTGACGGGACGCCTACACGACCCTTTACGCCCAGTGACACCGGATAACGTTTGGGGCCCACGTATTACCGACGCTTCTGGCACGCAGTTAGCGGCCCCTTTCTAGTAGGGTACTGTCATCCCCGACGTAACGTCGGGGTTTCCTCCCCTACCACAGCGGTTTACACTCCGAAGAGCTTCTTCCCGCACGCGGCGTCGCGCGGTCAGGCTTTCGCCCATTGCCGACGATTCCTGATTGCTGCCTCCCGTAGGAGTGGGGGCCGTGTCTCAGTCCCCCTCTGGCTGACCACCCTCATAAGGCCAGCTACCCGTCACCGGCTTGGTAGGCCATTACCCTACCAACTACCTGATAGGCCGCAGGCCCCTCCCTAAGCGGACGGTTAGATCCTTTATCCCGCCAGAGGCGGGAACCATCGAGTATTACTCCGCCTTTCGGCGGACTATCCTCGACTTAGGGGCAGGTTCCTACGTGTTACTCAGCCGTTCGCCGCTCCCCTCCGAATCGGAGGGGTCGCTCGACTTGCATATCTCAGGCACGCCGCCAACGTTCATCCTGAGCCAGGATCAAACTCTTAGGAAAAAAAGGTTCCTAACCCGATTTCTAAACTAAATCCAAAATTTTCAAAGTGCAAAAAAAGATGATATAAATTTAAAGGAAGATATAAATTATTATAAACTTGTCTTAAATAAAAATCAAGAGGTTTTTAAAAAGTTTTTTGTCTTTTTTGTCCAATTCTATAAGTCCATTTATGGTGGCATCTTGAGGATTAGGACTTAGAAAAACATCAATCTGAAGCTCCTTGGCAAAAAATTGATCTAATCCTTTTACTTTCGCCATTCCCCCTGTTAAAATGATTCCTTTTTTTAAAATTTCATCAATGATTTCCGGCGGTGAACTTTCGATGACTTCTTTGGTTGCATCAATTATTTGATTAAAATAAGGAATAAGCGCTTCTTTAATCTCAACGCTTTTTACCCTTAAAGATTTAGGCAGACCAGTTTCCAACGATTTTCCTCTAACCGTTTCTATTTTTTCTTCCTTATCAAATAATAAAAGATTCTTTTTTAATTCTTCACAAGTGTTTTCCCCCAAAATAATTCCATGCTTAAGATAAAGATAATGACCAATTACCTTATTAAAGTATTCGCCCCCCATTTTTAGCGTTTTTTGGCGAATGATATTCCCACTACCAACAATAGCAATTTCTGTTAACCCGCCACCAATTTCAATAATTAAGTTGGGATGAGAAGAAAAAATATCAATTTCGCTGCCACAAGCGGTTGCTAAGATTTTTTCCAAAAGATAGACTTGAGAAACATCAGTTTTTAAGACAGCTTCTTTAACTGCTTTTTGTTCAATTTCGGTGGCAATTGTTGGTACTATCGTTAACGCTTCAATAATTGGTTTTATAAGTTGGTTTTTAGTATAAAGTTCAACCAATTGCTGAAGAAAATTTTTAAGAAGGACGACTTCACTATCAAAATCAGAAATCACCCCAGAAATAATTGGTCGAATAATTTTTATAAAGTCAGGAGTTTTGCCAACAGTTTCTTTTGCTTCTTTGCCGATAAAGGCAATAAGATCTTTTTTAGTGTTATAGGCAAGGTAAGTGGGTTCTCGAAGAATAATTCCTTTTTCTTTGATAGCTATTTTTGTTACCGAAGTCCCCAAATCAAGGTAAATTTTAAAATAAGGAAAAAAAGGTATTTTAATTTTTTTAATTTTTTCGATAAAATTAAAAATCATGGAAGGAAAAAAAATAATGATTTTTCTAAATAAACTTTTAAAAATGCTTTATCTTTCCTTATTTTTTCTTACTCCCCTTTTAATGTCTCCTTTTACCTCTGAGCTTTTTGAGTTTAACAAAATGCTTTTTATTTATTTTATCGCCTCTTTAGTTTTATTTTTTTGGCTTTTGAAAATGATTCTTCTTAAAAAAATTATACTAAAAAGAACAAAACTTGATTTACCGATTTTTATTTTTTTGGCAAGTCAGCTTTTTTCTACCTTTTTTTCTTTAGATTTTCATACTTCTTTTTTTGGTTATTATGGACGGTTTAATGGCGGACTTTTGTCAATAATTACTTATCTTCTTTTATTTTATGGATTTGTTTCCAACTTTAGTGGTAAAAAAGACGAAAAATTTTTTCTTTTATTATTAAAAACATCGCTTATTTCCTCAACGATTGTTATTCTTTGGGGATTGCCGGCAAAATTTGGTTATGATCTTTCGTGCTTAGTTTTTACCGGTCAATGGAATAACTCCTGCTGGACTGAGCAATTTAGACCAAAAGAACGAATGTTTTCCACTTTGGGTCAACCCAATTGGCTTGGCGCTTATTTGGTGATTAATTTTTTTATTGGTTTATATTTCTTTCTTAATCAAAAATCAACATCTAAAAGTTATTTTTGGTTTTTTTATTTAATCTTGAATTTTACCGCCGTTCTTTTCACTCGTTCTCGGTCAGCTTTGGTTGCTTACATTTTTGGTTTATTTTTTTTAATTATCTATTTATTTTTCTCAAAACGCTATTTTTTACAAAGAAAATTTTTAATTTTATTCCTTTCAATTTTATTGCCAATTTTGGTGTTTAAAACTGGGATTGAGAAAGTTGATAAATATTTAAACTTTTGGCAACTTAACATCTTTCAAAAAACCAATTTTAAAAATTCTTCCTCTCAAAACTTTTTACCTTCAAAAATCAAAGTAACCGAGTCGTTTGATATTCGAAAAATTGTTTGGAAAGGGGCGATTGAACTTGGCAAAAAATACCCTTTTTTTGGGACCGGTGTTGAGACCTTTGCCTATTCCTATTTTTTTGTTCGTCCAAAAGAACACAATCTTACCTCTGAATGGGATTATCTTTACAATAAAGCCCACAATGAATATTTGAACTACTTGGCTACCACGGGTTTTTTTGGTTTAGCAAGTTACTTATTGATGATTTTTTGTGTTTTTTATTTGTTTAAATTGAATTTTTCTAAATCAGGTGGGGAAAAATTAAGGGTTGCTGATTTTAAACTAATTAATTTATGTTTAATAATTTCTTACTTATCAATTTTGATTACCAATTTTTTTGGTTTTTCAACCACCACCATCAATCTTTTTTTCTATCTTATCCCAGCGTTTTTTATAACAATTAATCCATCATTTAATTATCAAGAAAAAAATGATAACGAAAATAATTTTTTAAAAGAATTAACCAATAAGCAAAAATTGTTTTTGGGGATTTTAATATTTTTTATTTTTTATTTTTTATTTTTTATTTTTAAATATTGGTTAGCCGACTATTATTATGCCAAAGCTGATGTTCTTTTAAGAACAATCAGTATCAATTGGCCGCTTTTTATCTTAAGGAAAAAGCTTTAAAACTAAAATATGAACATGTTTATGAAGATAAATTAAGTTATATTTTAGCTAATTTAGCTTTTTTAAGTTATTATCAAAAAGAAAAAGCCTATGCTTCTTCTTTGAAAGATCTTTCGATTTATTATAATAATCATTCTCTTTCTTCTTCTCCAAAAAATGTTTTGTATTGGAAGACCAAAGCCAAGATTTATTATCTTTTTTATCAAATGGATTTGGAGCAAAAAAATCTTCAAATAGCCATTGAGGCGTTAAAAAAAGCCCAAATTCTTTCTCCCACCGATCCAAAAATTCCTTATACTTTAGCCTTTTTTGAGTCAATTTTGTCTGAACAGGTAAAAAATAACGAAGAAAAAGAGTATTATAAAAATGAGTCTTTAAAAGCAATTGATTATGCGATTAACCTTAAAGATGATATGATTGAAGCTTATTTGTTAAAGGGCCAGCTTTTAAAAAAATATAAAAAGATCAATGAAGCCAAGACAGTTTATCGCTACATCCTTGACAACTTAGATCCCCACAATCAAGAAGCAAAAAGGGAGCTTGAGGTTAGATAATTAGTTTTTTATTTATGGAAGAGTTGTATTGGAACTTGAAATTCCATATTTGCAAACACCACAAGATCCACAATTGGTACCCGTATAACCAGTTTGTTTTACACCCGGTCCTTGATCTAAAGTATTTTCAATACAAGAAAAAAGATGATAGTAAGTGCCATCGGATTGATATTGATAAGTATAAGAGTTATTAGGATCTTTGGGGACTTTTTGCATATAAATTTTTTCACCGCTAGCACAATTTGTTGTTTCGCACAATTTTCCTCCAAAATTTAAACTTGTTGGGTAAGTTCTTTTATCTTCATAATATATCTCAAGCGCCCGTTGAATCTGTTCCAAATCTGCTTTTCTTCTTGCATCTCTTCCTTTTTTTAAAGAAGTAATAAAATTACCCGATATTAAGGCTGATAGAACGCCTAAAATAACTATCGCAATCATTAATTCCAACAAAGTAAATGATTTTTTCATCTTAATGTTTATAATATAATAAATGAAAATTTAATTCAAATTTATTATTTATGTTTTTTAATTTTAAGAAGAAAATAATTAGTAAAAATTCATATTTTTGGAACTTAGCTTTCTTTCTTGTTTTAATTTTTTTATTTTTAAAATACTGGAAAAATCAATTGGTTATCAATTATATTGATTATGGTGAAGGATCTTATCTATATGAATCTTTCTTAATCAATAAAAATTTATTGTTATATCGAAATTTTTTTGCTCCTCAACCGCCAATTATTTATCTTATTGGTAGCTTTATTTTAAAACTATCAAACAATCCTTTGACAATAAAATATTTTTTGTTTTTTTTATTTGTCTCTTCTAATATTTTATCTTTTTATATTTTTAGTATTTTTTTTAAGAATAAAAAGTTGTCATTTTTGACGGTAATAATTAGTACATTTTTTACCAATACCATTTATTGGTGGCCAACCTTTACCGGTGAAACGTTTTTACGTTTTTTTCTTGTTTTATTTTTATTTTTTTTTCTTCCCGTTGAAAAAAATAGTAAAAAAAAATTATTTATTACAAGCTTTTTTCTTAATTTAATTATTTTTACCAAATTTACAGCCATTTTTTTTATAGTTTTTACTTTTTTGTTTTTATTAATGATCGATAAAAGATTATTTTTTAGTTTTATAAAATATTTTGTTATTTTATTTCTTATATTCTTTGGATTTTTTTTGTTTATTTTTGGTAAAGATTTTTTATATCAAACGATTTTTATAAGGAAAATATTGCTCATTAAAAGTCTGTCATTCTCTATCCCTTCGGTAACTTCTTTTTTAATAAAATTTTTACCATTTTATCTTTTAAATTTTGTTTTGGCAATTATTTTTTTTAAAAAAAAGCAATACTCTCAAAGTTTTTTATTTTTTATTTCCTGTTTTTGGTTTCCATCGATTATTTTTAATTTTTTTGAAGGAACATATCTTTACATTTTTTATCCAGTTGAATTATTTTTGCCGTTGGGATTTAGTTTTTTAATTTTTAATTTTAAAAAAATTAAGTTTACGATATTCTCAAAATTGGTTATTTTAATTTCTTTTTTTTGGTCAATTTTAGTTTTAATTTATCAACTTCAAGTTTTAGAAAGTAATTACTTTTTAGCCAGCAATTATTTAGATCAAATGACAACTCAAAAGATACTAGAGATAATAAAAGATAAAACTAAAAAAAATGAGACGATTATAGCACCACCTTTTTTTGCTTTTTTTTCTCATCGACTGTTGATTAATAATTTTCATGATCCTTTTATATTTTATTACTATCTTTTGAGCAAAAATCGATATCCCTTTTTTGAAAAAGCTTTAAATTTAATAAAGAAAAAAAAGCCAAAATTAATAATTGCTGATTGGCGAATAAAAAATGTTTTGAGTTTAATCGATAAAAATTATTTTTTGGAATATAAAAAAATTAATTCATTTTATTTTTTAAATAACAAAGATGAAATGTTAGAGATTTATATTAAAAATCATTAAAATTATAAAAATTATAAACAAAAAATTCTTTGATTAATTGGCGACAATTTTTGACAAATTTTTTCTTGTTTAAAATATTTTTTTGCTAAATTAAAAAAATATTGATAGTCTTTATAGTCATAAATCTTGTTAAATTGATTTAAGAATTCATTTAACTTTTGATAGTTTTTAATTTCAACAAGATAAGCAATAAAATTCATCAATCTTTCTTGGTAAAATTCCGATAAGGATTGAAAAAACATTATTTTTTTTAAGTTTTTATTTATGATTGGAAGATTTTTGTTTTTTAACCAAAAATCAAAATTAAGTCTTACAATTAAATCTTGACTTTCTTTTGTCTTTTTTGTTTGGTAAAGCCATAATATTCCTACCGGGACAAAATTATCATCGTAAGGAACTTCTGTATATATTGATTGAATTTGATTACTTTTAATAAAATCTATCAATGAATAATTATTATTTATTTTTAGTTCCGGAAATTGTTTTTTTACTTTTTTGCGATAATATGCACGGGAAAGCATCGGTGGAAATACTAATTTGATATCGGATCTTAGTTTCATGTAATAGTAAAAATAACTTACTGGAAAATAAGTTAAGTCGGATTTTAAAAGAAGAATCGAGTTTTTTTTTGGTATTTCTAAAATTGTTTTGGCAAATTTTTCAAAATGATTTGCGGTTTTTAATGAATAAATTACTTTAAAATTATTAAAAAAATTAATCAATAAAAACAAAATTAATATTAAATAGTAAAATGGAATTATCAATTGACTAGTTTTAAAATTTATTAGTTTTTCTTTTAATTTAAAAATTAATTGATAAAATTCATCAATTCCAAGAGCAAAAAAAATTAAAAGAATCAAGTATAAACCGATGAGATATCGTTCAAATGTGGCGAGGGAAAAACTGTAGCTTAAATTAAAATTGGTTAGATATAAAAATATTAGATATAAAAAAAAAGTAATTAAAATATAGTTAAATAAAAAACGATTTTTTTTAGTTAAATTAAAAATGCCAAAAAGAATTAGAAAAACTCCCAATGGCTTAAACTCACCAATAATTAAAATAAGTGATGAAAGTAATATCGTCAATTGATTAACTAAATTAGGAATAGATCCAAAATAAGCGGAAAAAGTCCCATAAGAATAACGAGTAAAAAGACGAAGCAAACCGCTAATGCTTTGAGAGTTTTCCCAATCAATTGGAGGATTAAAATAGCTAGAAACTACCGGATATAAATAAAAAGGGATAAAGACTAAACTAAATAATATGTCGAAACTAAAAAAATTTTTTTCAAGAATTAAAAATGGAATTAAAAAAATAATGATACTATGATGGTGAGATAAACCAAGTCCAAAAAATATAAAAAATAAACGTCGATAAAAAATTTTTTTGGTTTGATGAAATTTTAAACCAAAAAAAATTAAGCCAGAAATTAAAGCATTATTTAAAGCATAAACCTCGGGAACAACATTATAAAGCCAAACGATCAAAAGAAATGAATAAAAAAATAAGGTTAAAACAACAAATAAAGTTTTTATTCTTAATCCTTTTAAAATTTTGAAGATAAAATAAAGAGTAACTAAGTGAGAAAATATTGATATAAGATTTACCGCTTTTAAAGGTGAAAAAAAGAAAAAAAATTTTATAAAAATTATTTCCAAAATGGTATACAAAGGATAACCAGGCGGATGAGGGATGCTGTAAGTTAAGGCGGTGGTTAAAAATTCAGGAGAGTCACCACCGAAAATAAATTTGGATTGAGAAAAAAAGTAAGTTAAAAAAATAAAAATATATAAAAAAATCATGAAAAAATTTTATCAAAGAAGATGTTTTTTTTAAATATTTTTATTGCACACACCAATAACAAGAAAAAGAATTACTGTTAGTTGGACCACAAGTATTTGCCCCTGTTCCTACTTCTATCCCTGAAGCGTTATATTTGGTATTTGGATCACTTCTAAAAGATTTTGATTCTGGGCGAAAACAAACGGTAGCACTTTCTTGGCTTCCTATAACAATGATTTTCCGCAATCTATCACCGGCTAAGGTACTAAAGTCGCTTTTTAATTCACCTGCGTTGACAATGTTATGTAAACCTACTGTACTATAGCCGGTGGAAAGATCAATTGGACCAATTGAAGTTGATGGATCCCAAGGCATTTTATTACCAGCAACGGCGTAGTAACGAATAATTGCTCCATGAACTTCAGAAACCGTATTTCTTACACCAGTGTCGGTTCCTTTTTTCAATTGTTCAAAAGGATCTAATGCAGCAAGAAGTCCAACAGCTAAAGCACCAAGAAGAGCAATTACAATTAGAAGTTCGATTAAGGTAAAGGCTTTGTTTTTCATATAAAAAAAGGTTAAACAATTATTTTTTATTTGTCAAGAGGTATTTGGTTTTTTAATTTTGACTTGTTTTTTATAATCAATTTGATATACTATTTTTTATATGACACCACTACCAAAAAGAAAACATTCAACTCAAAGAAAAGGCAAACGAATGGCGACTAAAGTTAAGAAATTATCTAATTTAGTAATTTGCTCTTCTTGCGGTAAACCAAAATTGCCTCATCGAGTTTGTAAATACTGTAGTAAATAAAATGGATCCACGACATCAAAAAAGAATTAAGATTTTTCAACAACTTTATGGTTATTTTTTTTATCCCCATCAACGATCCGACTTTGATAAAAAAACTTTAGAAATTATCAATCATCAAGAAGAAATAAATCAGTATATAAATAAGTTTAGCTTAAAATTTAAGGTTGAAAAAATTGCTAAAGTTGATTTGGCAATTTTACAACTGGCAATTTATGAACTTTTGATTGAGAAAAAAGAACCTCCCAAAGTAATTATCGATGAAGCGGTTGAGTTGGCAAAAGAGTTTGGCAGCGAAAAATCTTATGCTTTTGTTAACGCGGTTTTGGGAAAAGTGTACACATATATTTTAGAAAAAAGTTAAACATTAAACGTTCAACGTGAAACATTAATTTAATGAAAAACCAATATTTAGATTTAGAAAAAAAAATTGCTATCTCTTTTAAAAATAAGTCATTATTGGAAAATGTTTTTATTCATCGATCTTACTTAAATGAACATCGAGATTTAAAATTAACTTCCAATGAAAGGCTGGAATTTTTGGGAGATAGCGTTTTGTCGCTTATCACTTCAGTTTATCTTTTTAAAAATTATCCTTATCTTAAAGAAGGGGAATATACCGATATTAAGGGAACAATTGTCTGCGCAGAAAGTTTGTCTTCAGCGGCAAAAAAATTAGAGTTGGGGAAATATATTTTTTTGTCTAAAGGTGAAGAAAAAAATCAAGGACGGGAAAATAAAAATATTTTAGCCGATTGTTTTGAAGCTTTGATTGCGGCAATTTTTTTAGAAAAAGATTTTGAGACTGCCTATCAATTTGTGGTTAAATTTTTATTTGCAGAAAAACTTGATTTTATAATTAAAAACCGTCTTTACCTTCCAGCAAAGACTCAGCTTCAAGAATGGTTGCAAGAAAAATATAAAGCTCTTCCAGAATATAAATTAATAGAAGAAAAAGGACCAGCTCATAAGAAATTTTTTAAAGTGGGCGTTTATTTTAAAGAAAAACTTTTAGGAGTTGGTGCTGGCTTTTCAAAAAAAGAGGCCGAAGAACAAGCCGCCAAAATTGCCATTGAAAAATTAAAAAAAAGAAGTTAAAATATAAATTTATATGGCAGTAGCTATCAGACTTTTTCGACTTGGAAAAAAAGACAAACCTTTTTATAGAATTGTTGTTGCCGATAAAAGAAACAAACGACAAGGAAAGTATATTGAAGAGATTGGATACTACAATCCTCTAAAAGAGCCGGCTGAGATGAAAGTTAATAAAGAACGTTTAGACTATTGGCTAAGTCGGGGGGCAATCCTTTCTGAGGGTTTCCAGAAGCTAAGAAAATTTTTTTGAGCTTTTTTATTCTAAAGAAAACGGATTTTGTTTTCGAGGGTAATTAAGGTTAAAACTTGCTTCTTGACTAGTTTCTTTAAGAGTGAATTCTGTTTTTGCCATTATCTTTTCTACTTCTTTTGGAAACGTTGGTGGAATAAGAAACGAAGAAGACTCAACGGCAACTTTCTTTTTACTATAAAAAGACAACTCAATTTTAAACTCTGACTGTTGTAGGCTTAGAGAAAGATTATTAGAAGTAATTAGCCTTTCCCCGCCAAAATTATATTCTTTTAAAAAGTTTAAAAATGAATCGGTTGATCCAGTACCTGAAACTAATAAGCTAAGCCTACCAGGACTGCTTTCTGAAAGATTAACAGCATAAGAAGTAATCTGAAAACCTGTTTTTTGAGAAAGAGTTTCTAAGGCATAAATGATTGAAAAATAGTCTTCTTCTTCTGGAATAAGTTGGTTAAAAATTTTTAATGTTTTTTCAAAGTCAAGATTAGTGTTTTTTAAAAGATAAAGATTGTTTTGTTTTTCGGTTAAAGTTTTTATTTCTTCTTTAAGACTATTAACTTTTTCATTATTTTCAATTGTTTTTTTTATACCAAAAGCAATCATAAAAACAATTGCTAAAAAAAGAATAAAGTTAGCTAAAAAATACAAAAAATGAGTTTTAAAAAGAATTTCTTGATAACGATTTTTAAAAAGTTTCATTTTTTTAAAGAAATAAACTTCCCTTTAAATAATAACTCCATTTTGGAGGGATTTAATGAAAAACCGTTTAAAACAAGGGTTTCAAATTTATTTAAAAAATCTTCATTTTCAATAAAGCTTAAAAAATTAACCATTTGGTCAAAGTTAGAAAATCCTAAAATAAATTCAGTATTTTTTTGGTTGTCAACTTTAAACGATAAAAGAGCAGGTTCTGGCGTTGCGGTTTTTAGACTTGCGATTAAAAGTTGATAATAAGGTAAGAAATGAGCATCTTCTTTTAAAAAATTTTGAATATCTTGGTGTTTATTGAAAAGAAGTTTTATTTTTGCCTCTTCTTTAACATTTTCTTGTTGATTTTCAAGAAGGACTTTTTTTTGAGCAAAAGTCTGATCTAATTGTTTTTTGTCTGCCAGTAACTTAAGATTAGTAAGAAGAAAGATAAAAAGAAAAGCAAAAAAAAGAACAACGGTAAGAAGACGAATATAATAAAACTGTTTTTCAATTTGAAGATATTCGAACCGACTGCCAAAAAGATTAATCCGTTTTTTTTTCATTCTATTCCCCCACCGATGGCGCTAACAAAAAATGGTAACCTATCTTTGTAATGTTCAATTTGCGGATCTTTTTTAAATAAAGAATAAGGATTAAATATAGAGAAAGAAATTGGTATGTCGATGCTTTTTTTTAAAATTTGGGTCAAAGCCGGAAATTGGATAATATCACCGATGAAAAATACCAAAGCAGGCGGGGTAACGATTTTTTTAATTTCAAAAACAAATTGTTTGGTAATTGGAGAAATAATAGTTTCAACATCGATATTTCCTTGATTTTTGGGATCAAACGTTTGCAAAAGATCACCCGTTTTTTTTTCATCAAAAGAAATATTGATTTGTAGTTCTTTTAAAAAGAGATTATAACCTAAGTTGAAGGTGTGGATTTTGGAAATAAGAGAAATATTTTGGTCAAAGAAATATAACGAAGTACTATTTTGGCCTAAGTTGATAAAAAAGGTTTTTGAAGAAGAGTTTTGTGTAGAAATAAAGGAAAATTTATTGAGAAAACGACCAAAGGCAGAGAGTTGATTTTCCAAAAAGACTGGAATTAGACCAGCAAGTTCCACTGTTTCTTCAATTTTTTGAGCAAGTTTTTTAGAAACGGCCGCCACCAGAACTAAAAGAGTTTTCTCTTTTTCATTATGGTGAAGGATTTCTAAGTCAATATTGATTTCATCAATAGCTAATGGAATAAACTGATCGGCTTGATATTTAATGGCAGAAATTAATTCTTTTTCATTTAAAGAAGGCATTGGAAGAATTTGACTGTAGGTATAGGCATCAGGAATAATGACATTGACTTTTCTTTTGCCGATTTTTAAATCGTAAACTAATTTTTTAATAATCTCGGCAAATTTTTGAGAAGTATCTGGAGTATCTTGAACAAAAAAGGAAAAGGGAAGATTGTCTAAAAGACTAATTTTTTTTGCGACAATCTCTTTGGGCAAAATTTCCCCATCAAAAATTTTTATCGCATTATCAGTAATTTCCAAACTAAAAAAATCAATCTTACTCATAAAATTAATATACACATTTTTAACTAAAAATTGCAACCGCTTTTAATAACTTTTAAGCTTGACTTTTGTTTGATAATTAAAGGAGACTGTTTCTTCAGCCCGAGAAGATGAAGTGTTGTAACTAATGGTAAAACTAATATTTATTACTGGAGGCGAATATAAAGCCGTTCGATAGCATTGAACACTAAAGTTGGTGATTTTTGTTTGAGAAGAGTTTAACGAAACCGAACCCCGTGAACCATTATTTAATACCGATGACTCTGAACTAATTGAGTTGGTTGTGTTTAAATAAAATCTAAACCAATTGCCAAACTTATCTTTAAAATATGAAGCGTTTTCCAAAGAAGACGATTGACAAATTTTATTACTTTCAGTTGGTGGCGTAGCAGAATGAATACTTTCTCCATAATTTCTAATAGTGTTTTCCATTACATTTAATACATAGTCCCCTTCTCTTTTAACAATCGAAAGCCGTTGGATTTTTACTTGTTGTTGAAGAATGGAAAAAATAATGGCAAAAAGAGCTGGTAAAACCAATCCAATTGTCGCAATAACTACAATCATTTCAATTAAAGTAAAGCATTTTTTTTGCCGTATAGAGTTAATTTTTAATTTATTTATTATTCCCATACCGTAAAAACAGTATTAATAGGAATTTGATAAGTTTGGCCAAGTTCCTGCCAGGAAACGGTTATTGAAACATTGACTTGATATGCTGGGTTTCCTTGAACAGTTAGGGTGACTTCCCGTTTGTATAAATTATTTAGACCATAGCCTGAACAATTGCCACGGCTTCCCCAGCCAGTTATTATCGAATAATTAAAACAGTATGTTCCGTTATAAGTAACAAACTTATTCCAATCGGCTTCTTTTTCTCCTCTAAGCCATTCAAGTAATTCTTGAGCGTAGCGAGTGGCTAAAATTTTATTTTCTTGGACTTTTAAATTTCGCAAAGAAGCAATCGTTACCGCGGCAGCAACAACAAAAAACAGTGATAAAATAGTAACAAAAATTAAAACATCAATTAGGGTAAAACTTTTTTTGGAAGTGATCATTAAATTAATTCTACTTTTTTTATTCTTTCATTGCAAATTTTATACACACTTTATTAATTTGAAAAAATAGTTCATTAGTTTTTTCTTATTCTTAAGTTGTTTAAATTGAAAATCTAATATTGACGATAATTAATGTATACATATTCCAGCAATACACGGCATTCCATAACAACAAGGCCTAGTGTAGCTACAACCCCAGCCACCAGGAGGGACACATAGAGGTGTAGGTGTGGGTGTGGGTGTAGGTGTAGGTTCTAGGCAATTAATTTTTTGATTTTCTACTACGCCTGCTTGATTAATAGATATTTGTTCACATTGAGTTATATTATTATTTTTTAATCTAATGGATCCAGGCGTCACTAACGGTGATAATGGTTTAAATATTGTTGCGAAACTATTTAGAGAATTTATATTTGAGGGTAAAGAATATGTAATTATAGGAGTTGGATTAGCACAGTTCCCATTGGTATCGCAAGTGCAACAAATGTTGACAGCGTAAGAATTAGAATTGACTAAAAATTGATACCCACAAAAAGAAGAGCAATTTTGTACTTCACCACTATTGGCCTTTTTTTTGGCTAATTCAATGGCATTAACCAATTTTTGAGTTTCTTTTTTCAAACTCTTCTCTTGGTTAAAGTTATTATAATACGCCAACGATAAGCCGCCAAAGATTAAAATGATAGTGGTTGTTACTAAAAGCTCAATTAAAGTAAAAGATTTACTCATCGTTAATCACCTAACTTCTAACATCTAACTCTTTAACAAAGTGTAACGTATAACGTGAAACGTGTAACGTAAAACGTTAAATAGTAACAACGCTTACACAATGTTTACACTACTTTTTATACTAATTTTCACTCTCCCAATCTCCATTTATCTCTACGTATCTCTATTTATCTCTATTTATCTCCATTTATCTCTCTTTCATATTCGCATA
>Ga0272447_1001359_pt1 | contig 15519 bp, 9 predicted proteins | sample YNPCB0133_FD_194589 | JGI IMG/M metagenome (GOLD analysis project Ga0272447, IMG submission 194589) | Hot spring microbial mat communities from Yellowstone National Park, WY, United States - YNP-CB-013-3 | ecosystem: Environmental > Aquatic > Thermal springs > Hot (42-90C) > Sediment | place... | reverse complement strand
CCAAGGATTGGTGGCCATCTTAGCCCTCCGGAGCGCCGGAATGGGAGGAGAAGCAGAATGGAACCGGGCCTGGAAGGAAATCGGCCTGGCCGCTTAAATTCTCCGACGATTTTGGGACACACCCCCTGCGCAGGGCTCTGGGGAAGGGCGCGGCGCAGCGCTCGACGGCTGCCAGCGATCGCGCCCTCTACGGGCGTGGATCGTTGACCATATATTCGCAGAGAGCGTTAGAATGGGCAAGATGTCCGATTTTGGAAGCGATCCGCCTGAGAGAGCCAGGGAGGTAACACAGGATGCGGTGCATTGGGGTGATGACCAGCGGAGGAGATGCGCCGGGCATGAACGCCTGCATTCGGGCGGTGGTGCGCACCGCCAGCTATCGCGGCGTGCGGGTCCTGGGGATCCGGCGAGGGTTCCAGGGTCTGATCGAAGGGGAGATCGTGGAGCTCCATCCCCGGGACGTGGGTGGCATCATCCGGCACGGCGGGACCATCCTGCAGAGCGCCCGCTCGAAGGAGTTTATGACGGAGGAGGGGCAGCGCAAGGCCCTACGTCGCCTGAACCAGCATGGGATCGAGGGGCTGGTGGTGATCGGCGGCGACGGCTCCATGCGCGGCGCCCTGGTCCTCCATCAGCGTGGCTTCCCCGTGATCGGCATTCCCGCCAGCATCGACAACGACATCTGGGGCACGCACATGAGCATCGGGGTGGACACCGCCCTGAACACCATCATCGACGCCATCGACCGATTGCGGGACACTGCCTCCTCCATCGGGCGGGCGTTCCTGGTGGAGACCATGGGGCGGGATTGCGGGTATCTGGCGCTGATCGCCGGGGTGATCGGCGGGGCGGAGATCGTGTTGATCCCGGAGCGGGAGACGCGCCTGGAGGAGGTGGCCCAGGCGGTGATGGACGCCTACGAGCGGGGCAAAACCCACGCCCTGATCGTCATCGCAGAGGGCGCCCCTTACCGCACCACGGAGGTCGCCAAGTTCCTGGAGAGCCATCCCATCGGCTTCGACGTGCGGATCACGATCCTGGGCCACATCCAGCGGGGCGGGAGCCCCACGGCCTTCGATCGCCTGCTGGCCACCCGCATGGGGGTGAAGGCGGTGGAGGCGCTGCTGGACGGAGAGCGCGGGGTGATGACCGCCCTGCAGGGTCGGGAGATCGTCACCATCTCCATAGAGGAGGTAGTGCAGCGCCGCCGGGAGGCCAACCTCGCATACTACGATATGGTGCTGATGCTGGCCCGCTGAGCCAAGTCACGCTCGCAAGGTGTGGGCGGCCTCGGGTCCGGTTTCTCCCCGCGCCAGGGCCAGCGCGTGGGGGAGCACAGGGGCCAGGACGTCCATCGCGTCCTGCACCGCCCCGGGGCTCCCTGGCAGGTTGATGATCAGGGTACGCCCGCGGAGGCCGGCCACACCCCGGGAGAGCATGGAAAAGGGGGTGCGCTGCAGCCCGTAGAACCGCAGCGCCTCTGCGATCCCCGGCGCCTCCCGCTCCAGCAAGGGCCGTGTCGCCTCTGGGGTGAGATCCCGGGGGCTCAGCCCGGTCCCCCCAGTGGTGAGGATCAGATCCAGTCCCTCCTCATCGCACCAGGCCCGCAGGGTCTCCTGGATGGCCTCGGGCTCATCGGGGACCACCCGGTACTGGGCCACAGTCCAGCCCAGCCGCTCAGCGACTTGCTGCCGCAGGAGGGTCCCGCTCTCATCGGCATAGATCCCTTGGGCCGCACGATCGCTGATGGTCAGGACGCCCACTCGCACCTCTCGCGCTGTGGAAGCCACAGGGCAAGTCATAGGCCCCCCTTATCCGAAGGGATCTGCGCGGCCATCCTGCGCGGCGGCCTTCAGAGCGGACAGGATCGGGGGGATGACTTCCTCCAGCGGGCCAGGGACCAGACAGCCGGCGGCCGGGGGATGACCGCCGCCGCCGAAGGCGAGGGCGATGCAGGCCACATCGTAGCCGGGTCGGGCCCGCATGCTGACCTCCACTTTGCCGTCGTCCCGCTCGGTGAAGACCACAGCGATCCGCGCCTCCTCTGCGCTGATCAGGAAGCTGGAGAGGCTGAGATCGCTCGCCGGGCCCAGCCCCGAGGCATGCCGCATCTCCCGCGTGATCACCGCCCAGATCACGCCGTCCTCCAGCTGGACCCCCGCGACGGCCTGGCCGAAGAGGCGGATGGCCGCGAAGGAGCGCCGGTTGAAAAGGACGTCGACCAGGGCCGGCAGGGAGGCTCCCGCTTCCATCAGGCGGATGACCTCCCGCATGACTTGGGGGGTAACGTTGGGGGTGCGCAACCCCACGGTGTCCTCGACGATCCCGGCCAGCAGGATCGAGGCCAGTTCCCGGTCCAACGGCACCCCCAGGTCGTCCGCCAGCCAGAGCACCATCTCCGCCGTGGCCACAGCGGAGGGATCCACCCAGTTCACCGCGCCGAAGCGGGTGTTGGTGACGTGGTGATCGACGTTCAGCAGGGAAACCCCCTCCACTTCCGCGAAGGCCTGGCCCAGGCGGGCAGGATCGCTGGCATCCAGGCTGACCAGGAGATCGAAGGAGCCGCGTGCGACGCGAGAGATCTCCTCTGTATGGGGGATCGCGCGCAGGCGTGAGGGCAAGTCATCGTCGCAGAACGGCTCCGCTTCCCTCCCCAGACGGCGGAGGAGCTGCGTCAGCCCGATGAGGCTGCTGATGGCATCCGCATCCGGGGTGATGTGCGTGGCCACCGCCACACGATGCGCCCGCTCCAAGACCTGTCGGGCCTGCTCACGGCTCATCCGAAGGCTGCTCCCTCTCGCCACGGAGCTGGGAGATCAACCGCTCGATGCGATCCGCACGGTCGAAGGTGTTGTCCCATTTGAACATCAGATCGGGGATGCGGCGCATGACGACGCGGCTGGCCAGCTCGTGCTTTAGGTAACCCTTCGCGTGCTCCAGGCCGGCCAGCACCTCCTCCCGTCGGGCGGGATCCGCCGGCCAGGTCGTCACGTAGACCTTGGCGATGGTCAAATCCGGCGCCAGCTCCACCGCAGTGACCGTCACCCCAGCCGCCCGTGGATCCTTCAGCTCCCCGATCAGGGCGCTTAATTCCTCCTGCAACAGCTCCCCGATCCGTCGCTGCCGTCGCTCTCCCATCACAAACCTCCGGGATGCCCCATCGTAGCATGGGAACGCTGGCTCGTCAACAAGGCGGCCCAGCGCGCGAAGCCTTCGGGCGCCCTCAGCTGGGTGATCGCTTCTGGCCACCCGGCAACCCGGCGATCCCTCGCAGCGTTCCTGCAACGATAATACAATAGACGCCAAGGCAAAATTCGCAGGCGATTTCGCGGCGTTCCCTTGGCCTTGCCGAGATGTCCACGAACGGAACCATCCCCTTCTGCCAGGCCCCGGATCGTGGTCCTGGTTCAGGGCGGAGAGGCCTGGGAAGTTGCGGCGCGCCGCGAGGCTCCCCTGAGGGCAGGAGGGCATGCGGAGAGCTCGGATCGGCGCATGGATGGGGTTGATCCTTGTGGGGCTTGCGAGCGGGATCGCATGGCTTCAATGGGTGAAGATCCCCAGGCTCCTGTTCGTCCTCTGGCTTCTCACGATGGTCCTGTATGGGGTTTTCCTCTTTTTTCTCCTCCTCCCGGCCTTAGCCCCCGCCGCGCCGCACGAGGCTGCCCTCGTGAGGCGGGCGTTCGCCGCCTGGATCCTTGGCCGACTGCGCAGCTTAGGGGTGGTGGACGCAGGCCAGCCGCGGGCCTCCACGGAGCCCCTGCGTGGACCCGGGCTCTGGCTGATGGACGCGCGGAGCGCCCTGGCCGTGGAGTGGGAAGCCCGGTTCCTCCGCATCGCCGGCCCCGGGCTGACGTGGTTGAGAGGGCCCGGGCTGATGCGGAAGAAAGAGGGAGATCAGATCGTCGCCTTCGTGGATCTCCGTCCCCAGAGCTATCCACGAAGCGAACCCAATCCGGTAACGGTCCGCACCCAGGATGGGCTCTCCCTCGGCTTCCAGATCCGCACCGTTGCCTCCTTCGCCGCCCAGCGTCCCCCTTCCGTCGAGAGGGGATTGTCCCCGTATTTCTATCCGGCCCCGCGCGTCGCCCGGTCCATCGCCCAGGCCCTCCGGGCGGCCCGCGTCGATGAGGATCAGACGCTCCACTGGTTCGAGCTGGCCTATCACCGAGCCCGGGAGGAGCTGGCCCTCCGGATCGGCAACCGCATGTTCGATGAGCTGTTCGGGCCGGTTCGGGAAGGGGAAGAACCGCTGGATCGGCCCCTCAATCAACTTGCCCAAGAGATCCACGAACAACTGGCTTCGGAGCTGATCCGGATGGGGATCCGGCTGGATCAGCTGCGTCTGACGCTGGCAGAAGTGCCGGAGGAAGCCCGACGCCAATGGGTGGAGATCTGGCGGAGCCAGTGGGCTGTCCGGCTGGCCCGCTGGATCGGTCTGGCGGAATCCGAGCTGCTGCTGGAATACGCCCGCGCCCGTCATGCCGCCCAGCTGGTGACGCTCCAGGCCCTCCGGGAGGTGCTGAGCAACCGCGACGCCCTTTCCCCCAATCTGATCCTCCTGCACTTCCTGGAGACGCTGGACGCGGCGGTCCGCAAGAGCGGGCTGTTGCTGCCGGAGGAATTGAACCGCCTCCGTGCGTATCTGCAGGGAGGGAGCCCGTGAAGACGATAGCGGGGTTCCTCCTTCGGGCGGGGATCGTCTTCGCCGCGGGCCTGCCTGGCCTTCTGCTGGTCCCCCTCCTGATCGCCGCATGGCAGGGAGAGTGGGTTGAGGAGATTGTCGAGGCCAGCTGCCTGTTGGGTCTTCTGATGCAAGGAGCGATTGCAGGTTTCCTGATGCTTCAAGCCTCCGCCTTTGTTGCGCGGATGTATCGGGTCCGCGGAGGCCAGGCGGTCAGCTTCCTCCTGCGGGCGCTGTTCTTCCCCTATGCACGGATCCTGGTGGGCCACGTGCGGGAGGGAGATCTCACCGCGGCGACCCGGGCATCGCCGCTGGCCCGGATCGGCGGCCCGGGCGCCCTGGTCGTGCAAGAGAGCTGCCTGGTCCTGCTGGAGCGGGGCGGAGCCTTCGTCCGGCTGATCGGTCCGGGGGAGCATCGCCTGAGGCTTTTCGAACGCCCGGCCCTGGTCCTGGATCTTCGTCCTCAGGTCCGACGCCGGCAGGTGAACGCCTGGACCCAGGATGGGATGCCGGTGCAGGCGCAGCTGGAGATCGGCGCGCAGCTGCGCTGGGAGCCCGGGGACGCCGCTGGGGAGGCCCGGTTGATCCGCATGGCCTATGCGCTGGACGCTGGCTCCCGGGATCGGGGCTACCGCGTGGACTGGGCCGGCGCGCTGGCCAACGAGGCCCGTGGCCGCCTGGCCCGCCGGCTGGGAACCATGCGGTTTGATGAGCTGTGGTCCCCTTACGCCAGCCTGGAAGACGCAAGGGCCCAGCCGCCTCGGTTCGCCGGGGAGCTCGTGGAGCCGAGGAACACCACGGGAATCCCGGAGCGACCTCCGGAGGACGCGCCGATCCCGGTATGCTGGGAGCGGATCCGAGAGGAGATCCGCGCAGAGCTCGAGGAGCGGGCAGCGCAGTGGAACGCGCGGATCCTGCATTTCGCCTTCACCCCACCCGTTCCCCGGCCGGAGGTGGAGCCGCTGATCCGGCAGGCGTGGCTAGAGCACTGGCAGGTGCCCTGGCAGCGGTGGGTGGTGCATATGCAATCCCAGGCGGTGCGGGAGCAGCTGCGCCAGCGGGAGCTGGCCCGGGCCATGGGCCAGCGGGAGCTCCTGGAGGCCATCACCGGGGTCGTCCGTGAGGAATGGACGGCGGAGGATCCCCAGCAGGGGCTTCACCGCCTGCTCCTGCGTCTGGTGGAGCTGGTGCAGCACTGGGCCCGGCCGGAGGCGCCCATGCTGACCCCCAGGGAGCTGCTGGAGCTGTTCCATCATCTGCAGCGGATCTTGCAAAGCCCCCAAAGCGACACAGGAGGCGCGTCCGGCGGAGCGGGAGCGTCGCCTTCTTTCCCATCTGATTCGGACCCTGGATGAAGGCCGGCATCCGGCCCTGCAAGCGCTCCGGGCGCTGCTGGATCAGGATCCGCCGGATCCGGAGCGGCTGCGCGCCCTCGGCCATCTCCTGATGCTCCTGCCGGCGGATCCCCTGGCCGGGCCGGGGGAGGCCATGCCCGGTCGGATCGGGGCCCAACTGGTCGGGATGGCCCTGGACCGATGGGCGGGTTATCTGCCCCCGGGCGCCATGCGGCAGCCCCTGACGGAGATCCTCCGCGCCCTTCGGTTTCACGGCCCGGCCCTGGCGGAGGCGCTCGCGGCGCTGCTGGGGGCCTTCTGGCTGCGCGGAGAGGATCCGGCATGGGCCCTGGAGATGGCGCGGCGGGCGGAGCAGCTGCTGCAGGACCGGCAGCAGGCGGCCGCGCTTCAGGGCGTGACATCGCCGGAGCTGGCGGAATGGCTCCGTTGGGCGCAGGAGATCATCGGGGAGATCCTCCGCGACCGACACCTCGCTGCCGCGGAGCCTCCGCGGGAGGAGGCTCCGGAAAGGACGCTGGCCGAGCCCATCCCGACGCCGAAAGGCCTGCTCCGGCCCGCCCGCCTGGCCCTGCTCTCCCTCGTCCTGCTCCCGGACACCCATCCTCAAGCGGGGGACCTTCAGTTCCTGGACCCCCAGACTGCGGAGCGCCTTTCGGATTCGGCGGAGGTTCAGATCGAGCGACTCCGCGTGGGGGAGCAGGTGTATCGGGTGTATGTGGAGGCGGACATGGATCGGGTGGTGGTGGCGCGTCGGGAGGAGCTGATCGTGCTTCGGGTGGAGGGGGAGAGCATGCGGGGGGCGGGCATCGAGCCCGGGGACCTGATCCTGGCGCGGCGGCTCTCAGGGCCGGCGGCGCGGGATCCGAACGAGTGGCGCGCGTGGCTGGGGAGGCTGGTGCTGGCCGTCCTGGTGGAGGATGACCACAGCCAGGCGCACCCGGCCTTCCTGATCAAGCGGCTGAACGATCGCAACGGGAAATGGTGGCTCTCGCCGGAGAACCCGGCTTTCGAGGAGATCTCCATCGAGCCCGGCCGCCCGGAGCTCCACCCCGTCCTGGCCATCCTCAAGCCGGAGCCCGTAGAATAGCGATGCCGACGAAAGCCGCCATACCGGCCAGCCGCCGGGAATCAGGCTGAGATGGGAGGAGGCCGGCCATGTCCGCTTTCCCTGCCCTTTCCGAAGAGCGCGTGCGCCGTCGCGCGATCGAGGCCTCCTGGCGACGCGGCATCCGCTACCTGGAGTCCGGCGCCGTCCTGGAGGTCGTCTGGCGTGAGGGGACGCTCACGGCCTGGGTGGAGGGCAGCGAGATCAGGCCGTATCACGTCCGCGTGCGCTTCAACGAGCAGGGGGAGATCGAGGAGGCCTTCTGCTCGTGCCCTTATGAGGGCGACGGGGATTGCAAGCACATCGTCGCCGCCTTGCTGGTCCTGATCCGGCATCCCGAAAAGGTGAGCGTGCGCCCCGCCCTGCGCACATTGCTGGAGGGCCGGAGCCGGGAACAACTGATCGACCTGTTGCAGTTCCTGGCCGACCGATACCCCGAGACCCTCGAGGCGATGGAGGCTTTTCTGACGGCCCCTGTCCCTCCCCCCGCGGAGCAACCCGCCGAGGTCAACCTGGCCGCCCTGCGGGATCAAATCCGCACCACGCTGCGGCGGATCGCCCGGGGCGCCTATCAAGCGTATTCGGGCGATGAGGGATGGCCCGTGCCCTCCGGGGCGCTGGATCCCGCCCTCCGACAGGCCCGGTCCCTCCTCGACCGGGGAGAGCCGCGCGCCGCCCTGCTGGTCCTGGAGACGGCCGTCACCGCCTGGATCGAGGGCGGCCGCCTACTCGATCCAGACCTCCTCCAGATCCTCGCCGACATCGAGCAGGAAGAGGGGAACCTGGAGGCCTTGGCCGAAGTCTGGACCGAAGCCCTGCTGAGCGCCGACCTTTCCGTCGAGGAGCGCCGCGCCTGGGAGCGGAAACTGGAGTCCTGGATGAAGACGATGATCGGCGAGGACGCGCTGGCGATGCCGCTGACCGCCGTCCGCCAGGGCTGGGATGACCCGCGCCTCCTCGCCGTCATGACCGGCGACGCGCGCCGCGTATGGGAAGGAGAGCGCCCCTCCTTCGCCGATGACCTGGCGCAGGTTCGCCTGCGCATCCTCCGGGCCCGCGGCCGCTATGAGGAAGCCATCCGCCTGGCGAAAGCCGAAGGGCAGACCTTGCTCTACCTGCAGCTTCTCGCGGAGGCGGGCAAAGGCGAGCAGGCGACGCGCGAGGCCCGTCGGATGCTGCAAGACCCTTACGAGGTCCTCATCCTGGCCCGGATCCTGACGGAGCGCGGGGAGATCGACCTCGGCCTCGAGCTGGGCGCGCATGGCCTGACCCTGGGCGATGAACGCCGGCGGGTTTCCCTCGCCGAATGGCTGCACGATCAGGCCGAAAGCCACGGCCGCCTCGACCTCGCCCGGCGGGCGGCGTGGGAGGCCTTCAAAGCCCGCCCGACGGCGGAGAACTACCTCCGGCTGAAGGCGTGCATGGGGGAAGAGTGGGAAAGCCATCGGCGACAGGCTCTCGACCTCCTCGCGGCTCATGCTTCCTCGCCTGACCGGGCGGACGAGGCCATCGAGATCTACCTGCTGGAAAAGCGGTATCCGGAGGCCATGGCGCTGGTGGAGAAGCATCCCGGGTCGAACAAGCTGGAAAAGGTCGTCGAGGCGGTAAGGGACGATTACCCGGATTGGGCCTTCGCCCGGTGCTATCGTCGGGCGGCCGAGATCATGGACAGCGGCCGGTCCGCCGATTACGAGACGGCCATCGCCTGGCTGCGCCGGGGGCGGGACATTCTGCTCCGGTCCGGCCAGGCGGAGCGCTGGCAGGCCGTCCTCGACGAGCTGCTGCGGAAGCATCAGAGGAAACACAAGCTGAAGCCGATGCTGGAGGGGCTCCGGTGAGCGGGGGCGGGGCGTCCGCATCATGGGGCGGAGGCCCGCCAGGCGCCGGAGCCGCCTCCGCCCGCCGCGCCCGATCATGCCGGCCGCCCGGCCGGAGAGGCCGAGGAAGGGAGGGGGAGGCCATGGAGCTTTTCTTTGCCTTGTTTCCTGAAGACCTCAAGCGACAGCTGATGGACAGCCTGATCGGTTTCGTGGCCGAGCAGGCGAAGCGTCTGGTCGGAGAGCAGGCCTCGGAGCAGATCCGCCGCCTTTCCTCTGAGGCCGCCTTCCTGCGCGCCTTCGACCAGGCCCTGGAGCGGGGGCTTCGCCGCTTCCAAGAAGAATATGCCCGGGAGGACGAGGACCTGGTTCCCCTTCTGCTGAACAACCGCGACCTCTGGCGCTCCCCCGCCGTCCGCCAGGCCCTGCGCGACCTGGTCAGCCGCCCCGGCGCTTACCTCCCCGAGGCGCGCGGCAAGATTCTGGCCTCCTTCGCCGATGTCCTCCCCGAGCGGGTCAATCGGGAACGGGTGGACCGCGCCGTCTCCTATCTTCTGCGCTGCATCGCCGAGGAATTGTGGGGCCTCCCCGGGGCCAGGGAGGTGCGGGAAATGTATGCCCTTCAGTTCCAACGTATCACCGCCGAAGAAGCCCGCCGTCAGACCGACCTCATCCGGGCCCAGCTTCAGGCCCTCACCGAGCTGCGACAAGACGTCCGCCACGCTCTGCTCCAACTGACCGATGGGCTGGCCCGGCAGGCCCTGGCCGCGGCCTCCGTCCCGGCCCTTCCGGTCCGCCCCCGCCCCTATCACAACCTCCCCCAGCCCGACTACGTCCGGTTCGTCGGCCGGGAGAGGGAGCGGGAGTGGCTGCGCCAGCGCCTCTCCCCCCGGGACCGCGCCTGGGTGATCATCCTCACCGGCATCGGCGGGGTGGGCAAGACTGCGCTGGCCCTGGCCATCGCCCACGAGTATCGCCAGCGCTACGACGAGCTTCCCCCGGAGGAGCGGTTTGACGCCATCATCTGGGCCTCGGCGAAGGAGGAGGTGCTGACGGCAGCGGGCCGGGAGCGGGCCGCCCCCGCCGGGCTGGTGGCCCGCACCCTGGCCGACATCTACGCCGCCATCGCCCAGGTGCTGGAGCGGGAGGCCATCACCCGCGCCGCCACCCGTGAGGAGCAGGACCGGCTGGTCCAGCAGGCGCTGACGGCCCAGCGGACCCTGCTGGTGCTGGACAACCTGGACACGCTGGAGGGGCCGGGGGCGGAGGAAGTGCGCGCCTTCCTGCGCAACCTGCCGCCTCCCACCAAAGCCATCGTCACCTCCCGCGAGCGTCTGGATGTGGCCGACGTGCTGCCTTTGCGGGGGATGGAAGAAGAGGAGGCGCGGCAGTTGATGGAGGCGGAGGGGGAGGCTCGCGGCGTCCGCCTGAACGCGGCGCAGCAGGCGGAACTCTACCGGCGCACCGCCGGCCTGCCGCTGCCCATCAAGCTGAGCATCGCCCGGCTGGCGGCGGGGGAGACCTGGGAGGGGGTGCGCCGCTGGCTGGGGGACGCCACGGGAGACCTGCCGCGATACTGCGTGGGCGGGCAGGTGGGGCTGGCGCGGCGCAAAAGCCCGGAGGCGTATCGGCTGCTGCTGGCCTGCGCCCTCTTTGACCGGGAGGCCGGGGCGGCGCGGGAGGCCCTGGGGGCCATCGCCGACCTCCCGATGCAGGACCGGGACGAGGGGCTGAGCCTGCTCGTGCGGCTCTCGCTGGTGAACTGGGAGCCCGAGAGCGACCGCTTCTGGATGTTGCCGCTGGTGCAGGAATACGTGCGGGCGGAACTGGCAACGGATCCAGAATTAGAGAAACAAATCATGGAGAAGTGGGTTTTGTGGTATCAAGGTCTTCTCTCTAATTATCCAACAGGTGAGTATGAAACTTTCAAAACAGAGTTGTCTAACATAATACTTGTATTCCGATGGTTACTATCTCAGAGCAATATAGAGGCGTTAGTAGAAACATCGCGGTGGGGAGTTGTTCTTCTTCATTCCGAAGGAGAATGGACGGAGTGCCTTGCGGTATGTCGATATATTGTTGAACAAGCAACAGCCCACAGCAATCCAAACATATTGAATTTCAATCTTTTGCATTATTACCTTGATACAGTAGCACATCAAGGTCGCATAGATGAGTTTAAAATCAATTGGTCAAGGTTAGAGCCTCTATTTCATGGAAGAGAAGACCTGGAAGCAATTAAATTAGGCATACAAGCTCGACTTGCTCGCTGGGAATATGTAGGAAAACCCTTGTCCTTAACAATTGAGTTTCTCGAACATGTTATAGAGCAGCTCTCACAAATGAGCCAAGCATATGATGAGATCATGTTGACCACTTTGAACACCCTTGGCTTGCTTTATCTTTATTCCAAAGACCCCGAACGAGCAGCTAAGGCTTTCAGAAAAGGGCTAGAAATCTTGCCTAAATCTGTTGGAATTACTAAAACTGAATGGGAAGCAGTTTTGAGGGGAAATATGGCGATTGCGGCTGGCAGACAAGGAAAATATGCTGAGGCTCGGGATGAGATTCACCGAATTCTACCTCATATTCGAGAAAAATTAGATATCGCGGAAGCTTACATACTTTTAGCAGTTTATGAATATCGCCTTGATAACTTTACAAAATCTGTGGAATTAGGGACTCAAGCAGAACGCCTGTTAACAGAATTGGGCGTGAAAGAACCACCCTGGAAGGAATTTGAGTACCAGGAATGGTTGAGTATCAAAGCGACGATTGGGAAACAATCGGAGGCTTTATAGTGACTGGAAGTCGCCTCATTAGGCCTATGATCAGCAAGTGAAGTGCGAATCCGCTTCAACTTTGCGCTTCCATTGGGGTATCAACAGTAACGGAACGAAGTCAAAAGGAAATGATCCTATCCTTAGATAAGCTGACAGCGGATTACCGGCGCGCCGTCGCCGAGGAATGGCGATACCTGACGGTCACCGTCCACGGCGAAGAACGCCGCCTGCCGCTGGAGCGCGTCTTCTTCATGCTCCAGGCGCGAGAGCGGCCCGAACCGAAGCCGACGGAGCCGCCACGCTCCGACCTGGACCCGGCGAGGGCGCGCCTTCAGGACGCCGGCGCGCCCCCGCCTCCCCAGCCGCCTCCCCCGCCGGTCCCCCTGGAGGCGGCGCTGGCGAAGGGGGAGCACATGGCCCTGCTGGGCGAGCCGGGGGCGGGGAAATCCACCGCCCTGCAGTTCATCGGGCTGTGCTTCGCCCGCGCCGACGAAAACTGGCACAGGGAGCGGCTGGGGATCCAGCGCCCCTACATCCCGATCCTGCTGAACCTGCAGGCCCGGGCCTATGCCATCGCCGGGCAGGAGACCCTGTGGGATGCCCTGCGCATGGAGGTGCGCGAGCGGCTGCAATGCGCCGAGGACGAGGCGGAGGCGCTGCTGCGCGCGTGGAGGCAGGCGCCCGGCCTGCTCGTCCTGCTGGACGGGCTGGACGAGGCGCCGGGGGCGCTGCGGGAGGCCGTGCGGGAGCGCATCCGGCGCTTCGCCCCGAGCGGGGCCGGATGGGTGATCCTGACCTCCCGCCCGGCCGGGTTCCAGCCCCTGCCGGGGCTGCGCGAATACCTCCTCAAGCCGTTCGAGGACCCCGAAGCCGAAGCCCTGCCCTACCTGCGCGGCTGGCTGGCCGCCCTGAAGCCCGAGTGGACGGCCGAGGAGGCCGGGGCGCGGGCCCGGGAGCTGTTAGAGAGGATGCGGGCCCACCCGGCCCTGCGCCGCCTGCTGGACAACCCCCTCTTGCTGCGCCTGAGCGCCCAGCACTACGCCCAGGCCGGCGAGATCGCCCGCAGCCGCGCCGACCTCTACCGCCTGTGGGTGGAGGAGGCCTGGGAACGCGCCCGGCGGCGCGGCGCGAAGGAGGAGGAAAAGGCGCGTTTTCTGGAGGCCCTCCAGGCCCTGGCCTGGCACCTGCACACCGGCGGGGGGAACGAAGAAGCCGACCTGCTGCGGGCGCTGCAAAGGTTCGGGCCGGCGCAAGATGGAGCGGAGGCCGAAGGCTTGCTGCGCCGCCTGCGGGAGCAGACCGGCCTCCTCGCCCGCCTGTCGGAGGCGGAAGATGGAAAAGCGCGCCATCGCTACGTCTTCAGCCACCAGACGCTGCGGGAGTATTTCGTCGCCCTGCGCCTGAAGGAGGCCTGGGAGCGGGACGCCCGGCGCGCGTGGCGCTTCCTGCGGCCGCGCCTGCACCTGCCCGACTGGCGCGAGCCCCTCGCCCTGCTGGTCGGGTCGCTGCCCGAGCCCGAGGCCCTGCGCCTGCTGGAGTGGATCTTACATGCCCGCTCGCCGGAAGAAGACTTCCTGCGCCGGGACCTGTTCTTGGCGACCGCGCTGGCGGCGGAGAGCGGCCACGCAAAGGCGATGTGGGGACGCCTATGGCCCGAGCTGCGCCGGGCGCTTCAGGATGAGAAGTGGTGGGTGCGCCGGGCAGCGGCGAAGGCATTGGGGATGATCGGCAACCCCCAGGCCGTCCCTGCCCTCATCCAGGCCCTCCAGGATCAGGATGAGAACCTGCGTCTGACGGCAGCGGAGGCGCTGGGGATGATCAGCGACCCCCAAGCCGTCCCCGTCCTCATCCAGGCCCTCCAGGACAAGAACCCATGGGTGCGCCAGGCAGCGGCGAAGGCACTGGGGATAATCGGCGCGCCTGCTGTCTCTGCCCTGGTCGAGGCGCTTCATAATGAGAATTGGCAAGTGCGTGAGGCAGCAGTGAAGATCTTGGGACGAATCGGCGACCTTCAGGCCGTTCCCGCCCTCATCCAGGCCCTCCAGGATCAAAACATATGGGTGCGCCGGGCGGCAATAAAGACCCTCGGACAAATCGGCGACCCTCAGGCCGTTCCCGCCCTCATCCAGGCCCTCCAGGATCAAAACATATGGGTGCGCCGGGCGGCAATAAAGACCCTCGGACAAGCCGGCGACCCCCAGGCCGCTCCCGCCCTCGTCCAGGCCTTCCATGATCAAAACATATGGGTGCGCCGAGAGGCGGCGGAGGCGCTGAGGATGATCGGTTCGCCCGCCGTCCCCGCTCTGGTTTGGGCACTCCGGGATAAGGGCATAGAGCGGCACTGGACAGTGGTAGAAACACTGGTGAAAATCGGTCCAGTCGCCGTCCCTGCCCTGATCGAAGCGCTTCGGGATCGAGATGAGACTGTGCGCTGGGCGGCAGCAGAGGCGCTGGCAGAGATCGGCCCACCCGCGGTCCCCGCTCTGATCGAAGCGCTCCGGGATAAGGATATGCAGATGCGCCAGGCAGCGGCAAAGGTGTTGGAAAGGATCGGCCCACCCGCCATCCCCGCCCTAACTCAGGCGCTTCGGGATCGAGATGAGACTGTGCGCTGGGCGGCAGCGGAGACGCTGAGAAAGACCAGCGACCCCCAGGCCACTCTCGCCCTGATCAAAACGCTCAAGGACAAGAGCACAGGGATAGGCGGAGTAGCGGAGAAGTTGCTGGGAAGGATCGATATGCCAGCTGTCCCCACTCTGATCCAGGCGCTTCGGGACCTGGATAAGGCTATGCGCTGGGCGGCAGCAAAGGCGCTGGGAAAGATCGGCGACCCCCAGGCCGTCCCTGCCCTAATCGAAGCGCTTCGGGACCGGGATGAGGCTGTGCGCTGGGCAGCAGCAGAGGCGCTGGGAAAGATCGGCGACCCCCAGGCCGTCCCTGCCCTAATCGAAGCGCTCCAGGATCGGGATCTGTGGGTATGCCAGGCAGCGGTAGAGGCGCTGTGGAAGATCGGTCCATCCGCCATCCCCGGCCTTATCAAAGCGCTCCAGGGAGATGTGCAAATCCGCCCCAAGGTAGCCCAGATCCTGGGGATGATCGGCGATCCCCGGGCCACCCCTGCCCTTATCCAGGCTCTCCAGGACAAGAACACATGGGTGCGCGGGGCGGTGGCGCAGGCCCTGGGGATGATCGGCGATCCTCGGGCCGCCCCCGCCCTCATCCAGGCTCTCCAGGATAAGGATACGCGGATGCGTCGCACAGCCGCACAAGCCCTGGGAATGATCCGCAACCCTCAGGCCGTCCCTGCTCTGATCCAAGCGCTCCAGGATAAGGATGTGTGGGTGCGATGGGAGGCGGTGAAGGCGCTGTGGAAGATCGGCCATCCCCACGCTATCCCCGCCCTCATCCGGGCCCTCCAGGATAAGCATGAGGCTGTGCGCCTGGCAGCGGCAGAGGTACTGAGGGAGATCGGAGATCCCCAGGCCATCCCTACCCTGATCAAAACACTCCTGGATAAGAATATACGGGTACGCCGAGAGGCGGTGGAGGCGCTGTGGAAGATCGGCTCGCCCGCTGTCCCCGCCCTCATCCAGGCCCTCCAGGATGAGAATGTGGAAGTGCGCTGGGAAGCGGCGAAAGCCCTGGGAATGATCGGCGACCCCCAGGCCACCCCCGCCCTCATCCAGGCCCTCCAGGATGAGAATGTGAAAGTGCGCTGGGAAGCGGCGAAAGCCCTGGGAATGATCGGCGACCCCCAGGCCACCCCCGCCCTCATCCA
>Ga0272447_1001357_pt1 | contig 15545 bp, 17 predicted proteins | sample YNPCB0133_FD_194589 | JGI IMG/M metagenome (GOLD analysis project Ga0272447, IMG submission 194589) | Hot spring microbial mat communities from Yellowstone National Park, WY, United States - YNP-CB-013-3 | ecosystem: Environmental > Aquatic > Thermal springs > Hot (42-90C) > Sediment | place... | reverse complement strand
GGCTGGGCTGGGAATATCGGAAGAATCTGACGCCATAGCAGTTATCGTCTCCGAAGAGACGGGGGAAATATCTGTAGCAGTGGGTGGTAAATTTCACAGGAACTTGGATCAAGAACTTTTAAAGAGCTTGCTTTTAAGGGAGCTGGGCATTAATCTATAAAGCTATGAAGCTAAAGACTACCATCAAAACCAAGCCAAACTTAAGCGTTGTGCTTGGTCCCTTTGTGGGTCTTTTGGAAAAGCCCACCGAGAGCCTTTTAGAGCAGTTGGAAGAAGAAGCCCAAAAAAACAAATGCATAACACACTTTGTTAGAAGAAAGCCAAGGTTCTTCTTTTCTGAGGAGGTTCCACAGAGGGAGATACCCTTTAGCCAAAGCCAATGGGAAAGCATAATAAACCAACTAAAGGTTGAGCTTGATGAGGAGGAGTTGGAAGTTGCCTTGGCAATTCTCCATCAGTTGGACCACAGGGGCTTTTTTGTGGGCGATGAAGCCCAGATCGCCAAAGAGTTTGGAACTTCCAAAGAATTCGTAGAGGACCTCAGAGAGTTTATAATGACCGAGCTTGAGCCTGTGGGCATTGCTTCCAAAGGTTATGAAGAGTTCTTCTGCGTCCAACTGGGGGAACTTTATCCAGAGGAGCCAGAACTCTGTCAGAAGGTGTTGGAGTTTTTAAAGACAGGTGCGGGGGATCAAAGGGTAAAGGACATTGCTACCCGGCTGAGGCTAACACCCTTTGAAGGAGAGCAGAGCCCTTACAAGGTGGGCAGTGTGGATGTGATCCTTGAGAGGGATCAGGACGGTTGGCTGGTGCTTTTGATGGAGGATTTTATAGACTTTGAGGTCCAAGAGGGAGAAAGGGAAGAAAAGGAGAGAGCCCTCCGGTGGAAAAAACTGCTGGACTTAAGGAGAAACCTTCTGAGAGGGTGCATAAACCTGGTGTTAGAAAGGCAGGAGGACTTTCTGTTAGGGGTTGGTCCTCTTAAAGCTTTGGAGCTAACAGAGGTTGCACAGAAGCTTGGTGTTAGCATCTCTGTTATGAGCAGACTTGCATCCAACAAATACGTAAAAACACCCGCCGGGATCTATCCTCTTAGGTTCTTCTTTCAAAGGAGGTCCAAGGGTGGCTACAGCAGGGAGCAGGTCCTTAGGGCAATGAAAGAGATCCTTCAAAAACACGGTAAGCTCAGCGATGCCAAAATGACGGAGCTTTTGAAAGAAAAGGGCATAGAGCTTTCCCGTAGGACCGTATGCAAATACAGGAGAATGATATGAGGGAAAAGAAGGTTATAGGGTTGCTTGAGGAAAAGGGTTTGGAAGGATTTCTTTTTAGCTCTCAGGCAAACGTGCTCTACCTTTCTGGTCTTAGGTCCTCCAACGCCTACGTGCTTGCCACTAAGGAGGGCTTTTACCTTTTTACAGACGCACGGTATTACGAGAGGGCAAAGGGAACTTTGAGGGAGGGATGGCAGGCGGTTTTGGTCCAATCTCCCATGCACAGGGCTATAAAGCAGACCATAAAAAAGCTGGGAATAAAAAGGGTGGGCTACGAGGAGGACAGGGTAAGCTGTGCCTTTAGAAAATCTCTACGCTCAAGGAACATCCAATGGGTGGGCTTTAGCAACTTTCTTGGAAAACCAAGGGCTATAAAAAGCCCCGAGGAAATAAAGATAATGAAGGAGGGAGTTTTGAAGGCAGACCAAATTTACAGGGAAATGCTTGAGTTTGTAAAGCCGGGAATGACGGAGCTGGACCTGAGGGCTTTTATAGTTAGAAGAGCCTTTGAAATGGGTGCAATGGGCGAGAGCTTTCCTGCCATAGTTGCCTTTGGAGAGGGTTCTGCGGTCCCCCACTGGGAAACTTCCCAAAGAAGGATAGAACAGAAGGGACCTCTGTTGATAGATATGGGCATTCTTTACAAAAACTACTGCACGGATTTTACCAGAACAATCTACTTGGGAAAGGCAGACTATGAATTTAAAAAAGTCTATCAAGTGGTCAAAGATGCCCACCTCTTTGCCCTGGAGAGGGTAAAGGTGGGAACTCCCGTAGGTGAAATAGACAGAACAGCAAGGGAGTACATAAAAAAGAAAGGCTTTGGCAAATACTTTACCCACAGCACGGGGCACGGTGTGGGTATAGAAATCCACGAACATCCAAGGCTCTATTACAAAGGAAAGGGGTCGGAGGACCCCGTAGAGGAGGGGATGGTCTTTACCATCGAGCCGGGTATATACCTACCGGGCAAGTTTGGAGTGAGGCTTGAAAACATGGTGGCAGTTGTAAAGGGTGTGGGTGAGGTGCTCTCTGAGGTGCCACTTGACTTGATTGAGTTATAATATTTATATACGCGGGGTGGAGCAGCCTGGTAGCTCGTCGGGCTCATAACCCGAAGGTCGCGGGTTCAAATCCCGCCCCCGCAATACTTAACCACAAGAGGCACATAGAAAAAGCTCAAAACCATACCAAGCCCCACACTGGCAAAGGCAAGATTTGGATTAAGGTTATACCTAAGGGCAAGCACCGCAGAGAACATCATAGGTGGCATGGCAGACTCCAACAGGGAAACCTTGAAGGCAACGGTAGAGAGCTCCATAAATCTTCCCACCAAAGAGACCGCAAGGATAGAAACAGAGACCTTTATGAGAACGGCAAGGAAGGAGAACTTTAAGTTATCCTTTATACCACCAAGGCTTATGCTGAGCCCAAGGGCAAAGAGGACTACCGGCAAAGTAGAGGGGGCAACAAAGTCTATGGCTTCTTCCAAGCTAGGATGCAAAGGAATTCCCCTAAGGACGAAGCCAAGGACTAAGCCTAAGAAGGGAGGAAAAAGGAGAACTTCCTTTAGGTCTGGCTTTCCACTTGCAACCATCACTCCCAAAAAGGAAACCATCAGAAAGGAGCCCAAATTGTCGTAAATGATGGCAATTTGTAGTCCCTCCTGTCCAAAGTAGCTAAAGGCATAAGGGTAGCCCAAAAAGGCGGTATTTCCAAAGGAGGAGACCAAAAGAAAGGTCCTCAGGTCTTTGTTAGAAAGCTTATAAAGCCGGGCTATAATGTATGCCACTGATATACATAAAACTATTGAAACCCAAGCCAAACTGGAGATTTTTATAACCTCCACCCCAAGCTTGATCTGGTGTCCTGCCTTGAAGGCAAGGATGGGAAGGGAAAAGTGCATTACATAGTTTATGAGTACCTTTTCTTGTTCCTCTCGGAAAACACCAAAGTGCCTTAGAAGTTTGCCACCTATTATGGGCAGGACAACCTCAAGCATTTAAAAAGATTTCCTGAAGTTTTTTTCTTGCTATGTCTGGTGCTCCAAGATGTTTCCTGAGGGTGTTCTCTAAGGTCTTTATGGGTAGTAAATTCTGTGGTGACCTTGGGTCCTGAAAGGGTGCGCTGGCAAACATAGGCAAGACGCCCGCAGTTAGATCGGCAAGTTCTTTAACCTTTTCCTTTGGCAAATTGCCAAAGGCTTCCAGCCTTGCCAAGGTGCCAATTCCCTCTCCCTCTGCCAATTTTACATACCAGGTGTATTTATCAAGCTTTGCCTGTTCCTCTATCTTTCTTTGGGAGTGCACCCTTATAAGAGGTGTGCGGTAGCCCTTTTTTAGGTTTTGAAGAAGGTGTGCATACTCTTTGCTTATAAAGAGCCTTTTTATGGTTTTTACAAAGCCCACGCAGGTGATACCCCTGTGCTCGCTGGTCAAAGTGCCATCGCAAACCAACAGTTGAGGCTTTACCCTTTTCCAGACTTCCCTTGCGGTATTTACTTCCTCCCTTCTAAGTAGCCTTAATAACTCAAGGGACAGCTCTTTGTCCTCCAACAGTTTTTTAACTTCATAGCCCAATCCAGAGAAAGCGGTATCCTCTACATCACCCTTTACCAAAAAGACCCTTCTGACCCTTTGCATGCAGAAGGACTGCTCTATAAGGTTTATGCTTTTTGGTTTGAGAATTATAGCGCCAGCAGACAGAGTGGCAAAGACTGCCTCGTAAGATGAGTTTTTTGACTCGTCCCACACATAAGCACTGTGGTCTATGCGCCTTATTCCATCCACAAAGGCTATGGTAAATTCTTCTGGCACATACCCTTTGTATGCATCCGTTGGGTCTTCTTCAAAGCCAGCAAACTGTTCTGATTCTTCGTATTCCATATTTTCCATTTCGTTTAGTTCCCACATCTTTAAGCTTACTCTGTATCGCATCCTTCCATCCTTTTCTCTAAAAATTCCTTTAAGACCCTTTGCCTTCTCTTTCCCTTCTTCATAGAGGACCTTAGCCTGTATGCATCCTTTAAAAGTTTATCAACATCCTTTGGTATGCATTCTTCTATTTTTTCCCTCAGCAGGGCAGACAGGGCTGGCACCTTACCCGAGGTCGATATACCTATCACCACATCCCCTTTATGGACCAAGGCAGGAAATATAAAATTGCAGTAATCGGGACTATCCACTGCGTTGCATAGAATCTTTCTCTTGCTACAGTAGTTAAACACCCTCCTTTGGAGCCCTATGCTATCTACCGCTACCACCACCATGTAGGCGGACCTCAGGTCCTTTATGAGGAACTTTCTTTTCTTCCAAGAGATCTTTCCAGCTAAGAAAAGCCCTCGCAGTTCCTTTGTGATCCTCGGCGATACCACCTCTATCTTAGCACCAAAGGGTAAAAGCTTCTGGACCTTTCTAGTGGCAACCTTTCCGCCACCCACCACCAAAATTTTTTTGTCCTTCAAGTCTATAAAGGCTGGAAACAGAGGCATCAGAGAAACTCCAAAACCCTGTTTGCTACATCCTCCGAATTTCTGATGCAGTCCGCCACAGAGACACCTCTTAGATAATTTCCCGTCAAAAAGAGCCCCGGGTGTTCCTTTTCCAAGGTCTCCGCCAGTTCGTAAAATTTGCCATAGCCCAAATTATACTGTGGGATGGCTTTTTTCCACTTGGTGATCTTCAAAATGCTCACATCTACGCCCAAAATTTCCTTAAGTTCCTTCTCCACTGTACCGCTTATTAGGTCATCATCCTCTTCTGCCACCTGTGGGTCTGTGGCACCGCCCAGATAGATGGTTAAGAGGTTTCCTTTTCTTCCTTCAAAGATGTTAGAGGAAAAAAGCACGCCAAGGATCCTTTTGCCCTCCTTTCTTGGCACCAAAAAGCCAAAGCCGGGTGGGATAGAGTCCCTTGTGTATGCATGAACAACAACCACAGGTGCGTAGTATATGCTGTCAAACTCCTGGGCTACGCTCCAAGAGAGTTCCCTCAGTAGGTATCCTGCGGAGGTTGCCGGTGCAGAAATAACCACCGCCCTTGCAGAGAACTTACCCTTTCTACTATCTATCACAAAATGATCATCCTTTCTTCTGATCTTTAGCACCACGTTCTCCACATCCACATCCAAAGCCTTGGCTAAGTGGGAAGGTAAAGTGTAGTTTCCACCCTCAAAGGATATGAGCCTCCCGCCTGGACCGAGGGCTTTTAGCTTTATTGCACCCTTTATGAGACTACCAAACCTTTGCTCCAGTTCATAGACCCTTCTGACCGCATACTTCACCGACAGCTCCTTAACATCCCCTGCATACACACCGCTGACAAAGGGCTCCACGATGTAGTCAAGGAACTCCTGCCCAAGGCGTCTTTTAACAAACTCTGCGATGCTCTCTTCCTTCTTTATAGACTTGGGAATGAAGGGCTCCTTCAGAACCCTAAGCTTTGCGCTCAAGGAGAGTAAAGGAGAGGTGAAAAAACTCAGAGGAGACATAGGCAAGGGCACAAGCTTGCCCTTTTTGTAAATGTATCTTATCTTGGCCTCTTCCCTCGCATACAAGGGTTTTATGCCAGCCAAGGAGAGGAATTCTTCCACCTTTTTGTCTGCCAAAATGGTCTGAGGTCCCAACTCGCACAGAAATCCCTCTATCTCCTCCGTTTGGACGTTTCCACCGACCTTCTCTTCCTTTTCAAAGACCTTTACATTAACCCCGGCCTTTTGGAGGCGTAGGGCTGCCGAAAGCCCCGATATACCCGCCCCCACCACCGCCACATCAATCATGACTTGTATGGAACACCCTTCAAAGGTGAAGAGGGCACCGCGTAGGTTCTCTTGGGCATCCTACCCGCCAGATAAGATAGCCTACCCGCTATGACCGCATACTTCATGGCAACCGCCATCCTTATTGGGTCCTTAGCTTCCGCCAGAGCAGTGTTTGTTAAAATACCGTCCACTCCCAACTCCATAACTGGTGGAATGTCTGCGGCGCTACCTATACCCGCATCCACTATGACGGGTACAGAAACCGCCTCCTTTATGAACATTATGTTGTAGGGGTTTTGAAGCCCAAGCCCAGAGCCTATGGGCGCTGCCAAGGGCATCACCGCCGCACAGCCCACATCCTCAAACTTTTTGGCATAGACCGGGTCATCAAAGATGTAAGGAAGGACCACAAAGCCCTCCTTTACCAAAAACTTTGCCGCCTTTAAGGTCTCCTCCATGTCTGGCAGAAGGGTCTTTTGGTCTCCGATCACCTCCAACTTAATCCAGTTTATGCCAGTAGCCTCCCTTGCCAGCATGGCAGTTTTTATAGCTTCCTCTGCAGTATAACAGCCGGCGGTGTTGGGAAGGATCAAATATTTTTTGGGGTCTATGTAATCCAAAAGGTTCTCTTTGTTTGGGTCTGTAATATTGACCCTCCGGACCGCCACGGTGATCATCTCCGCCCCGCTTGCCTCAAGAACCTCCTTGTTTTCCTGAAAACTCTTGAACTTACCCGAGCCTATGATCAACCGAGACTTAAACCGTCTGCCTGCAATTTCAAAAACATCCTCTTCCAAAAGCTTTTCCCAGTCTAACATCTCCATAGCCTCCTATTTTATAAAGATATAAAGATGGTCTCAAAAGGAAAGAGATTGAAAAGACAAGATCCCTCCTTTGAGAGCCCGTTTTAAACTAAATCAAGAAGTTCGAAATTATTACTCCCGATCCTTCTCTTCTTTTTTCTGTGGTGGCTTTGGTCTTTCAACTATCTTATCCCCCGCAAGCTTCTCAGCTACGGAGTTTGCTACTTGAACTACAACATCTCTTGCTACCATATCAAGAGAGAGATTTTTGCTTATGCTCCAACCACCGCCGGCACCAAATCCACCACCTGCACCAGCACCAAACAGACCCCAAGAGCTTTTCTCTGAAGTAGCATCAAAAGAGCTTGATAAAGCAACTTCAAGAGTTTCTGGTTTGATGACGTTGACATCAACACCTAACTTTGCATGGTCTTTCCTCACGTTTATAGCACCAAGAATAGGTACGAGCCCTCCACCCAGGGCACCGCCACTTCTTTCCAATTCAAGGGCTGTTATAGAACCCGTGATCATGTAATCTACTTTTGGAGGTTGAACCTTCTGTCCAGTGGCTTCAAGAAGCTTTTTCATTTTCTCGTATTGTTCTAAGTCTACTATTCTAAAACAATTGGTGGTTTTCAAAGCGTTAGTAAGCATTGTGGTGAGCCCTTTTCCTACACCTTGCACGCCCCCACTACCAGCAAGGGCTTCATATATAAGAAGAAGGCGTGGATTGTCTGGCTTTGCCTGCTGACAAGTGCTCGCCTTACAATCAAACTCCATAACCATTATGGAATAAGTTGGCTCAGAACACTTCACAACGGGTATTTGCCTCTCTGCAGTCTTTGTTTCATCTGCATAGGAGATGGCACTCCCTACACCAATCACACCTGTAATTAATACTAAACCCAGGGCTCTTTTAAGCATGATTGACACCTCCTCTGGTTTTCTTATGGGAAAACATTATAACATATCCTGAATGGTTTAATATATTACCCATGCAAATAGAAGACCTTAGGAACTCTGCATGGCGTTTTAACAGCAGGTTGAGGTTTGTTATGGCAAGGGGGGAGGTAATGGCGGAAGAATATGAGCCTGTGGTCAAGGAGATCATAAAGCAGGTAAAGGAAAAGGGAGACACTGCCCTTTTGGAATACACAAAACGATTTGACGGGGAGGAGCTAACGGAAGAGGACCTGGAGGTCCCCTACGAGGAGCTGGAAAAAGCTTACGAGGAGATTGAGCCGGAAGTAAGAACCGCCTTGGAGGTAGCCCACGAGAGAATAAGAAGATTTCACGAAAAACAACTGGAGAGGTCCTTTTTGGTGGAAGAGGATGGGATCCTCTTGGGAATGAGGGTTTTCCCCTTAGAAAGGGTTGGTATATACGTGCCCGGGGGCAAGGCATCTTACCCTTCCACCGTCCTTATGAACGCGGTACCGGCAGTTGTGGCTGGTGTGGAAGAGGTGATTATGGTTTCTCCAAGACCCAACAAATACACCTTGGCGTCTGCCTTCATTGTGGGCGTTAGCCGGGTTTTTAGGGTGGGTGGTGCTCAGGCGGTTGCAGCCCTGGCTTATGGAACTGAGAGGGTGCCAAAGGTGGATAAGGTGGTAGGACCGGGCAACATATACGTAGCCCTCGCAAAAAAACTACTCTTTGGAGTGGTGGATATTGACATGATCGCTGGACCATCGGAGATTCTTGTGATCTCTGATGGCTCCGTAGACCCCAGTTGGGTGGCTTGGGACCTGCTCTCTCAGGCGGAGCACGATGAACTTGCGGGTGCCTTTCTGATCACCACAGACCCAAAGCACGCCCAAGAGGTTAAGCTAAAACTGGAAGAGATCCTTGATAACTTCCCCCGAAAGGACATAGCCCAAAAATCCCTTGAGCGGTTTGGCACCATATTTTTGGTGGAGGACTTGGAGCAAGCTTGTGAGGTTGCCAACTACATAGCACCGGAGCACTTGGAGTTGATGGTGGAGGAGCCCTTTGCCCTCCTACCCAAAATTAAGCATGCAGGTGCGGTGTTTGTAGGTAAATACACCACAGAACCCTTGGGAGACTATCTCCTTGGACCCAACCATACACTACCCACAGGACGCACTGCTAAGTTTTTCTCACCCCTTGGAGTTTATGACTTTCTGAAGAGGAGTTCTTTGATGTATGCGTCAAAGGAGGGTTTTGAAAAGGTGGCAGAGTATGCCCAGCATATAGCAAAGGCGGAGGGGCTCATAGCCCACTATGGGGCGGTAGAGGTTAGGAAAAAGCAATGAAGAAGCTTGTTCTCTTGTCGGCTTTTGGTTTTGTCTTATCCTGTGCCCCTTTGCTATGCAGACCAGACCAAACCCTCCTCCTTAACCATTTGGAAGACCAAGCGCCAGAAAAATACACAAGCCAACTGCTTATATCCTATGGTGTTTTAAAGGTGCCCGTAAAGGTAGAAAAAGACAAAGATAAATACAGGGTGGAATCTGCGAGGTTTGGAGGGTTCAGCTTTGACAGAAAGGGTCTATGTTTGAACAGTCTATGCATTGACCTGCCCTTTAGTCTCGACGGTATCATCTTTGGAAAAATGCTAACGGGTGAAGAAAAACCCAGTTGCACCTCTGAGGGGCTATTGTTGAGTAGGGATGCGGATGCTTACTTGGTTAAACACTACTTTGTGAATAACCAACTTGCCAAGGTGGAAGTTTTTGACAAGAAAAGAGATATACTGATAACCCTTACCTACGGACAGAAGGCGCCCGAGGGCTACTACAGAAGGGTCAAAGTCAATTGGGAAGATCTTACCTTTACTATAAACGTGGAGGAGGTTAAGTTCTAATGTTCCCAGTGCTCTTTGAATTTTTTGGTATAAAGATATACACCTACGGAGTTTTGGTTGCCCTTGGTGTTTTTGTGGGCTACTTTTTGCTTTTGAGACTTGGCAAAAAAGAGGGTTTAAATACAACCCATTTGGAAAACACCTTGCTCATTACATTGCTTTTTGGTATAGTTTTCGCAAGGATTACCTATATCTTGGAACATCCAGAGCAGGTAGGGAAAATATTGGACATATTTGCCATATGGCAAGGGGGGCTTACCTTCTTCGGCGGTCTAATTGGGGGTCTTTTTGGTGCCCTCTTCAGCATACACAGATACAAACTACCCCTTTGGAAGACAGCAGACCTCAGCGCCATAGCCATAGCCATAGCCCACAGCATAGGGAGGCTCGGATGCACCTCCGCAGGATGCTGTTATGGAAAACCCTTCTTTGAGGACAACATTACACCCGGCATACATCTCTCAAGCAAGTTCCCCTTCTTTTATGTGGTGTTTCCAGAGGGTGCTGTAGCACCTCCCTACATGCCCCTCTATCCCACCCAGCTTATGGAGTTCTTTGGACTGTTGTTGATCTTTTTTATTCTGCTTTTCTTTTACAGAAAAAAACCCTTTGATGGTGCGGTTTTTAGCCTTTACCTTCTTCTTTACGGTGCCCTCAGGTTCTTTTTGGAGTTTTACAGGGGCGTTACTCCACCCCTAGGACCCATAGGACTAACATGGAACCAAATCGTATCTCTGTTTATGGTTTTATCTTCCTTTGCTCTGATGTTTGTTTTGAGACATGAGGGAAAGGTTAAAAAGGCTTGAGCAGTTGCTAACAGACCCCTTTAAACCGGAGGAGGTGTTAAAGGAGTTGGAGGAGCTTTTAAAGGAAATTCCTCGGATGAAGAGGGAGGAGCTCTTGGAGTTGGAGGAGGAGATGACAAAGATAAAGGGAATTTTGGAAAGAAACTTTCACATCGCCTTAGGCTGGCTGGAAGAACTTCCAAAAAAGATCAAGTTTGAACGGAAGGTATGAGGCTTTTGGCTCTTCTTTTGAGCCTTTCCTTTGCCTTTTCCCTTGAGCTTTTCCCTCAGATGGCAAACCTGAGGAGCTTCCCCCGTCAGTTGGAAGGAGAAAAGCTCAGGGCTTGGCTTTTGGAGGACAGCTATCCAAAAACCAAGCTTTACCTGGGCGATGTGCCATTAACGGAAGGGTTTATGAAAAAACTCCTTGAAAATGCTAATTTAGACGCAGTGCCACAGCAGGTGGATGTAAAGTACGGCATAACACTAAGGAGAACAGACCTAAAACTCCTTCCCACAGGGCTGGCAGTCCATAAGGGAAACCCGGAGATAGATTACAATCAATACACCGCCCTTGACCCTCTTACCCCTTTGGCAGTGCTCCACCGGTCCAAGGATGGAAGATGGTTCTACGTTCAAAGTCCCATAATGAGGGGATGGTTCAAGGCTGAGGATGTGAGAGAGTTGGGAGAGGAAGAATTTTTTAGACTTCTTGACCTTCCCTTTTTGGTAGTGGTAAAACCCAAGGTTAAGATAGGAGGGCTTGAATATTCAATGTCTGCAAAAATTCCCTATCTTTCAAAGGAAAAGGACAGATACTTGGTTTTGATGCCCGATGGAAGCGTTGAGTGGATAAAGGGAGAAGGTGTTATAGAAGGCTACTGGCAATTTTCAGAAGATAAGGCAAAGCTTCTCCTTGATAGCCTTCTTGGGATGCCTTACGAGTGGGGAGGCTTTTATGATTGCTCCGCATTGGTGCGTGCCTTCTTTGGTGTTTTTGGTATAGAACTTCCAAGAAACTCCAGCCAGCAAGCTACCGTCGGAAGGGGTGTGGAGAGAACTTTTAACAGCTACCAAGAGCTAAAGGAACTCTTGAAAACATTTCCACTCTACCGGACTGTGTTATACATGAAAGGGCACATAATGATCTTTGGAGGCTTTGAGGGAGAGGACCCGGTGATCTATCATGCGGTCTATGGCATAAAAAGGGACGATGGAAAGATGATCTATCCAAAGGCGGTGGTTAAAAACCTTTTGGAAAGGGATGGACTTACCAATCTATACAAAAGGATCGTGGCGGTGAAGGTGTATTAACCCTTAGCCAGACCACTGGCTTATATTTAAAACTCATGGAGCTAAAAACCAAAAGCCTGAAAGAACTTTATGAAAAAGACTTTTATCTTTGGGTGTTGGAGAACCTAAAGCTTCTCAAAAACAGGGAGTTTGAGCTTGTGGATTGGGAGAACCTTTTGGAGGAGATAGAGGATATGGCAAGGAGGGAACTGAGAAGTCTAATAAGCCTTATGGCAGTCATTATGGAGCATCTCTATAAGTGGGAAAACTACAGAGAATCCGCTTACATGGGTAGCAGTTGGAAAAAAAGCATCCTCAACGCAAGAACGGACATTCTAAAACTCTTCAAGGATGCACCTTCCCTTAAGGCTAAGGCTCAGGAACAAGAAATCTTGCAACGGGCATGGGAAGATGCGGTGTTAGACCTAATAGCATGGTTTAAAGGGAATGAAAAGTTAGCCCTTAGGCACTTTGGTAGAGTTCCCACAGAAAAAGACTTTCCACAAGAATGTCCCTATACCTTTGAACAAATTATGGAATACGAACCTTGGCTTGAGAAAAGATAAATCATTTGAGAACTTAGAACCTTAATTCAAACTTGGTGGATTATAGCCGGACCACTGGCTTATATTTAAAACTCATGGAGCTAAAAACCAAAAGTCTAAAAGAACTTTATGAAAAAGACTTTTATCTTTGGGTGTTGGAGAACCTAAAGCTTCTCAAAAACAGAGAGTTTGAGCTTGTAGATTGGGAGAACCTTTTAGAGGAGATAGAGTATATGGCAAGGAGAGAACTGAGAAGTGTAATAAGCCTTATGGCGGTCATAATGGAACACCTTTACAAATGGGAAAACCATAGGGAATCCGCTTATATGGGTAGCGGTTGGAAAAAGAGTATCCTCAACGCAAGAAAGGAACTGATAGACCTCTTTGATGAAATTCCATCTTTGAAAAGAATAGCCCAAGAAAAGGATAGCTTGAATAAGGCTTGGAGAAGGGCGGTTAATAGTCTTATTGTTTGGTTTGATGAAGATGAAAATAAAAACTTGGCTAAAAAATACTTTGGCAGACTTCCCACAGAGGAAGACTTTCCAAAGGATTGCCCGTACACCTTTGAACAGGTGATAGAATACAAGCCCTGGCGTGAGGAAATAAAGGAGGACTCGGAAACACCACAGCCTTAGTGGTAAAATACTCAAAATGCTTCTTCTGAAAAGTCTATCGGGCGAAAGGATAAAGAGATTTCCCGTTTGGCTCATGCGTCAGGCGGGCAGGTATATGCCCCAATACAGGGAGCTTAGGGCAAAGGAGAAGGATTTTTTGAGCTTTTGTAAAAATGTGGAGCTTGCGGTAAAGGTGTCTTTGCTTCCTTTGGAGCTTTTGGATGTGGATGCTGTTATCATCTTTTCAGACATTTTGGTTCCCCTTGAACCTATGGGCATAAACGTGCGTTTTGAAGAGGGAGAAGGTCCCAATTTGGAGTGGGATGGAAACGTTAAGGCGCTTAGGAAGATCACAAGCAAGGACACAGAGTTTGTTAATGAAATAATAAAAGAAGTTAAAAGGTCACAGGATCGGGTGCCTGTTATTGGCTTTTGCGGTGCACCGTGGACCCTTTTTGCCTACGCGGTGGAGGGCAAGGGAAAGGCGGACTTCAAAAAAGCCAAACTCTTTATGTGGGAAAGAAGGGAAGAATACCTTGAGTTTCTTGGGTTGCTGTCGGAGAACTTAGTGGAGTATTTAAAAGGGCAGGTTAAAGCGGGTGCGGATTTGGTGCAGGTTTTTGACAGCTGGCTCATGCATATGCCCTATGAAGATTTAAAGGAGTATGCAGTCCTACTGAAGACTTTCTTTGAGAGGCTAAAGAGGGAACTTGGAGTGCCCATTATATACTTTTACAGAGGTTCTGGAGAGTATTTGGAACTGCTCAGGCACGTGCCAGTGGATGCCTTCTCGGTGGATTGGACGGTGGATATATTCTCTTGGATGGAAAAGGAGGACAGGGGCTTTCAGGGAAACTTGGACCCATCCCTTCTTTACTGCACGGAGGATGTTATCCAGCGTAAGGTTTTGGAGTTTTTAAAGAGGGTGCCAAGGAAAACCAAATACATATTCAATTTGGGACATGGGCTTTCGCCCGATATGGAGCTAAAAAAGGTAAAGCTTTTGGTGGATACGGTTAAAGGCTACAGGGTTGGATGATAAAAGAGGGGAAGGTCCTTCTCAAGGTGGAAGTTCCAAAGGTTGTTTCCTCAGAAATGCCCGTTTTTTACAACCCAACCATGGTTGTAAACAGAGACATAAGCCTGCTTATCCTTTGGGCTATGGAAGGTGAGGAGCTTGTGGTCTGCGACCCTATGGGTGCAAGCGGTGTTAGGTCTTTGAGGTTTTTGTTGGAGGTGCCAAAGGTAAAAAAGGTCATATACAACGACATAGACCAAAGGGCGGTGGAAAGCTTCAAGGAGCATATGCGGTTCAACCAAGTGCCGGAGGAGAAGGTGGAGATATACTCTGAGGATGCCAGCCTGCTTTTGAGGAGGCTAAGAAACTGCCATTATGTGGATATAGACCCTTATGGCTCACCCATTCCTTTTTTGGATTCTGCGGTCCTCCCTGTCAGGAGGGGTGGCGTTCTGTCCGTTACTGCAACGGATACCGCGGTGCTCTCGGGCACCTACCCCAGCACGTGCCAGAGGAGATACTTCAGCAAGCCCCTGTTGGAATGTGAGTTTTACCACGAGGTGGGCATAAGGATCCTCATAAAGAAGGTCATAGAGGAGGGTGCAAAGCACGATTATGCCCTAAAGCCTATCTTTTCATACTCTTACAGGCACCACTTTAAGGTCTTTTTTAGAAAGGACATAGGGGCAAGGAGAACGGACAAGCTCGTTGAAAAGATAGGCTACCTGCTTTACTGCGCCCATTGTTTATACAGGGATGGCGTTTCCCTTGAAGGCATAAGAGGGCAGTGTCCTCACTGCGGGCATAAGCTTTTGGTAGCTGGTCCCCTTTGGCTTGGAGGGCTTTGGGAGAAGGAAACAGTGGAAAGGGCTTGGAGTTTGAGGGGTGCCATAGAACTTTCGGAGGAGACCGCCAAGCTATTAAAAAAGATCAGGCGAGAATCAGAAGTCAACAGCATTGGCTTTTACAGTCCCTCCTACATAGCAAAAACCTTCAAACTTGCCCACCTACCACCAAAGGAATTTTTCTTAAAATTCTTTGAGGGCACACCAACCCACTTTAGCCCAGAGGGCTTTAGGACATCCCTTGAGCATGGAGAGTTTTTAAGGAGATTGCATGAGTTCATACAGAGAGGTGGCAGAACTCATCCTTAAGTTAAAGGGAGAGCTCTTTTTGTCTCCGAGGGAAAGGTGGTTTCTGAAGAGGTTGGAAGAGTCCGCCTACCCTTGGCAGTTGGTGGAGGAGGGGATAAAGAGGTTTTACGCCAAGCTTCCACCGGAGAGACGAAAAAAAACGCCCGCCTTCTTTGCCCTTGCTGAGATTGAAAGGTTAAGAAAAAAAGCAATAAAAAACTCCGCAGGGAAGGAAGAGGACTGGATGGAAAAGTTTAAGAACTTTTTGGAGAAGCTGGGAGAATTTATTGAGGTGCCAAAGGTGGAACCCAAAGACAAAATGTCCGCAGAGGAAATTCTGGCGGACTTGGAGGGCAAGCTATACAAACACCTCTGGGAGAACTTGCCAGAGGAAGAAAAGAAAGCCCTTCTTAAAAAGTATGCCCAATTTAAGCAGGATAAAACTGCCCTTAGTTTTATGATAAAGGGTGAGCTTAGAAAGAAGTTTGGGCT
>Ga0272447_1001356_pt1 | contig 15547 bp, 17 predicted proteins | sample YNPCB0133_FD_194589 | JGI IMG/M metagenome (GOLD analysis project Ga0272447, IMG submission 194589) | Hot spring microbial mat communities from Yellowstone National Park, WY, United States - YNP-CB-013-3 | ecosystem: Environmental > Aquatic > Thermal springs > Hot (42-90C) > Sediment | place... | reverse complement strand
CTAGTTTTGCCCCATTTAAGACTGCTTCGACTGCTTTTTGACGCAAATCGTAACTGTAGGGTCTTGCCATCGCTTTTCTCCAAAATGTCTATTCTATAATAGGACAACCTTACCCTGCTTGACTATATTTTCAACTACCTTTTTAAGGATAAAGGCAGAAATATCTTCGGGTTCATATTCCTTACCACCCATCCAGACGCTAAGCGAGTTTTCAGTACCTTTCGTTAAGCGGTCAATTTTATAACTGGACTTAGATTTCATAACTTGACGGTACCCTTGTCACCAAAATAACTTACTCATCAGTAGTATTATCGTAGTGTCAAAAGGGCATAAAAAAGCTTCTTTTTCGGATGAAATTGCGCAATAGCTTATGACAAATATGTCGCATTATTTGTGGGTCTCTGGTCTTGTTTGCCTGAGAAAATGCAGATAATTTAACTGGAATACCTGCATAATTCAATTCTAGTGTGAATCACCAGACTGTAACGCTTCGAGACGAGCAATTTCCTACACTTGTTCACCCCACAGGGAAATCATAACTCCCTAAATTGAATAGTGTAGGGGGAAGGAACGCGCTTCGCGAGGGCGCACATAGACCTGTTGGTGTGGGTGTAGGTTTAGGGCGAGAGAACGCTCTCGAGTGACCTGGGCGGTGAGGGTTTGGCCGTCATCGAGAAGCAATTCCACCCGCACTTCTGGCCCTAGATGAAGCATTCGTTGAATTCGCGCCGGGGTATGAGCTTCGTGAGGGTCGGTACTGATGAGAATGTCATGGGGACGCAAAAAAGCCTGGCCATTGTACACGGCCATCCCCTGGCGTTGGAGCAACTGCGCATCCCCCGGGAGAATGTTGACCGGCCCCACAAAACTCATGACAAACGGAGTAGCCGGATGGTCGTAGATTTCCGCTGGGGTGCCTATCTGTTCCACCCGCCCCTGGTGAATGACCACAATCTGGTCAGAGAGTTCCATGGCTTCCTGTTGGTCGTGGGTGACAAATACGGTCGTAACGTGTACTTCGTCATGCAACCGGCGCAACCAACTACGCAACTCCTGGCGCACCCGTGCATCCAACGCCCCAAACGGTTCATCCAACAGCAGTACCTGCGGTTCCACAGCCAATGCCCGTGCCAAAGCCACCCGCTGGCGCTGCCCCCCTGAAAGCTGCGATGGATAGCGATCCCCCAAGCCCTGTAATTGCACCAGTTCCAGCAGGGTATCCACCCGTTGTTGAATGCGCTTGCGGGGCACCTTGCGCACCTCTAAGCCAAAAGCCACATTCTGACGCACGGTCATGTGCTTAAACAACGCGTAGTGCTGGAATACAAAACCAATGTTCCGATCCTGCACCTGCCGATGGGTCGCATCCTCACCCGTGAGCCAAATTTTGCCCGTATCCGGAGTTTCCAGCCCCGCAATCAACCGCAACAGGGTAGATTTCCCTGAACCCGATGGCCCCAACAACGCCACCAAAGAACCCTGAGGAATTGCCAAACTGACATCGTCCACCGCCTGGAACTTGCCAAAGCGCTTGGAAACCCTTTCAACAACGATGGCCACGCTCAATCTCCTCACCCCCTGTTAGACGGACCAATCCCCCTGTGCTTCCTCTTGCCACACCTGTAATCCCTGTTGTCGCAAGTATGCCAACCCATTTTGAATCTGCGTCGGTGTCCCCCGCACCTCCAGGTCAAACCACCCGTCCCCCTCCCGGCTAGGGCTGAGCAACCCTCCCCGCACATTCACCACCAACCCATGCCCCGACACCAACCCAGAGATAATCGGCACATCGCACACCTCTTTGGGAATCCGCACATGGATATGGCTGCACTGCACCCCCTCATCCGCAGGAACCGACACCGGCGCAGGGACCACCACCCCCGGCACCACCGTCATCGGCGACTGGGAAATCAACTCCCAATTTCGTGCCTGCATCGCTGCGATACAAGCGGACAAAGCTGCCGCCGTCCCGTACACTGCTAAATCCAGCCACGCCTCCGCCTGATTTTGGGGGTCAAACAAAGCCGCCTGAATGTTCACCGTTACCCCATAACGGCGAATTAACTCCGACAAAACTGGCTCCCCCTGACCGCCCCCCGGCACCCGCACCCGCACCGTTATGCAATGGGTTTCCTCCATGCGCCGCTCTCCCCTGGGCCGTATCAGCTTCATTATCTACCTCAACGCCACACTAAATAACGCACCCCCAAAACCAACAAAAAACCACCGTACAGTTTTTTCATCAATTCACTACTCACAAAAGGTTGATTGGCCAACAGCGCCCCCAACCCATTGCCCAACAGCAAACCCAGCACCATAATCACTGCATAATTGATCCGCAAATTGCCGCTGCGATGATACACCCAGGCCCCCACCAAACCAATCGGTAACACCTGCGCCGCCAAAGACGTGCCCGTGGCCACCTTCTGATCCAACCCCAACCACAACACCAACGCAGGCACCATGATCGCCCCGCCCCCAATGCCAAACATGCCCCCTGCTAAACCCGCTACCAAACCCACCGCCAACAACTGCCCCAGCAATGGTGTCACAGCAACTTCCCAAAACGACCCACCCTACCTATTCTACAGTAAATTGATCGGATTAGCGTTGATTAAAGTGGGACCGCTCAATTGGGTACATCTGCAACATCAGGCAGTCCACCCAGTTAACAGCCACAGATTGCGGTATTCCAGTTCTAGCTTTCGATCTTGGTTCGGTTCAACGTCCAGACGTTCTGCTGTGATTGATATACATGATTTGGAAATACCTGTGACCTGAGCTATTGCCCCAACTGTTCCTCTACCGGTTAGAAATGCACGTCCTGTGCGTCCCGAGTAAGTTACCCATAGAATTACGACAGGATATATCGTCTGTTCTGACTATTCGGTTGTGGTCATGGCTAATAACATTGTTTAACTAGTAATAACGACACGCAATTGAGTGCTAGGCAATGGTAGAGGTACGCTCATGGCAGTTTGATGGCAGTTATTCCCTACGTAGTTATCTGACGCCTGATTGACGATGGATGCAGTTAGTGACTCAAGTAATTAGCTTCTTGATGCCATAGGAACGCTCAGCCATAGGTTTTTTATGGTGGTTTTTGTAACAATTTGTTTAGCCTTCGTGAGTTTCCGAAGAAATCCTTAAACATCGGCAACCTTACTTAGGACAACTTCTATAACAGAGAAAAGCGGAAGCTTGTGAGTGCCCATGATTGACGCCCAGATTTCTGAAGCTGCTGGAAGAGGGGTTCCCCTACGGTTGGTGCGGCGATGGTTTTGGTTTTTGGTGGTTGCTACTTGGGGTTTGATGGCCTTGGGGAGTGCGACCCGGGTAATGGAAGCGGGATTGGCCTGTCCTGATTGGCCGTTGTGTTTTGGTCAAGTGTTGCCGATCCAGCACATGGATGGGCAGGTGTTTTTGGAGTGGTTGCATCGGTTGGTGGCGGCAACGGTGGGATTAGGAGTGTTGATCCTGGCAGGGATAACCTGGTGGTGGCGCATGTATCTGCCCCGGTGGTTGCCTTGGGGGGTAACGGCAGCCTTGGGCTTGGTGCTATGGCAGGGCATTTTGGGGGGACTGACGGTAACGCAATTGCTGCGGTTTGATATCGTCACGGCGCATTTGGGAACGGGGTTGGCGTTTTTTAGTTTGCTGTTGACTTTGGCGGTGGCGTTAGTGGATGTGCCAGCAGTGGGGCAACCGTTACCCAGATGGCTACCTGGCTTGGCGGTGGTTGCTGCTTTGGCTGTGTATGGACAAAGTTTGTTAGGGGGGCTGGTGGCATCCCGTTGGGCGGCGCATCAGTGTTTCTGGGGGCGGGAACTGTGTCAGGTGCTTTATTGGCATTGGCTGGGAGTGATTCCGGCAACGGTTTTGAGTCTGATGGTGGGGGTAGTGGCGTTGCGAAAAAGGCGGGTCATTCCTTGGCTGGGACGCTTGGGATATGGGGTACTCATTTTGTTGGCATTGCAACTGGCTGTGGGTGTGGCCACCTATCAACTGCGGCTACAGGTAGAACCGTTGACCGTGACCCATCAGGCGGTGGGTGCGCTCTTACTGGGGAGTTTGGTGGTATTGACAACACTCTTACACCGCACGCATCAACAAAGCCTGCCAGGGTCTGTTTAACGGGGTTGGTTACATGGTTAAGGAGCCTTCTTCATGGTGACATCCCTCTGGGTGAGGGCACGAGATTATGTGCAGTTGATGAAGCCCCGGATTATAGTGCTGTTGCTGATTACAACGGCGGGGGCGATGTGGTTGGCATCCCAAGGACAGCCAGATATGGACGTTCTACTGACAACGTTAGGGACGGGCACCCTGGCGGCAGGGGCAGCGAATACGATTAACTGTCTGTACGACCGAGACATTGACCGGGTGATGGTGCGAACCCAGAGGCGACCCATTCCAGCGGGACGGATTCAACCGGTGCAGGCTTTGGTGTTTGCGGTGGTGTTGGCAGTAGGGGCGTTGGTACTCCAAAGCTGGCGGGTCAATCTCTTGAGCGCACTACTGGAATGGGCGGGGATTTTGGTGTATGTGGTGGTTTATACCCATTGGTTGAAACGGTCCAGTCCCCAGAACATTGTGATTGGCGGGGCAGCGGGAGCCATTCCGCCGTTGGTGGGTTGGGCAGCGGTGACGGGAACCCTCTCTCCCTGTGCGTGGATTTTGTTTGCAATTATTTTTGTGTGGACGCCGCCGCATTTTTGGGCTTTGGCTTTGGTGATGCGTGAGGATTATGCCCAGGTGGGGGTTCCGATGTTGCCGGTGGTGGCGGGTTCGGAGCTGACGACGCAACGGATTTTGCTCTACACGCTCCTGTTGGTTCCTACGAGTTTGCTGTTGGTTTATCCCTGTGGCGTGGTGGGGGGACTGTATGCGTTGATTGCTCTCATTTTGGGTGGCGTGTTTTTATACAAAGTTTTGCAGTTGTTTCATCAACCTCAGGCGGTGGATTTGGCACGTTCGGTGTTTAAGTATTCGATTGTTTATCTCCTGCTTTTGTACCTGGGGATGGGGTTGGACCGCTGGCCGTTGCTGCACACCTGGCAACAGGTATGGGTGCAAAAAGCCATCCATTGGTGGGGTTAGCAATCACTTGACACTCCCAGCGACTTACAACGGAGTGTGGCGTAGCCATCGTCGGGGGATTCTTACGCAGCCCACAGACGGACATGGCTAGCGCCACCTGCGGGACATAACGGCGTGAGCAGACCGCCTCTACACAATTCTTTAAGGCATGGCCCTAGGGTTCTGCTTACTTGCTAAATATTCGCACATTTGTTGGTGAGCCACTAAAGTTGCTTACGGGCTTTTCCGCCCCGCACTAAAGTACGGAGCTACCCTTATGTGTTTCCGGTGGGCGCCATATATGCCACTTTGGGCAATTCCAGGGTCAATCCCTGTCCCAACAGCAGGCGTCCCTGGAGCCGTTCTACCAGCATCTGGGTAACGTACAGATGGATACCGGGGCGGGTGGGGCCTAAAGGATACCAGAGTTCTCCCAAATCCAATTCCGGCACACCAATTTGCAGGCCAGTGCCTTCCGGCCAACTGCGTACCTGCACTTGGGTTTCCCCTGGGGTATGGCGCAACGCATAATCCAATACCTGCACCAAGATTGGCACCAACAAGGCCGGGTCACTCCACACAGGCGGCAATTCCTCAATGTGCCACACGACCCGCTGGGTAGCGTGCTTGAGGCTCAGCTCCTGCATTACTCCCGGCACCAAATCCACAACCCGCACCGGACGAAAATGCCCCGGCGTCACCGGCCAGCGAGATAGTGTGAGCACGGCCTCTACCAATTCCGATAGGTGCATCACCTGCGTCTGGACAATTTGCAAAAAATGGCGAATCTGGTCCGGGCGGAAATGGGCTTGCGACTGCAACAGGGTGTCCACAAAGCCCTTGATACTCGTTAGCGGCGTGCGTAATTCGTGGCTAAGGGTATCAATGAATGCCTGCTGCGATTGCTCTAAATCTCGACTGTGTTCGGGCACAAAACTCCATACCAACCACTCCTGATCCGCCCAAGTTAGCTTGCGAACCAGCACACGCATTCTCAGCCAACTTCTTGGGGTAGAAAGCCGCACCCGTCCCCCCGCCTCCTGCCAACGCAAATAGGTTGCCAATTCCGGCCAAAATTCCGCAATCCCATTGCCCTGAAGCTGCCGGGGATCAAGGGAAAACCAGTCCGCCATCACCTGATTACAGTACAAAATCTGCCCCTCCACCTGAGTCAAAACGACCCCGATGGGTAGGCAATCAATCAAGTTGGAGATCATGTCTGATGAAGTACTGCTGGGGGCTAAATCCAGTGTAACGACCCCAAGGAAACACCAGGAAATTCTCTACTAAATAGCTTAATAGCTCCGAAGGAATTGTTAAATTGATCTCCGGGCCAAGGATGGGATAAGGCTCCAGCAGTTACCTCATCATCAGATATCTCAGTCATGGCGTGTGATGGTAGCAAATACCTAACCATTCAATTGGCAGCCAGTGAAAACTCCTGCGTGCGCTACGTATGAGGCACGGGCAATATCTGATCCAGGCACTTGGTATCCCTAGGAACACAAGCGGGGCAGGGCGAAACTGGCCTTGGTGAACGGAGCGGTTCAGGAATTACAATAGAAATCTGTGCGCCACTCACACTAGGGAAGCATTATGGAATTCGTGACCGTAACTACCCGTCCCCAGGATTGGCAGGGGGATTTATTGTGTATTGGTTTTTGGCAGGACCAGGTGGAGTTGACCGGCGATATTGCTGAGTTGGATGGCCGCTTGGGGGGAGCAGTGCAGGAATTGATCGCCGAAACGGAATTCAAAGGCAAGCCCGGTACGCCCAGTGTGACCCGTCTGGCTAGCGGTGGCCCTGTGAAAAAACTCGCCCTGGTGGGGTTGGGCAAGGCCAATGCCGCTTCCCCGCTCGAAGCCTATCGCCAGGGGGCAGCCATAGCCGCTAAAACCGCCAAAACCCAAAAAGCCTACACGCTGGGGATTTATTTCCCTGGTGGCGACCTGGCCCCAGATGCCTTGAGTGCTGCCATGACCGAAGGCATTTTATTGGCCCTGCACCAGGACAATCGCTTCAAGTCGGAGCCGGAAGAAAAACCGCCCGTACTGGAGAGGGTGGCATTTTTGGGTATGGAAGGGGGGCAAGCGGGTATCGAGAAAGCCCAAAAAGTCATCTCTGGGGTGATTTTGACGCGGGAATTGGTGGCCGCTCCTGCCAGTATGGTCACCCCTACGACCTTGGCGGAAACGGCTCTCTCTCTAGCCCAAACCTACGGGTTTAACGTCACCATCTTGGAGCAAGCAGACTGCGAACGCTTGGGGATGGGAGCTTTTCTGGGTGTAGCACGGGGGTCCGATACGCCGCCCAAATTCATTCACCTGACCTACACACCGTCCGACACGCCGACCAAACGGGTGGCCCTGGTGGGGAAAGGCATTACCTTTGACTCCGGTGGGTTGAACCTCAAGACCCAGGGGGGCATCGAAACCATGAAGATGGATATGGCCGGTGCTGCCGCCGTTTTGGGTTGTTTCAAGGTGTTGGGGCAGATACAACCCCCGGTACTGGTGCATGGGATTATTGCGGCTACTGAAAACATGATCAACGGCCATGCCCTGCACCCGGGCGACATTCTCACGGCGAGCAACGGCAAAACCATTGAGGTCAACAACACGGATGCCGAGGGGCGGCTGACGCTGGCCGATGCCCTGGTGTACGCAGAAAAGCTGGAAGTGGATGCGATTGTGGATTTGGCTACGCTCACCGGTGCGTGTATTATCGCTTTGGGGGATGATATTGCCGGGCTGTGGAGTCCCCAGGATGACCTGGCCGAGGCCCTCTTGCGGGCATCAGCGACCACGGGTGAAAAAATTTGGCGTATGCCCCTGGAAGAAAAATACTTTGAGAATATGAAATCCCCCATTGCCGATATGAAAAATGCGGGCGGTCGCAGTGCCGGTTCGATTACGGGGGCGTTGTTCTTGCAGCAGTACGTGCAAAAAACCCCTTGGGCGCATCTGGACGTGGCCGGCCCGGTATGGAGCGAAAAGGGCAATACCTACGGTGGGCCAGGGGCAACCGGGTTTGGGGTGCGGCTGTTGGTGGAGTGGCTGTTGAACCTATAGGGTGTCCTGATGACCCATGATGGCGCTGTACTGGAACTGACGCCCGATCCCCAAGCCCGCCAGCGGTTAATTCTCCATATCAACGGGGTCACCGCCGGAGCCGATAAACAAAAGCGGGATTTGGCGGCCCTACAGCGCATGGCACCCACCGCCTACGTCCGGGGGATTCACAACGCCAGTGTGGATTGGCGCACGGATATTTTGGAAAGCATTTTGGGGCGGTCGGAACTGTGGCAGTACCAGCGGGGCACCGGGGAAACCCAACAACGGCTGGCAGGCTATAGTCACCTTCTCCAACAACTTCTCGACCAGCCAGAAATTCCGCCTGATGCTGACTTGCGTCAATACCTCCCCCAAGCCAACACGGGCACGGGATTGCTGGATGGGGAACTCCTACGCCAACTCCCTTTTATCTACCAACTCACCTGGCAGGATGTTCTGCAATATCTCTACGGGGACTATCCGGCGGGTGCCTCCTGTGCCACATTGCGTCTGGCCTACGAACTGGCGCGGGGCATTCGGCGGGGGGTACCGGTGTTGGTAGTTGCCCATAGTCAGGGACTAATCATCACCGCCTTGGCCACCTACATCCTGGGGCACTTTTTCGGATCATCAACTCGCTGGCAGGATCAGGTGTTCATCTTGGGTTACGGCCCGGTTATTCTTTTGGAAGAACTGCCGCCAGGACTGCGAGGGCACACCATCCTCATTCAGGACCGGCACGACTTGGTGGCCGAAGCCTTTAGCAATATGCGCTACACAGATTTTTGGAGTGTGCTGCAAACCCAGTTTTGGCGCACCATCCAACGCTGGAACCAACTCCCCGAATTGGCACGCCCCGATAGCCAGCATAGTGCCGGTTACTACCTCGGTTTGTTAGGTACGTCGGCCAGCCAGCGATCCGGGGAACTGATTGAGTATTTTGTCAGCCAAGAATGGTACCAAAACCCCATAGTGCAGCGGTTTCGGGGCATTCGCTTGATCCTGGAAGACCTGGTGCCGGGGGGAGCCTTAGCCGCTAGGAATTAGCAAAACTGAGCCTTTTTCCTACTTTGGAGCCTGATGCCCTAAAAATTCTTATCAATCCACCTAGTGACAAATCGCCGAACCCGCTGGTATAGTAGTTCCAGTGTGTGTGAGGAGCGAACCAGAAGAGGCACCGAGACGAAACACGGCCAGTCGTCGGTGTCTTTTCTGCTTTATAGGCCAAGTTTGACTTAGCTCACAGACATCACGGGAAAGAATGCAGTCCTGTTTCCAGGTTTGTGCAAGCAGGGGAACTTCTACTTACCCAGCAGACTTAGAAGCCCTATTCTCTCCTTTGACATTCTCCCTCGCCTAAAGGCAAAGGATTCTTTCCCAGCTTGTGGAATCGTTCCCACTTACTGAGCTACACTGAGTATGCGGCTTGTACCGTAACCCGATGGGGGATGCCATCATCCCAACTACTGGGATAAATTCCAGATACTTTTTTTCTGCTGCGCCATATTCGAGTTGGCAGAGTCTAAGCCGCCCTGGAAGGGAGGGGCTTGAACACAGTTTTTCGGTCATTCTCAATAGCTGTGATATGCCTGTAGGGCAAGCATACGCCCATCAGCGAAGGTAATGAAAATTAAAATTTTGTGAAATAACGGGGGGACAGGGGGGCAGCCATGACTCGTTACTAGTCTCTTGCTGGGGGAATGTCAAGGTTTTTGTAAACAATCGCACGATTCCTTGCAATAAAATGAAAACTTTTTTGCCCCCAAACTGAGTAATAATGCTAGTCGCAACCTGTAATCCATCACCATGTTCAGGAGTTGGGTATGAGCCTAAGTCATTATCAAGAGGATTTTCTGGGGATTGACCGGTTTTTCCAGGAAGCGGTGCCTCATGATGAGACGGATTTGAATGCGGCCTCGACCGTGGAAGTGGAAATGTACGAGCATGAGTGCATGTACCCCACTTTTGCGGAAATTGCCCGTCAGTCCGGTTATCCCGAAATTGGCGCTATGTTTGATGCCATCGCCCGGGAAGAAGGGGAACATGCGGCCTTGGTGCGGCAGTTGTATCAGGATTTGGAAGTGACGGATACGCCCCAAACCCAGGAGGCCAAGCGGCTGGTGGCGCAAATTCGTGGCCAGATGGAAGTGGTGGCGAAAGACCCCCGGGGGTTGCGGCGGGCGTTGGAAACGGCTCTGGAAGTGGAAAGCATTGAGAGTGAAAAAACCTATCCCGCCTTTGCTGCCCTGGCACGTCGCCAAGGGAAAGAGGAAGTCGCTCGGGTGTTTGAAGAAATCGTCCGTTCCGAAACCCGTCATGCCATGTGGGTGCGGCGGGCGTTGGAATCCTTACCGGCCCATGTGTAAGGTTCCCTAGGGATTGAATGGCACAATCGACCCCGGGACTACCGGGGTTTTTTCTTCCTAAATTTTTTCTAAATCGAATCTAACTAAAACGGGTCAAATCAATGCGGTAGCGGTCCTTTTTGGTGAGGGTAATTTCTCCGACGACCACCCTACCTTTACCTCGAATGGCGATGACATCACCGGTTTTGAGCAGATAGCTGGGTTGGGTGATGGTTTGCCAATTCACCCGCACTTCCCCCTGTTTGATCCAATCCACCATTTTGGTACGGGAGAGGCCGAATCCCGCCGAACCCAGAGCATCCAAGCGCAAAGAGGCTTCTACGGTGGTGAGGTTTTTGGTCCGGGGGGGTGGTACCTGCAATTCGGCCCAATCCAAAACCGTGACGGTCACGGGCACAGAACGCACATGGGTGAGATGGGTGCAGAGAAATTCCGCCAATTCCGGCACGATAATCACCTGAGCGCCCCGTTCCCCCAAAACGAGAATATCCCCCACTTTTTCCCGCACCAGCCCGGTACCTAAAATGGCTCCCAAAAAATCCCGGTGGCTGGCTGGGTCGAACAAAAAATTGCCCGCTATGCCCAGTAGGGTCAGGGGCACATCCGCAGGTGTCAGAGGTCGTTGCGCAGGTGCCAAAGCCACTCGTACCCGCTCCGCCTGGGGATACCCGCCCCATAGACACCACTGCACGGTACTCAGTCGTTGGCAGTACGCTTGCACCGCAGCCGCTTCCGGTGGGTTGAGCATATCACTCACCACTACCTGCCGCGTCCGCTCCATCCGGTCGATCCAATCTGCTAACCGTGCCTGCAGTTCCGGCTCTGAACCCATCTCACTCCGCTGGTGCCGTGTAGGTAACGATGCCATTGGGCATGATGGTACCGCATAAACAGGGCATCCCGCAGGCGCGCCGCTTCCATCTGGGCGTGGTTGAAGCTGGCTTCTGACAAGTCCGCCCACTTGAGGTTGGTGCCCATACTCCCGGTCCAATCCGTCGCCATGCGGTTGGTCTGGGTCAGATGCGCAGCGGTTGACGCCGTGAATGAACCGAAGTGCCCTTTTGTGGTGCATTGCATTCAATTGCTATCATTTTTGCATGGTTTTGCGAGTAACCAACGTGACATAGCCGTAGGGACAAAACCATCAATCTGCCGGTTGTGATGCGTGTTGGCAGTGGAGCCATACGCTCGTGAAGAATGCAATTGCTACCAGTATATGCGCAACAATTTTCTCACTAATTAAATGAGGTAGTTATCCAGTGGGGGCGAGACGTTTGCGCAGGGCATTGGCTCTCTGTTTGGCGGTGGGATTTTCGGGGGCAATTTGCAAAGCTTGTTCGTACATTTCCAACGCCTGCGCTGTGAGTTTCTTCTTTTCGTAGGCATGACCTAAGTTGTTCATGGCCGTCACGTAATCAGGTTGCCATTTCAGAGCTTCCCGGTACTGGCGAATGGCGAGGTCATACTGTTCTTGGCTGAAATAGGCATACCCCAAAGCGTTGTACACTTTGGCTAAGCCCGCCGCATCCTGTTCATCCCAACCTTTCAAAGCCTTTTGCAGTTGATTAATGGCTTGGACATAGAGTTTTTTACGCAGATAAATACTCCCTAATTCGTAGTAATCCGCAGGGCTGGCCTGACCACTGGTGACCTGTTGCTGGAGTTGGTTGAGACGGGTTTCCGTAATGCGGGTGCGCCACACTTGCCGGGCGACTAAAACCGCAACTACCCCCAATAGGGTTAGCAAACCCACCACATACAGCCATTGCAGCGCTAATTCCACCTATTCCACTCCCGCCGGTTCCGTAGCCGTTAAATCCAGCACGTAGTCGGGGCTGGTGAAAAACCCTCGCAGTTGATTGGCCTGTTCATTGTAAAAAGAATAGGCCTGCAACCCCCACTGCCCCGAAAAGCCGTTGGCATCACCGTTGAGGCTGCCCCCCCCTTCATCCACCAACAGGGTGACGCAGTTGTCGCTAAAAGAATTGCTGTCGTTTAACCGCACCCGCACAATGTAGTCCGTATTGAACACGTGATTGCCGATCCGAATCAGTGTCATACGCCCTCGTTGAACCCTCATTTCCAGGATAAAACACAAAAAAGCCTGGGGTGACCCCAGACTTATGCGTGCAGTAGCGGTATGGCGTCAGAACCTACCCCTACACCGGGGAGAACACCCTTGCCGCTACCTACATCAAACCCAGCTGGGCAAGAATACCCTTACCGGTCAACAATTCGGTGGCAACCCCGATCACAAAACCCAGCATCGCCAACCGACCATTCCACGTTTCCGCAAAGTTGGTAAAACCGAACTTAGGAGCTTGCTCTTGCATGACCCAGTGCCTCCACAGCAAGGGAACTGACATTAACAAATGTAACTAAATTTCCGGCTAGCGGCAACAAAATTTTACATTTAGTTGGGGGAAAGGGGGTTGGTGATGGGGCCAGCGGGTATCTATCCGGTGCGGGACTGGGCGGCGTTGCGGGGGGCCTGGTGTTGGGAACAGGCGCGAGCGGTGGTCAGCAGTTCAGCGCGGCAGCGGTTAGAAGCGGGTTGGGTACGGGTGGTGGCCTTGGGGCTGGTGGGACGGGGCAAGTCCAGTCTGTTGAATGCGCTGGTGGGGGAGCCGGTGTTTGCGACGGGGGCGGTGCATGGGGTGACCCGGGGAGCACAGGCGGTGGCCTGGCAGTTGGGGGAATGTCGGGTGGAGTTGGTGGATACGCCGGGGTTGGATGAGGTGGGGGCGAGTGTTGCGGCTGAGGTGTGGGCGTTGGCGTTGGCGGCGGAATTGGTGTTGCTGGTTCTCAGTGGCGACCCGAACCGGCTGGAATGGAGTATTTTGGCGCGCTTGGTGCGGGCGGGGAAACCTCTGTTGGTGGTGATGAATAAGATGGATCATTATTCCCCGGAGGCGCAGGCGCAACTCCAAGCCCGTTGGCAGAGCGGCCCATTGGCGCAGTGGGTACCGCTGGAGGATGTGGTTTGGGTCGCGGCGCAACCGACAGGCTGGCGGAAAACGCCGGGAGGGACGGTCGTGCGGCAAGCGCTTCCCCCGCAGGTAGAGCCTTTGCGGCGGGTATTGATGCAGCAGCTTCCCCGTTTGGCACCGGCGCTTTTGGCCCTCAATGCCCTCCAAGCTACGGCGCAATCACCCCCTTTACAGGCACCGCCGCGTCAGATTGAAGCTCTGATTTGGCGAGCCAGTACCACCAAAGCCCTAGCGGTGGCGCTCAATCCCCTGTGGGGAGTTGATTTGCTGGTGGGGGCGGCGCTGGACGGGGCGTTGCTCCTGCGGTTGGCCAAGCGAGCGGGATCAACCCTTTCTCCCTGGGAAGCGGTGCAGTTGTTGCGGTTAATTGCCGGGAGTTTGGGGGGGTTGGGTGTAGGCGGCAGTTTGCTCAAGGCGGGGTTGGCCGGGGGCATGGCTCTGGTGCCCTATCTGGCGGTGGCAACAGGTCAAGGGGCAATTGCAGGGTTGGCGACCTACATCATCGGGCGGTTGGGGTGGCAGTACCTTCTCCAGGGCAAAACCTGGGGAGCGGGCAGTCCCCGGGAGCAGATACACCGTTGGCTGGGAGCTATTGACCAAGGGGCGGTTTTAGCGCGTTTGCGTCGGTATTTGCATCAACCCCCCGGCGATGGGATACAGTAAAGCCAGGGTGGAGTTGTGTCATGAACCGGAACCACACGGGAGCATTTTTGGGGGGACTGGTCATTGGCGGTGTGGCCGGTCTGGTAGCGGGCATGGTATTGGCACCCCGTTCTGGCCGAGAAACCCGCCGGGTGTTGCGCAAAACCGTAGCGGCGCTCCCGGAATTAACAACGGATGTGTCGGATAGTTTGTACATCCAGTCCCAACGCTGGACGGGGTTGATCCGGGAACAATGGCAAAACACCTGGGAACGGTTCCAAAATGCCCTCAAAGTGGGGATAGAAGCGGGACGACAAGAACACCAACGGTACCAAAACCGTGGCTGAAGCCATCTTTATTCTCGGACTGTCCTTGCTGCTGGTGGCCGTTTCCCTGACGGCGGTGCTGATCGCGCTGATTCCGGCAGTGCAGGAGATTGCCCGGGCGGCGCGCAGTATTGATAAATTGGCTGAGACCCTGAGCCGGGATTTACCCCCTACCTTGGATGCCATCCGCCTAACGGGCATGGAAATCAGCGATTTAACCGATGACGTCAGCCAGGGGGTGCAAAGTGCTAGCCGTCTGGTCGAACAGGTCAACCAAGGGGTGCAGCGTACGCAACAAACCCTTCGTCGCACCCAGGTTTCTACCCGCAGCGTTTGGGTGGGCATGAAAGCAGCTTGGAAAGCCTGGCAGCAACCGCCATCTCGTCCCTACCGTTTGCCCCCGGAACGCCAATCCCTCCCCGAGACACCTGCCGATCAATCCTGATGACCAGGTATGCCAGTTACATGGAACTTCTTGGGCAAGCCAGGGGATGCCTGTGCCAGAACCCATGGGGATCGTTTGGTAGCCCCGTACAGAGTGGAACAGCCCATGCGAGGCAGAACTATGGCTTCGCTACGCCAGCTATTGAGGGCCAAGCTGGTAAGGGACTGTGTAAAGGCGCTGTGACGACGCCGTTGCGTTCCGTAGGTAGCGTCGTTCCCTTGTGGACGGTGTCAGAATCCCTCGACTTTAGTCGGTGGGAGTATCCAGAAGGACGGTTGCCAGCCTATTTGCCTGAACGTTGTTGATACAGCTTACTAAGAGGCTACGCAATACAGTTGTAAACCCGTTTAATGTGTGAACAGGCTGTACATAATACAATGCGCGCACCTGTTCCCCTAACTGACTCCTCCGCTTACTCATGCTGGCATAGGGACATGACTTTAACAAAACCCCCCTCTGGGAAAGGATTTTGAGAGTTTCAAGTAAGTAATGCTATAGTCAAGCAGGGTAAGGTTGTCCTCAGAAGTGTTGAATGTTAACGAAAGGGTGGAAAAGGGAGACTAAAAATGGTATTTTGGATTGGTAGAAACCACGAGTAACAGTATTTTTATGAGACGACAAATTCAGGGACTTATCAAGCCCTTG
>Ga0272447_1001354_pt1 | contig 15557 bp, 10 predicted proteins | sample YNPCB0133_FD_194589 | JGI IMG/M metagenome (GOLD analysis project Ga0272447, IMG submission 194589) | Hot spring microbial mat communities from Yellowstone National Park, WY, United States - YNP-CB-013-3 | ecosystem: Environmental > Aquatic > Thermal springs > Hot (42-90C) > Sediment | place... | reverse complement strand
AGAATGTTATCTTTTTGATAAGCGAATCTAATCAACGTCCGGTCCGTTGCTGGATGGCTCTCACTTCGGCCAACGTTGGGCATTGGCGGCCGCTGCCCAGCTTTTGCACCTTGGCTGCGCCCACGCAGTTCGCAAACTCGGCAGCACGCAGCACGTCCTGCTCAATCAGCCACTGAACTGCGAAGCCGGCAGCGAACGCATCGCCGGCCGCCGTGGTGTCGCGCACCGTGACCGGGATGCCGGGGATCGCCTGGTGGCCGCTGGCTGAATACACGGCGCAGCCGGCCTCGCCGCGCTTGACTACCACATGCTGCGTGCCTAGGCTCAGCATCCAGGCCGCGGCCTGCGCTTCGTCGTCCAGGCCGGCAAAGCAACGCAGCTCATCGGCGGTGAGCAAGCTCGCCGTGCTCAGGCCAACCAGCGCCAGCGCGGTTGGCCGCACGCTCGGCTCGGCGACAATTGGCCCGAGGTCGTTCATCACCGGCACGCCGGCCTCTGCCGCAATGCGCGCAGCCGGCAGGACGTCTGCGGCCATGCGCCGCTCGTGCAGCGCATAGCCAGGGACAAAGAGCAAGTCGGCGCTCCGCAGCAAGTCTGTCATCCGCGCGTCGAGCGTAAGCGGGTCGCCTGAGCCTTCATGCACCAGGAAGACATGTTGGCCTGCGTCGTCCACCAACACCAGCACGAGCACGTTGACGCTTCCTGCGCCGCGCTGGACGTGGCTCAGGTCCACGCCTTCGGCCAACAAGGCATCGTAGGCAGCTTGGCCATACATATCCTCACCGATCGTGCCTAGGGCGACCGCGTGCGCACCGAGCCGGGCAGCCGTGATCAGAAAGTTGCCCGCCCCGCCAGGCTCGATGCTCACGCTGCGAATCACCTGCACACGCTCGGCCTCCACCGGCAGCCGCTCGATGGCCATCACGAGGTCGGTCACCAGATCGCCGAAGCAGACAATGGTGGGTCGGCGTGTTGCGTCCGCAGATAGCTCGCTCGTATGAGTCGGTTGTTGGTCTGTTGACGACATTGCGAGAACTCACTTATGTGGGTGGTATATTGTCCGTGATGTGGCAAACGCGCAAGCCGCTCATCCTGGGACTCGCCGCGCTGGCAGCCGTATTCATAGCGCTCGGCGCAAGCGCGCTGGCGTATCAGCGCGCTTATGACTACTTTGCAAATGAGCTGACCATCCTGCCGGAAATCCTGGATCAGCCCAGGCCGGTGGTGATCGCCACGTCCAGTAGCGCGTCCGATGAAATCGTGGTCCTTCCCAAAGCCTGGGACGGCAAAGAGCGGGTGAACATCTTGCTGCTGGGCATTGACCAGCGCGCCGGCGAGCGCGAGCGCGCTTATCGCACCGATACCATGATCGTCTTCACGCTCGACCCGCTCACCATGGAGGCTGGCGCGCTCTCCATCCCGCGTGACCTCTGGGTGCCTATCCCCGGCAACTTCGACCAGGTCAACTACCGAATCAATCAGGCCAACTTTCTAGGCGATGCCTTCGACTATCCGGGCGGCGGCATCGCCCTTGCGCGCAAGACGGTGGAGAGCTTCCTGGGGATCCCCATCCACTTCGTCGTGCGCATCAACTTCACCGCCTTTGAATACTTCATCGATCGAATCGGCGGCATTGTGATCGACGTGCCGGAGCCGATCTACGATCCAGCCTATCCCACCGACGATTACGGTGTGGAGGTGTTCTCGCTACCGGCCGGCCTGCAGACCATGGACGGTTTGACTGCGCTGAAGTATGCCCGCACGCGCCACTCGCAGAACGGCGATTTCGATCGCGCCCGCCGCCAACAGCAGGTGATTATGGCAGTCCGCGAGAAGCTCAAGGACCCGCGCGTCCTCGCCTCGCTCATCGCCAGCGCGCCGGAGATCCTCAGCGAACTCAGCGACTCCATCAAGACCGATTTAACGCTGGACCAAATGCAACAGCTTGCCGTGCTAGCTCAGCGGATTGAGCGCGAGCGGATCAAGTTCGAGGTGCTCGACCAGCGTTACACCGAGTTTGCGACCACACCAGATGGCTCGCAGGTGTTGATCCCGATCCGTGCGCGCATCGCCGAGCTGCGCCAGCGCTTCTTCTCCACTAACACCACCGCGCAAGCATCGCCTTAGCAGACGACCGCGCACGCTCGCAGGACGGGGTGATAGGGATAAACAGTAGCTTGGTTGACCCGCAAGAAAGCGAGCAGAGGCATCCCCCTATGCTTGTCGCCTCCTGGTTTGTCTCTCGCTGCGAATGCATCTCGGGCGCATTCACTCATCAGGGCGACCTTCTACTCAAGTAATGCTGCCGGCTAAGGTAGATCTTGAGCGACAGTAGTACCGTCGCCCACCTAGCATTCTGCCCCTACCCCACGAATGCACCCTGCACCTCCCGCAGGACAACAATGCTATTATCCTTCGCGCCCGATGTCCGATCAGAACGTGACACCCATTCGTCGTCAATACCTCGAACTCAAGCGCAAGTATCCGAATTGCATTTTGTTCTTCCGGCTGGGCGATTTCTTCGAGACATTTGATGCTGACGCTGAGCTGGTGGCGCGCGAGCTGGACGTAGTGTTGACCTCGCGGCCAGTGGCCAAGGATGTGCGCGTCCCAATGGCCGGCGTGCCTCACCACGCCGCCGACGCATATATCGCACGCCTGATCGCGCGCGGCTATCGGGTCGCAATCGCTGATCAAATCGGCAACGAGGCAGTCAATGGCCTGGTGCCGCGCGAGGTGCGCCGCGTGATCACGCCCGGCACCGTGGTGGAGCCGGGCATGTTAGACGCCAACCGGCCCAGTTACCTGGCCGCCGTGGTGGGCAGCCAGCTAAAAGGTGGGGGCGTTGGGCCGCTTGGTTTTGCCTATTGCGACATCACGACCGCTGAGTTTCAGGCAACCCAGCTCGATAACCTGGCTGAACTAGATCGCGAGTTGGCGCGTGTCCAGCCGCGCGAGTTGCTCGCGCCGGAGGGCTGGTCGCTTGACGATGGCGATAGGCGGGTGCCGGTCACCGCTCTGCCTCCCTTTAGCTTTGAGCTGGGCCAGGCTCGCCAGGTCCTATGTGACCACTTTGGGGTGAGCACCCTGCAGGGATTCGGCCTGGAGGCACGCCCGGCTGCCTTGCGCGCCGCCGGCGCCATCGTCGCCTACTTGCGCGAGACCCAACCGGCTGCGCTGCGCCAGCTCGTCGCGCTGCGCACCTACAGTGTCGCCCAGTTCATGAACCTGGACGCAGTCACCCTCCGCAACTTGGAGTTGCTGGAGCCGCTGCGGCCGGCACAGGCTGGCCGACCATCCCCTACCTTGCTGAGCGTGCTGGACAAGACCCAGACGCCGATGGGCGCGCGCTTGTTGCGCGCCTGGATCGTCCGGCCTTTGCTCGACCTGGCTGCGATCGAGGCGCGACTGGCGCGAGTAGATGCTCTCGTCGCCGATACCCTGCTGCGCGCTAGGCTGCGCGAGGTGCTGAAGCATATGCCGGATCTGGAGCGCTTGACCACGCGCCTGGTGAGCCAGATCGCCACGCCGCAGGATCTGCTGCACCTGCGTCAAGCATGTGCGCAGGTCGTCGCGCTCGGCGACTGGATGCCGACGCTGGCTGATGTGGACCTGCGCCCTCTGTTGCCCGACCTGCGCGCGACGGCCGATTTGATCGCTGCTGCGATCAAAGACCCACCCGATGAGGACGGCTTCATTCGACCGGGTTACAGCGCCGAGTTGGATGAGGTGCGTGCGGCCGCGCAAAACGCCAAGACCTGGATCGCCAACCTGGAGCGCGTCGAGCGCGAGCGCACCGGCATCCGCTCACTCAAGGTGGGTTACAACAAGGTGTTCGGCTACTACATCGAGGTGACCCATGCCCATCGCAACGCCGTGCCGGCCGATTACATGCGCAAGCAGACGCTCACTAATGCCGAGCGCTACATCACGCCGCAACTGAAGGAATACGAGGCGCTGATCCTGAACGCCGATGAGCGCATCGCCGAGATCGAGCGTCGCTTGCTGGTCGAGCTGATCCAATCGCTCTCGGGTTACGCGCGGTCTTTGTTCGAAGCCGCCCAACTCATCGCCCGGCTGGACGTGGCCGCTGCGTTGGCTGAAGTGGCAGCTCGTCAGGCTTATTGTCGTCCACGGTTCAACGACGAGGGCCGCATCCACATCCGCGACGGCCGACATCCGGTCATCGAGCAGTTGCTCAGTGAGGTGCCGTTCACCCCCAACGATGCCTATCTTGATCGAAGCGCGCGCATCTTGGTGATCACCGGCCCGAACATGAGCGGCAAGAGCAGTTACATGCGCCAAGTCGCGCTGATCGTGCTCATGGCGCAGATCGGCAGCTATGTGCCGGCCCGCGAGGCAGATCTGTGCCTGGTGGACGGCATCTTCACCCGCATCGGCGCTCAGGACGAGCTTGCTGCCGGCCAAAGCACCTTTATGGTGGAGATGGTAGAGACGGCGCACATCCTACACCATTGCACGCCGCGCAGCTTGGTCATCCTCGATGAGATCGGCCGCGGCACCAGCACCTACGATGGCCTGGCGATCGCCTGGGCGGTGATCGAGTATCTGCACAACCATCCCGAACATCAGGCCTATACGCTCTTTGCTACGCATTACCACGAGCTAATCCAACTGGCCGAGCGGCTGCCGGCGGTGCGCAACTGCAACGTCGCGGTGAGCGAGGAGGAAGGCAAGGTGGTCTTCTTGCACAAGGTCGTCGAGGGCGGAGCAGATCGCTCGTATGGTATCCACGTGGCGCAGTTGGCCGGCCTGCCGCCGGCGGTGATCCACCGCGCGCAGGACGTGCTGCGCGACCTGGAGCAAGGCATCAGTGCATCGCCGCCTGCGCCACGCACAGAAGCTCAGCAGCCGACCCAGCTCTCGTTGTTCGCCGAGCCCTCGCCGGTGCTGGAGCGGCTCAAGGCAATTGACCCGAACGCACTGAGCCCGCTGGAAGCGCTCACTGTGCTCTACGAGTTGAAGAAGTTAATACAGTAACGTCAGTTCAGATTTACACGTGCCCGTTCATGAACATCGTTCACGGGCCGCTTGCTTGCTATGCCAGCCTGTCATGCGAAGCGCCGCAGGGGAGGCTGAGGTGAGAGTAGGTGGGCTTCGCAGTGTTTTGGTTAGGCGATTTTAGACTTTGCTCAGCTTAACAGGCTGGCGCGGCGAGTGATGCGTAAACGAGCAAACATACATCCGAACTGATGTTGATGAAGAATCTTCCCTATCGGGCCACTTCCGGATATACCAGGCCGACGCTCCGATGGCTATAATCATTGCCGTAGCTTGATTCTTGCTGAACGATGCACACCACGACCACGCTGTTCAAAGTCGAGGCCCCTCCTCGCTTCCTGCGACAGCATTACCAGACCATTATTACCCTCTCGCTTCTGCTGGTGGATGTGCTCAGCATCGTCGCGGGGTTTTACCTGGCTTACCGCCTGCGTCTGTTGATCCCGCTGCCCGAGCCGGCCCGCAGCGTGCCTGGCTTTGGTCAATTCCTCCCCTTGCTCCTGATCCAGGTCGCGGCGATCACCTGCGCCTTTTTCTTTGGCAAGATGTATCACCGCCGGCGCACGCGCTACACCGGCGACGACCTGGCGGCGATCTTCTCTGGCGTCTCCATCGGCACGTTGATCAGCATCGCAGCGGTCACCCTGCTGCTGCGCGGCGACTCGCCGGCAGCCGACTTTCCACGGGTGATGGTGGTCTATGCCTGGCTGTTGATCATCGGCCTGGTCGTCGTAGGACGAGGGATACAGGCGCGCATCCAGCGCGCGCTGCAGATGCGAGGGATCGGCCGGACAAGGGTCGTGGTGGTGGGCGCCGGCGAGCCAGCGGCGACCGTGATCCAGCGGATCGCGCATAACCCGCGCCTCGGCTACGACATCATAGGGCTGGTCACATACGACGGGCAGCCGCCGCCGGCGGGCGTGCGCATCCTCGGCTCATTAGACGAACTCTCCAGATTAGTCGGGCGCGAGGCAGTGGACGAGGTGATCATCGCGCTGCCCAACGCGAACAGCGAGGACCTGCTCAACGTGATCGCGCATTGCGACCGAAGCACGATCAGCATCAAGGTGCTGCCCGATCAGTTCCAGATCATGGCCGGCCAACTGAGCGTCGGCGAGTTGAGCGGGTTGCCGCTGCTGAACCTGCGCGACGTGGCCCTGCGCGGCTGGAAACTCTCCCTCAAACGAGCCATTGACTTGGTCGGCAGCGCGATTGGGCTGGTGCTGCTCTCGCCGCTGATGTTTCTGATCGCCATCCTGATCAAGCTCGATTCGCCCGGGCCGGCGCTCTACACTCAGGAGCGGATGGGGCTGGACGGCAAGCGGTTTTATTTATTCAAGTTCCGCACGATGCGCGCCGACGCCGAAGCGCACGGGCCGGGCTGGACGCGGCCCGACGACCCGCGCCGGACGCGCCTGGGGGCATTTCTGCGCCGCACCAACCTGGACGAGCTGCCCCAGCTCATCAACGTGCTGCTGGGCGACATGAGCCTGGTGGGGCCGCGCCCGGAGCGGCCAATATACGTAGAGGAGTTTCGCAAGCGCATCCCGCGCTATATGGAGCGCCACCGCGAGAAGGCCGGCATCACCGGCTGGGCGCAGGTCAATGGCTTGCGCGGCGATACCTCGATCGAGGAGCGCACCAAATACGACCTCTGGTATATCGAGAACTGGTCGGTCTGGTTGGACATCAAGATCATCCTGATGACGATCTGGCAGACCATCACCGGCGGCAACGAGAACGCCTACTGAGCGAGCGCGTTCATCGTGCGGCGGTGCCAGCGCCCCACCCTGGCTGAGCTGTGAACGCGCCCCCTATTGAGCCGGCAGCTCGATCTTGTTCACCAATCCTCGTGGCTCGCCGCCCAGCGGCTGACCAGGGGGTAGTGCGCTGGGTTTCCAGGCGCCTCGCGCGCGGCTGGGGTCGTAGCGCAGCACCTCGTGGCTATGCGCCCGCTCGTGCACGGTCTCGATATATTGCTCCCCGAATAAGGGATCGGCATAGCCGAGTTGGGCGCGCGCCTTCTCCGAGAGCGCGGGTATGAAGGGCGCGAACAGGACGGTCAGCGAGTCGATCACCCGCGCAGCCACGTAGAGCTGCGTGCCGGCCCGCGCAGGGTCAGTTTTGATCGTCTTCCAGGGCGCTTCGAAGTCCAGATACTGATTGGTTGCGGTGGCCAGATCCAGCACCTCACCCAGCGCATCGCGCAGGCGAACAGCGTTGAGCTTCTCCCCTACGCTGTCGAAGGCAGCTTCCGACTTGGCCAGCAGGGCCTGATCGGCGCTGGTGAATTCGCCAGGCTGTGGGATCCGCCCATCGAAGTTGCGCCAGATCTGCGAGAGCACGCGCTGGATCAGGTTGCCCCACTTCGCCAGCAGCTCGCTGTTGTTGCGCTGGGCAAAGTCCGTCCAGCTCCAGTCGCTATCTTTTTGCTCGGGCATGATCAGCGTCAGATAGAAGCGCACCGCATCGGGGCCATACTTCTCAACCAGATCGATCGCGTCCAGAGACACGCCCAGGCTCTTGCTGAACTTCTGGCCGCCGAGGTTGAGGTATTGATTGGCCGGCACGTCGTAGGGCAGGTTGAAGCGCCGTCCATCTGCTGCTGGCCCATCCCACGGCTCGCCCAGCCTGCCCATGCCCATCAAGACAGCCGGCCAGAGCACTGTGTGGAATAGGATATTGTCCTTGCCGATAAAGTTGTAGATGCGGACGTGTTCCGGCTGATACCAGAACGCCTGCCAAGCGTCCGGCTGGCCGGTGATCTGCGCCCACTCAACCGTAGCCGATAGATAGCCAAGCAACGCTTCGTACCACACGTAGATGCACTTGCCTTCGGCGCCTTCCACGGGGATGGGGATGCCCCAGGTGAGGTCGCGAGTGAACGCGCGCGCCTCCATCTCTTCAGCATAGCGGCGCGAGAACTCCAGCACGGCCGGGCGCCAGTAATCTTTGTCAGCTAGATAATCCAGCACGGACCGGCGCAGAGCAGGCAGATCGAAGAAGTAGTGCTCGCTCTCGCGGATGGTGAGCTTGTCGTTTGGGTCGCTGCGGCTGCGCGGGTTGATAAGCTGCGTGCCATCCAACAGGCTGCCGCAGTTGTCGCACTGATCGCCGCGCGCTTTGTCATAGCCACAGATCGGGCAGGTGCCTTCCACCAAGCGGTCGGGCAGGAACTTGCCCTGGGCCTCTGAATAAAGCTGCTTCTGCTTGGCTTTGAACAGATAGGCGTTATCCAGCAGCCGGCGGAACATCTGCTGGCTGATGGCGTGGTGGTTCTCGGTGTCGGTATGGGTAAACAGGTCGTAGGAGATGCCGAGCAGGCGCTGGACGTGGAGGAAGCGCGCGTGGTAGTACTCGAAGACCTCGCGCGGCGTCTTGCCCTCTTTCTCTGCGCGCACGACGATGGGCGTGCCGTGCGCGTCGCTGCCGCTCACCATCAGCACGCGGCCGCCCTTCAGGCGCTGGTAGCGCGCGAAGATGTCCGCCGGCAGATAGGCGCCGGCGATGTGCCCCACATGCAGGTCACCATTGGCGTATGGCCAAGCGACACAGACCAGGATATTCTCAGTCGTCATCAGCTTCTTGCGAGGCTATGATAGCGCAGCGTGCTAGAATTATGGCCTGCGAGGTGTGGCGCAGCCTGGTAGCGCACTTGCATGGGGTGCAAGGGGTCCCGAGTTCAAATCTCGGCACCTCGACTCGGGCGGGCGAGCTTCTGCTTGCCCGCCCTGTTTTGCTAATACGATGCAGCCATGTCTCTAACCGGTCCAGCGCTGAGCTACATGCGGCTGGAGAACTTCAAGTCCTGGAAGGACACAGGGGCGATCACCCTGCGGCCACTTACGGCTTTCTTTGGCGTCAATAGCTCCGGCAAGTCCAGCCTGTTACAGGCTCTCCTCTTGCTTAAGCAAACCACTGAGTCCAGAGACGTGCGAACGCCGTTGAGGACCAAAGTAGACAAAGAAGGCTATGTTGACCTGGGCAGCATATCTAACTTGATCCACCACGGCGCCGATCATGTTCAGATCGAACTTGGCTGGCAACTTGGCCAACCTATTTCAATAAGCAATGGTCAGATAAAGCTGAGTGCGCTGCGCTTCTCGGCACAGATCGACAAGTCAGCCCAGGTAGAGCATCTGGAATATGACTCAAGCGGCGAGCAAAGTAGCCGCCTGTCTGTGAGCATGAGCCGACAAAAGGACGACAGCTACACACTCGATGCCCAGATCAACAATCAAGCACTGACCCGGCTGCCGGGCCGACCACTAAAACGCTTTCCCCCACCCCTCAAGTGTTACCGCTTCCCTGATGAGGTATGGCGCACTTATCGAGAAGCAGAGTTGTTTAGCGATCTGAGCCTGGCCTTCGAGCGACTGTTCAACAACATCCTGTATCTGGGTCCGTTGCGGGAGTACCCTCAACGCATCTATACCTGGGCCGGCGAGAAGCCCTCCGATGTGGGTCTAAAGGGCGAACTGGCCATCCCCGTGCTCTTCGCAGCCCGGTCACAGCCGGTCTACGTCCAACGCGGCAGAAAGGTCACCTTAGCGCGAAAGGTTGAAGAGCAGTTACGAGAGCTAGGGTTAGCGAAATCTCTCAAAGTGCGCTCGCTAGATATATACAAAAGGCACTATGAGGTTCAGATCGTCCCTGCCAAAGGTGGGGACGATGATACAAATAGAGTGCTCAGCCTCTCTATTCCTGATCTTGGATTTGGCGTCTCGCAAGTGCTGCCGGTTCTTGTGCTTTGTTACTACGCCCCGCCAGGGGCGACGGTCATCCTGGAACAGCCAGAAATCCACCTGCATCCCTCAGCACAAGCTGGCCTAGCAGATGTCTTCATTGATGTTATCAAGAAGCGCCATCTTAGGCTAATCATCGAAAGCCACAGCGAGCACCTCCTGCGGCGCATTCAGCGCCGCATCGCCGAGGGCGCAATCACACCCGAGGACACAGCGATCTACTTTTGCGACCTTGACGAAGATGGAACCTCTCGACTAGAGGAACTACAGATAGACCTCTATGGTGACATCCGAAACTGGCCAAAAGACTTCTTCGGGGACATTACTGGCGATCTCCTAGAAGCAGCCAAGGCTGGCCTAAAACGGGCAAACGGCAAAATCGCATCCTCCTCATGACAACAAAGTACTACATCGTAGATACCAATGTTCCGGCAACAGCCAGCAGCAGCGATCCTAGCCAGCGCAATTGTCGGGAACAGTGCATTGTTGAACTTGAGGCGTTTTTCAACGGTTCGCGCGTGTTAGTTATTGATGACCAATGGCATGTCTTAGGAGAGTATGCGCGCAACCTTAAACGCGGCGGGTTGGACGAACAGTTCCTCCGCTGGGTGCTACAGAACAGGCAGAATCCGAAGCGGTGCTGCCTGATTCACCTGGCAAGCGATCCGGCGTGGAGCTTCAAAGACTTCCCAAAGGACAAGCGATTGGCCAAGTTTGATCGCGCAGATCGCAAGTGGATCGCGCTGTCTTGCGCGAGCAGCCACCAACTTGGAGCGCATCCACCGATTGTGCAGGCCACTGATCTAAAATGGAAACGATTCGAAAAGGTTTTAGACACATACGGCGTTAGGATTCTCTTTATCTGCAATCGAGCTTGAACCATGCAATTCACAGGGCGCTGCTGGGTATATGGCGACGACGTCAACACCGACGTGATCTTCCCCGGCAAATACACCTATACGCTCACCGACATCAGCCAGTTTGCTGCGCATGCCCTAGAAGACCTTGACCCCGACTTTGCCAGGCTGGTCCAGCCTGGCGACATTATCGTGGGTGGCAAGAACTTCGGCTGCGGATCATCGCGCGAGCAAGCAGCCGTTGCTCTGAAGATGTGCGGCGTGCCGGTGATCATCGCCAAGTCGTTCGCGCGCATCTTCTACCGCAACTGCGTGAACAACGGCATCTTGCCGATCATTTGCCCGCCGGCCGTGGAAGTCATTCGCAAAGGCGACGTGGTGACGGTGGATGTCGAACAAACGACGATCACCCTAGATCGCCTGCCGGAGCAGCGCTTCGGCTTCTCGCCCCTCTCGCCCTCGATGCAGGCGATCATCGAAGCCGGCGGGCTGATCCCGATGCTGCGCCGCAAGCTGGGCACCGAGCACCTGCCGATGCCGGAGATCAAGTTCACCGCCGAGTGAACCGCAGGCCGGCCAGCGCCAAGCCCAACCAGAGCGCGATACCTGCCGCGCTCAGCGCGGCGCCGATCCTCACCGAGGCCGGCTGATAGCTGAACACCACCTCGCGCGCGCCGGCCGGCAGCCTCACCGCGCGAAATAGGATATCTTCGCAGGCGATCGGCACCTCGACGCCATCTACGCGCGCGGTCCAGCCGGGAAAGCATGCATCGCGCAGGATGAGCGCTTGCGCGCGCCGGTCAACCGGCAAGAGAAGCCTGACGAACTCCGGCCGATCATCGGCGATACCCCCGCCTGCCTTGACCAGGTCAATCAGCGTACCGTCGCCCATTTGCAAGACCGCCCGTCCCGGCGCAGCCACTCGCTCGTAGATCTTCACATCGCCCGAATGGACCAGCCTTACGCCGGGGACGATGACCTGCGAGAGGAAGACGCCTTCTGTCTCGTCAATGCTGGTCACGCCGCGCAGCGCCATCGGCACAGTCGTGAGCGCGCGCAACTTCAGGCCCACCGGTTGCCGGCGGCTTCCCCACCCCAAGCGCGCGTGGGCGTATGGCAGGTGCGACACCCTGTCCGGTCGAGCGGTGAACACTTGCCAACTCCCATCGTCGAAGCGCAGCGCCGCCTCGACCATCGGCAGATCGGCAGGCGCACCCTCAACCTGCCAGATCAAGCCCAGCGCGGTCGCAGCGAAGGGTTGAAGCGACAGTTCAACGCCGGCCGTCGAGAGCGGAACGCCGAACAGCAGGTCGTAATACACCCCGTCCAGGAAGAGGTCCTGCGTTTTGTCGGCGATCAGGGCGCGCACGGCCATGCGATCCAGCCAGGCCACAGGGGGCACCTCGGCGAGGAACTCGCGCAACCGGCCATCCACTGCCCCGGCGGGCAGATCGGCAAACTGACGGACGAACTGCGCGTAGCGGCGCGTCGGCAACAGCCCGCCGTCATAACCATCTACGCTGGGCAGGCGGTAATAGAGGGAGAGGTTGGGCGAGAGGATCTCGCGATGCTTGGCCGCGATTAGCCGGTCGTAAAGCTCATCAGCGCTCAACTGCGGGCCGTAGATCAGGGTCTGCTCCGCCTTGTCGCCCGGGTCAAAGACGAGCGAGGAGAGAGCGAGCACGCGCCCGCCGGCCATCTCGCCCAGGGCCTGGCCGGCCAGCAGATGCGCCGTAGATGGGCGCAGGGAGATCAGCGCTTGGCGATCGGTCGCTCGTGCATACGGCTGAAACTGCGAAGCGACCAGCAACTCGATGCTCAAAGCGAGCGCGAAGGCGGGCGCCGGCAAGCGACGCGCGCCGAGGACGAGCGCCGTGACGAGCGCAAATGACAATGCCCATCCGAGCAGCACCGGCTGAGCCGGCAGCATCTGATACTCCGGCTCCGGCGAAAGGCGCGCGCCGGCCAACAGCCCCAACGCCCAGGCGCCGACCAGCCCTCCCCAGCTCAGTCGCCACGCCAGCGCTCGCCGCGCGCCCAGGCCATCTTGCGCCTGCTGAATGGCCAGGCCGACCAGCAGCGCTGCGCCGAGGGCGAACAGGACCAACCAGCGCGCCTGAGCACGAAACAGATTAAAGCCGGGCACGGCGCGATAGAGCAGGCCAAAGAGCGGCGTGGCTACCCCCAGGGCGAGGATGAAGCCGCTGACGAGCAAGACAAGCGGGAAGATCGGCCGCGCGACTGGCCGACAGCAAGCCAGCGCGCCAAGGGCGGCCAGCGCCATCCCCATCGCGCCCACATAAGCGACGTATTCCGGGAACAGCGGGTCGCGATAGGTGGGCATCAGCGCGCGCGAGAGGACCCACGGCCGCCAGGAGAATGACCCGGCTTCATTAAAGGGCAAGCCGCCGGCGCGCGCCGATTCCGCCGCCAGCTCCAGCGTCGGCAGCAGTTGCGCTGCGCAGATGAGGGCGGCCAGCCCAAGCGCACCGGCGGTCATCAGCGCTGCGCGAATTAGCGTCCTCGGGCGAAACCGGCGCGCGCGCAGGCCGTCCCAAAGCCACTGTCCGCCCAGCGTCAGGGCCAACCCAACCAGGCTGATATAGAGTGACTGCGCATGGCCGGCCAGGATTTGCAAGGCGGTCACCAGCGCCAAGGCGACCGCAGCGCGCCAAGACGCCCCCTGCCCGACGCGCAGGCCCAACCACAAAGCCCATGGCAGCCAAGCCAGCACCTGGACTTGGTTAAGGTGCTCGACCTGCGCGCCCAGATAGCCGCCCAAGCCGAAGGCCAGGCCGGCGGCAAAGCTCGCCCCGCGCCCCAGCCCAAGCGCGCGCCGCGCCAGCACATACGCCCCTACCGCAGCGAGGGCCAAGTGCAGCGCGATGCTCCACGACACCGCTACCTCCGTCGGCAGCCAGGCCATGAGCACGTTGAAGGGGTAGAAGAAGCCGACTTGTGAGTTGGCGAGGAACGGCGCGCCCATGAAGGTATACGGATTCCAGAGCGGCAGCCGGCCCTCGCGGATCGCCTGCGAGGCGTAGTCGCGCAGCGGGTAGAAGTACAACAAGAGATCGCCGCGCGCGATGATCCGACCGCCCAAGGTGAGCTTCCAGGTGGCGGCAAGCACCAGCAGGGCGAGCGCCAAAGGCGGGGCGAGGCCGGCCAGCACCGCGCCGATCCTCGCCTTGCGCGCAGCGGTCATTGCTCCAGCGCGTTGAGCAAGCGATCGATCTCCTCGCGCGTGTTGTAGTGGGTCAGCCCAATGCGGACCATGCCGCCGCTCTCCTCCACGCCCAACCGCTCGGTGAGGTTGATCGCGTAGTAGTTGCCGTCCCAGACGCAGATACCTTGGCGGGCCAACCGCTCGGCGGTGGCGCGGGGATGCTCGTCTTTATAGCGAATAGCGATCGTCGGCACGCGCTCGGCCAGCCGATCGCGCTGGCAGATCCCAAAGAAACGCACGCCGGGGATAGCGGTGATCTGGCCGATCAGATACTCGGCCAGGCCGGCTTCGTAGCGCTGGATGGCGCGCATGGCCAAAGAGAGCCGGTCCGCGCGCCGGCTGCGCCGCCGTAGTTCCGATTCGTCGGCTGGACCGGATTGCTCGGCCAGCCATTCCAGGTACTCGATCACGCCGATCAAGCCGGCTGCGCTCTCATGGCTCTGTGTGCCGGTCTCGAATTTATGCGGCGGACGATCAACCGCCGGGCGGACTTTATAGGCCGGCAGGCTATCGAGCAGCTCATAACGGCCGTAGAGGATGCCCTGATGCGGCCCCCAGAACTTATAGGCTGAGCAAGCCAGGAAGTCCGCGCCCAGCGCCTGGACGTCAATCGGCACGTGTGGGGCAGCGGCCACTGCGTCCACGAAGACCCGCGCGCCCACCGCGTGGGCCATCTCGATGATGCGCTTGAGCGGGTTGATCGTGCCAACGGCGTTGCTGACGTAGCCGACGGCAACCAGCCGCGTGCGTGGGCTGAGGTAGCGGTCAAAGTCCTCAAGCGCTAGCGTGCAGTCATCGGGGCAGACATCCACCACGTGGACGCGGACGCAGCGCTCGGCAGCCATGATCCGCCAGGGCGAGAAGTTGGCGTCGTGATCGAGTCGCGTGAGGATGACCTCGTCGCCCTCACCGAGGGTGCGGCCAATGCTGCGGCTGAGCGCGAAGGTCAGGCTGGTCATATTCTGGCCGAAGACGATCTCTGCCGGCGACGCAGCGTTGAGGAAGTCAGCCGCTGCCTCGTGCGCCTCGGCGAGGATGGCGTCGCTTTCTTGTGACGTGACGAAGGCGCCATGGGTATTGGCGTTGTGGCGCGTCAGATAGGCCATCATGCGCTCTAGGCAACGGCGCGTGACCTGTGTGCCGCCGGGCGCGTCGAAGAAGACGAGCGGCCGGCCGTCCTGCTCGCGGGCCAGAGCGGGGAACTCGCTGCGGATGAGCGATGGGTCAAACATGCGCTGCCTGACTTAACTTATAAGGGTTTCGCTTGCCGAGCGACCTCAACAATCGCATCGAGCTTCTCGCATATCTCAGCATCCACATCCTCAGGCTCGATGAAATCCACCAACTCATGGAAGCGTCGCTTGCCCATGATGTTCGGTCGGCCCAACTTCTGGTAGTAGACCGTGAAGAGCGGCGCTAAAAATTCGTCGCTGGCTTTAATCTCGTCCGACCAGGGTGATGGCTTATTCAGCGTCTTGAGCGCTGCGCTCACCTCTGCGATGGCGTCGCGCATGGCCTGTTCGCGTTGTGAAGCAAACAGGTCATGGGGAGCCGGGCCGCGCGCAAACCTCAGCAACACAGCCTCGCAGCAAAGGTAGTTCTCGATCTCGCGCTTGCGCCACATCAGCTCGCACAGCGCATCCCCTGAACGCAGCGGCTTGTCCAGTCGATCAAAGATCGCAATGCCGATCAGGTCTGGCTTGGCCT
>Ga0272447_1001353_pt1 | contig 15562 bp, 18 predicted proteins | sample YNPCB0133_FD_194589 | JGI IMG/M metagenome (GOLD analysis project Ga0272447, IMG submission 194589) | Hot spring microbial mat communities from Yellowstone National Park, WY, United States - YNP-CB-013-3 | ecosystem: Environmental > Aquatic > Thermal springs > Hot (42-90C) > Sediment | place... | reverse complement strand
TCCACCGTGGTCAGCGACACCGTCCAGTCTTTCTTGCGAAACGAAAAGATACGAGCGTCGTAGGTAGCGAAGCCACCCTTGAACGCTTTGACGGGGCGGGTTTTCTGTTGGGCAACTTTACGGGCGCCGGCCAACCGTCTGCACACCTGTTGAGCCAAGTTACTGGATAGGCCAAACCGGGCTCGAATTTCGCGGTAGCACAGAGACTGGAGCTTAACGGCGTTGGCGACTTTCTCCGGCGTGTTCTGGTTGACCCAGTCCAAGGCTTGGCCAAAAGCCTCCAAGGTCGCGTCCAATTTGGCGGCTTGCGACGGGGACACCTTGAGCTTACAGGATAGGGTCAGGACTTGGCTCATAAGTTCATTGTACTTCATCAAAGCGCATTCCTCCCGGCACTGACCCTAGGGGTACCGTGCGGGGCTCCTGCGATTTCTAGCTGATACACAAAACACACATGAATGATGAGAATGCACCATATGGTTGACGCAGTTAGTTAAAGTGAAATAGCGGTTGATGAAGGAAGCGGTCGAAAACCATTGCCGCAGGCGGAATGAGTACCTATCCCTGCCCACTCCCTTTGCTTTCTTTTCCCCTGCAATCAGACGGCTGCAACTGGATTTGATTTTGGGGCATACAGTGCTATCGGATATACTTATATACTTTTTAAAAGCCACATTTAAAAGCCACAGTATTTGCTTCTGATTAATTCTTGCCCCATAAGGTGGTACTTCTTAACTGACCAAGAAAACTGGGTTCAATCCGGCACGGCTACGCCTAGGAGGGCGGCTTTTGCGAGAATACAAGAGTCGCTCCACCCATTGAGGGTGCAGCGTGCAGTTAAATGTATCTGGGCTTAGGCCCAGTAGTCGGGGTTATGGCATCCCCCACCACTTACGAGGGTGGTGTAGGCCGGGGAGTAGGGTACTCTACAACCCGGGAAAGAATCCTTGCCCTTTAGGGCAGGGAGAATGTCAAATAATGGCAAGATTTCTTGAGGTAAAATACTTCATGATTGACACCTGATATGGCAGTCATTGAGCGACGTTGGGCATTTCCTATTAAGATTTTTTGTAACTATTGCCCTCGGATACATCATACCAACGGGAGATAATCCTGTCGTTCTGTTGCTTTTGATGGTGATAAGCGGATAGCTGCGGGGAACATTTGGCCTGCTAGAGTGGTAAGTGTGATGGATGCACTGCCGACAACACAGAGGGATAGCTTGGTAGCCCCGTACTTTAGTACGGGGAGGAAAAGCCCGCAAGCGACTTTAGTCGCTCTGTGCTAAACTATACTAGGTCGCCATCCTTGGTGAAAAACCCAATCGGCGGCAGTTGTTACAAGTAAGCAGAACCTTGGGGCCTTGCCTCCAGGAACTGTGTAGGGGCGGTTTGCTCACGCCTTTACGAGTCTGTTTGTGGACTGCGTAAGAATCCCCCGACTTTAGTCGGTGGGAGTGTCAAATACTTCTGGGGCATGATTTCTCTCCCGTGGCGTCAAGGTCCACCGCTGATTTTGGTTGTGGATGATGAACGCGCCATTCGCGAGGTGCTTCAGCGTGAAATGGAGCGGGAAGGGTATCGCACCCTGACGGCAACCAATGGGGCAGAGGCGGTAGAACTGTGCCAAAAACAGTTGCCGGATATGATTTTGCTGGATGCGGTGATGCCGACGTTGGATGGGTTTCGCTGTTGTGCGGAAATTCGCCGCTGGCCGGAATGCAAGGATTTGCCGGTACTGATGATCACCAGTCTGGATGATGAGGAGTCGGTAGCAGAGGCGTTTGCGGCAGGTGCCACAGACTACATCATTAAGCCGTCGAAGCAGATTCATTGGGGAGTTTTGCGGCAGCGAGTGCGTCGTTTGCTCCAGGCGTATGCGGCGATGCGGGAGTTGCACCAGCGCAGTGCCCAGGAACGCAAGTTAACGCAGATTACAGCTCACGTGCGGCGGTCATTGGATGTGGCAACGATTTTGCAGACGACCGTGCGGGAAGTGCAGGAGTTGTTGCAAGTAGAACAGGTGGCGATTGGTGAGGTGGGGAAGGAAGTGCGCTTTACGGCAGAGGCGACTAGTAGCGGTTGGCCGTCGGTGTTGCATACTGTAATTCCCTTGTCCCAGGTATCAAATGCTGCTAGCCTGGATTGGTTGGTACAGGTGGACGATGGAGATCAAGTAAGCGGCGATTCCTGGTATGGGGCGTTGATGCGGCAGTTGGGGATGCAGGCGTTTTTGGCGGTGCCGGTGGTCCTGGGGGAACGGCTGTGGGGCTTGTTGACGGCGCATCATTACTCTACGCCCCGCCCTTGGTTGTCCTACGAGGTGAATATGTTGCAGCAGTTGACGATGCAATTGGCGAGTGCCATTCAACAGGCGCAGTTGTACCAACAACTAGAGGCGGCCAATGGGGAGTTGCGCCGGTTAGCGGCCTTTGATGGGCTGACCCAGGTGTCCAACCGTCGTCGGTTTGATGAATATTTAGCCCAGGAGTGGCAACGCCTCAGCCAAACGCAAGCGCCTCTGTCTTTGATTTTGGCGGATATTGATTTTTTCAAAAGCTACAATGATACCTATGGCCATGTGGCCGGGGATGAATGTCTGCAACGGGTGGCACAAACGATCAGCCAGGTGGTTGCTGGTACAGCAGGGTTGGTCGCCCGTTACGGGGGGGAAGAGTTTGGGGTGATCTTGCCCGATACGCCCTTAGCCCGTGCTATGGTGGTGGCGGAACGGATACGGGTCAAGGTGGCGCAGTTACGGATTCCCCACCAAAATTCCCCGGTGCATGGGTACGTCACCCTGAGTTTAGGAGTGTCGAGTATCCTGCCGAACCCTGAGGCAACACCGGCGCAATTGGTGGCAGCGGCGGATCAGGCACTGTACCAGGCAAAACAGCAGGGTCGGAATTGTTTGGTTCCCTATTGAGGTGGCAACGGATGCGGTGGCGGTTGTGGGGGCGACCCCGGTGTATTGCCCGGATTGAAGTTAATGGGATTATCAATGGGGCAACCCGCAAACGGGTTTTGAGTGCCCTCAAAATCGTCAAAGCAAAGAAATTTCCGGCGCTGGTAGTGCGCATTGACAGCCCTGGCGGTACGGTGGGGGACTCCCAGGAAATTTACAGTGCCCTGCGGGATTTGCAATCTCGAACCCACATCGTGGCCAGTTTTGGCAATATTGCGGCGTCCGGGGGGGTGTATATCGGCATGGGTGCGCCCCATATTGTGGCCAATCCCGGTACCGTGACAGGTAGTATTGGGGTGATTTTGCGGGGGAATAACCTAGAGGAGTTGCTCAAAAAAATTGGGGTTTCTTTTAAGGTCATTAAGTCGGGGCCTTATAAAGATATTCTGGCATTTGACCGGGAATTAACGCCCGAAGAACAGGAAATTTTACAGCAATTGATTGATGTGAGTTATCAGCAATTTATCCATACGGTGGCCACAGCACGCCATCTACCGGTCGAACACGTGCGGTCGTTTGCAGATGGACGGATTTTTACGGGAGAACAGGCGCAGGCGTTGGGAGTGGTGGATCGCCTGGGGACGGAAGAGGATGCTCGGCGTTGGGCAGCGGAGTTAGCCGGGCTGGACCCAGAACACACACCCATGCGTACCATAAGTGGTCGTCCCCGTTCCCCACTGGCCCGACTGAGCACCACCAGTTGGCCCTGGGAATACGCAGGCATTCCCCTGTGGTTATATAGTCCGTGACATACTCCCATCGCTGACCCTGCGGGTACAGCGTGGGCTTCTCGCTTCATCGGGGAGCTTTCGCAAGAACCCTCTGCGAGCAGACACGGGATGTCCCACCGCGTAGTTGCACCAGATTCCGGCAAAGCCGTTTTGTGCAACTACTCCCATCATACACCATGTGGGGGTATCTGTATCCCGACACTGACGCTACGGGTACAGTGCGGGGCTCAGCTACCCCCACACCCCCACAAGCTAAAGCACAGGGGCGTTATGGCAAAGGTCCATTAGAAACCATCACTCACCCACTGGGTAGAATGAATGCGAAAACTGTTGCCAGATACTTAGTTAAATCAACCGTAAATGTTGCCAAGGCAATTACACAAGCGGCACGGGGTAATCTGGAGCACGGTAGCATTGGGAAATATTGTGCGAAAAATATTGGGCAATATTGAAACGCTTTATCGGTTTACTGCTTCATTTTCGTGATCCCCAAAAGTACCTGTTCCCTTCTGAATCCCTATTTTGGATAAGATGAGCATATTCAGTTTTTATTTCCCCTAGGAAGGAACTTTAATCTGCACTGCAAAATTCAAAAATTCACAGTAGCCATAGCCGGAAGTTCCTATGTGGGCGGACTTTCTACAATGCAGCAACATTCTGTGTTCTGTTTCTCTGTTGCGTGCGATGACCCATAGATAACGCTTTGCACATTTGCCAAGCAGCAGCGACCTTGGGGGTTGTTAACTTCGCAGCCGCAACGTTTGGCCTGAATGTGTGCCCTAATTTCGTCCACAATCTGGCGTTGGTTATCGAGGTGAATTTGTCCCCGTTGCCAGCCAAAACAATAGCACACCGGCACTTCCGGGCGGTCATCTTTGGCAAAAACCAACACCTTGAGTTGATCAGTTGTAAACGTTTGGGCATCGGTTTCCCCAAAGTACACGACCGGGCAGTCGGCACTTGGGCAAAAGCGGTAGTTTTGGTGGGCATTGAGTTGTGCTAGGGCTGCCGGTTTTAGCAAGCTTTTGAGAGTAATCAACGGCACAGGTTCACCCCTCACCTGACTGCGAGGACATAGATCACGTGTAGGGCAGTGGTCGGCCTTACCAGGGTTCACAGTCAATCGAAGTCAATCGAAAGATAGGTATTTGTCGGATGGCGATGCCTAAGATGTTGGCCTTGATTTCATTGTACTGTATAGTTCATTTCCTGGGGTTGGGCATGGTCGTTTCTTGAAAATAGTCCGGGAAAATACGCCGGATAAATTGCTCAATTCCTGCTTGATAGATGGGCAGGGAGTCCAAAAAACCCTCGTTATGACTCCCCTGAATTTCTAGGAAAAATTTGGGTTCATTGGCTGCTTCATAGAGCCTGCGCCCGTGGTGAAAAGGAATGATCTCATCCTGGGGGCTGTGAATGATCAAAACCGGTACTCGAATCTGGGCTAAACGTTCCAAGTTGTTGTACTGAAATTGGCCAATCAGGTCAACGGGCATCAGAGGAAATAGTTCTTTTGCTCGGTCGGGGATGCTGGTAAATGTGGAACCTAAAATGACTCCCGCCGGTTGATACTTGGCTGCCAAATAGGTGGCAATTGCCCCGCCTAGAGATTCTCCATAAATCACGATTTGCTGAGGGGAAATGTTGCGAATTTGGGTGAGATAATGCCAACTGGCCTCTCCATCTAAATAAGTACCCTGTTCGCTGGGTTCCCCCTCACTTTCTCCATAGCCTCGGTAATCAAAAAACAGACTGGCCAAGCCCATCTGATGAAAAATACGGATGTAGGGCAACCGGTAGCTGATATTGCCCCCATTGCCGTGGGCGAATAAAATCACCGGGGCCTGAGGATGTTGCACCGGAATCCACCAGGCAGCAATCGCCACTCCATCACTCGTAGTGAGGCGCAGGTTTTCATACGCCAACCCCGTGTCTTGGGGCGTGCCAATCAGGTGCCGACTGGGGAAATACATAAGCCGTGATTGACCGAAAATTAGCACCACTAAGAGACCAACATAGATTCCCCCTGCTAGGCGCAAACCCCGGCCAAGCCACTCATACCAGGCATTTGCGCCCATGGGTCAGGTGAGAATCCCTTCTTTTTTGGCCATGTGGATCAGCAAATCCAACACCCGCCGGGAGTAGCCCCATTCGTTATCGTACCAGGACACCACCTTGAAAAACGTGGGGTTTAACTCGATCCCCGCTCCGGCATCGAAAATGCTGGAATGGTCATCCCCATTGAAATCCGTAGAGACCACCTCCGCTTCCGTATAACCCAAAATGCCCCGCAGCGGGCCTTCACTAGCGGCTTTCATGGCAGCGCAAATCTCTTTGTAACTGGTACTGCGTTCCGTCTTGAACGTCAAATCCACCACCGAAACGTTGGGTGTCGGCACCCGGAAGGCCATACCCGTCAACCGCCCCTGCAATTCAGGCAACACCAACGCCACCGCCTTAGCCGCCCCTGTGGACGAGGGAATGATATTCTGGGCTGCCCCCCGTCCCCCGCGCCAGTCCTTACGGCTAGGGCCATCCACCGTCGGCTGGGTTGCTGTGTAAGAATGCACCGTGGTCATCAAGCCCTCGGCCAGCCCAAACTCGCTGTGAATCACCTTGGCAATGGGGGCTAGGCAGTTGGTCGTGCAACTGGCATTGGAGACGATGGTGTGCTGGGCCGGGTCGTACTTATCCTCATTCACCCCCATCACAAACGTCGCCACCTTGTCCGGGTCCTTCGTAGGCGCAGAAATCACCACCCGTTTGGCCCCGGCAGCCAGATGCTTGCTCGCACCCTCGTAGCTGGTAAAAAGCCCCGTGGATTCCACCACGTAATCGGCCCCCACTTGGCTCCAAGGCAATGCCGCCGGGTCCTTGCTGGCAAAACAGGGGATGAACCGGTCATTCACCACGATCCCGTCCTCTTTGGCTTCCACCTTACCGGCAAACCGCCCGTGGGTGGAATCGTATTGCAGTAAATAGGCCAAATTATCCGGTGGCACCAAATCATTCACCCCCACAAATTCAATACGGGGATCATTGATCCCAGCCCGAAAAACCAGGCGACCAATGCGGCCAAAACCATTGATACCTACCTTTAAGGTCATTGTCGTTACCTCCACAAACGCATCATAAGGTTTCTAAGTACCACGGCGGGCACGCAATTCGGGACTGAGGTGGCTGCGATCTCCCATCAATTCCAATAGAGGACCGTACTGGGTAAACCGCACCAGGCTGACCGAGGCCACCAGCACATTGATCCGGTCCCGATACCGCCCCAGGTCAATTCCCAACAGACTACACAAGATAATCCGCAGGGTAGCCTTGTGGGACACCACTAACACATGACCCTCCGTGTATTTGGCCTCGATTTCCGCAATCACCGGCATCGCTCGGTTGGCAATTTGTACGGCGGTTTCGCCACCCGTAGGGCTGTTCCAGGCTGGTTCGGTCATCCAGTGGATGTAATCCTCCAGATAGTGCTGCTTAACCCACTCCGGCGTTTGCCCTTCCCAAGCCCCGTAGTGCCCCTCCTTCAGCCCGTCCCGCAGTTGTACTGGCAAACCCACCGCCTGGGCCAAAGGTTCTGCTGTCGCCACGGCCCGCCGCATGGGGCTGGAAAAGATGGCCGTCCAGGGCACGTGTTGGTAGGCTTGGGCAAACTCCATGGCCATTTGTCGCCCCTCTGGCGTTAATTCCGGGTCCAGAGCACCGCAGTAGCCGCCGGTTTTGCTAAAGGTGGTTTCCCCGTGGCGCAGAAAATACAAATGCAGTCCCATGTCTCCCCCTAAAGACGCTGACCAACTTGGTTGTGGTCGTAGGGTTTGACCTCAATGGGTACCGGCGGGACGTGCCAAATGTCTTGGCAGTATTCCTGAATCGTCCGGTCAGAGGAGAAAAACCCGCTACGAGCCGTATTCAAGATGGACATACGGGTCCACCGTTCCGTATCCTGGTAAGCTTGGTTGACCTGTTCTTGGCAGTCAAGGAAGGATTGAAAATCCGCCATCAGGAAAAATGGGTCCTGATTGAGCAGAGAATCCACAATCGGGCGAAACAAAGACGTATCCCCCCGAGAAAACATCCCCCCGGCCAGTTGGTCTATCACCTCCTTGAGCACTGGGTTATGGTTGTAATACTCCCAAGGCCGGTAGCCGTGCGCCCGCAGGGCCATCACCTCCTGGGCATTCAAACCGAATAGGAAGAAATTGTCCGCCCCCACCTTTTCTCGGATTTCCACATTCGCCCCATCTAAGGTGCCAATCGTCACCGCTCCGTTCATGGCAAACTTCATATTCCCCGTGCCCGAAGCTTCTTTCCCCACAGTGGCCATTTGTGCCGATAGGTCAATGCATACACGTTTCAGCGTTTCCACACTCAACCCGGTCCGGTTGTCCTCATACTGGGGAGCTGGCGCGGTGGTCATAAGAGCACCTGGAGCATCGGTAAGAATACCCACCCCAATTATGGGTGCGGTTGCTGCCAGGGCGTCATTTCTTCAGGTTTTGTTTACGACTCCGGCACACCCATCTGCAACCAGGCAGTCAGCGCCACCGCCAGGGCATCGGCAGCATCATCCGGGCGGGGAATTGCCGACAACACCAACTCCTGGGCCACGGCTTGCTGTACCGCCTGCTTATCCGCCTTGCCATAGCCCGTTAACGTCTGTTTCACCACCGGCGGGGCAAATTCCACCAGCGACAGTCCCCGTTGTGCCAGCACCAACAACAACACCCCCCGTGCCTGCGCCACCGTGATCGTATTCGCCATGCGGTAAAAATATAACCTTTCAGCAGCCACCCATTGGGGTTGCCATTGCTCCAACAACGTATGCACGTCTTGGTAAATGATGCACAGGCGTTCCCCTAGAGATTGGTCAGCGGGGGTGGAAATCACGCCAAAATCCCGCAAGATGGGTCGTCGGTGCTCAATATCAATGACCCCGTAGCCCAGAGTTGCCAAACCAGGGTCAAAGCCGAGGATGCGGGTCATCCGCCGCCCACGATGGTTACGACTTCAATTTTATCCCCCGGTTGCACGGCAGTCGTCGCCCAGTAAGGACGGTGTAGGATTTCCCCGTTGTACTCAATCACCACCGGTTTTTGTTGCCATCCCAACTCCTCAAGCAAGGCAGCAACCGATAGGCCAGGGCGATGGGGATGGGCGTCACCGTTAAGCCAAAAGGCCGCAGTGGTCGTCATCGTTCCTCAATTTCTCACGCATTTTTTACGAATTATCGCATTTGAGCAGGAGCTTGTCGGCAATACACTCAGTCATGCCCCAGTGTGTTAACGGCTTGAAAAGCCAAAGAAGCCAGATATTGGCAAACCACATCTAACGGGTCAACAGTTCATACGTCCTGAAACTAAATTGGTTAGTTGGTGATGATCGGTAAATTGGGGTCATTGCCCTCGATGGTTATCGCCGTTAACTCTGCGCGAATGTCCTAAACAAACTGCTAACGAATACCTATTTTGAGAAGGATTTACCGTAGCCATTTTGTATCCACTCATCCACAAAACGGGTATCAGCTTGGGCGTTGATGAAATCGGGATGGTTGAGTAAATGCTGATGAAATTCAATAGTGGTTTTCACCCCTGTAATCGCACATTCCTGTAAAGCTCTTTTCATGCGGGCAATGGCATGGTTGCGATCTTGTCCCCAGACAATAATCTTGCCAATGAGTGAGTCGTAGTAGGGCGGAATTTCGTAGTCGGGATAGACGTGGGAATCCACTCGCACCCCCGGCCCGCCTGGTGGTAAATAGGCCATGATACGACCGGGACAGGGACGAAACTGATGCTCCGGGTCCTCTGCATTGATGCGACATTCAATGGCATGACCCCGCAATTGTACTTCCTGCTGGGTAAACGGCAAAGGCTCCCCTTGGGCAATACGAATTTGCAAACTGACTAAATCCAAACCCGTAATCACTTCAGTAACCGGATGCTCGACCTGAATGCGGGTATTCATTTCCATAAAGTAAAAATGACCCTGTGCATCCACCAAAAATTCCACTGTGCCTGCGCCCACATAACCAATTGCTTGCGCCACCCGCACCGCCTGCATGCCCATTTTCTCTCGCAATTCGGGGGTAATCACAGGGCTGGGAGCTTCTTCTAATAACTTTTGGTGGCGGCGTTGAATCGAACAATCCCGTTCGCCCAAATGCACCACATGGCCGTATTGATCCGCCAAAATTTGCACTTCCACATGGCGAGGCCGCTCAATCAATTTTTCCAAGTACACGCCAGGGTCCCCAAAGGCTGCTTCCGCTTCCCCCTGCGCTGCCAAAAATGCTCGCCCAAAGTCCTCTGGTTGGCGCACGACCCGCATGCCCCGCCCGCCACCGCCCGCAGTGGCCTTGATGATCACCGGAAAGCCAATTTCCCGAGCCAGTTTGAGCGCAGAAGTTTCGTCCGTCAACAACCCCTCACTCCCCGGAATCACCGGCACGCCCGCCTGTTGCATGGTGCGCTTGGCTGTAGATTTGTCGCCCATCAGCCGGATGGCCTGGGGGGGTGGCCCGATGAAAATCAAGTCATGATCGGCACAAATTTCCGCAAACCGAGCATTCTCCGCCAAAAATCCATAACCTGGGTGAATGGCAGTAGCATTACGGGTCAGCGCAGCCGCAATGATATTCGGAATATTCAAATAACTTTTGGCACTGGGCGCTTCGCCAATACACACCGTTTCATCGGCCAACTGCACGTGCAGACATTGCCGATCAACCGTCGAATGCACCGCTACGGTTTTAATCCCCAATTCCCCGCAGGTACGTAAAATGCGCACTGCAATTTCCCCGCGATTGGCTATCAGTAATTTGGAAATTGCCGCCATAGGCACCCCAGCAGTCAGAAACCAATCCTACCACGTTGCGAGAACTCGTTTTAGCGGGCTGATCCCATAAAACACTCTACTATGACGCAGAACGGGAAACCATCTGATATTTTTGCTTGAAGATGTGCTGTTGCTTTTGATGATCGACAATGGGTTGCGGATAGCCCAACGCCCGCCGCTCTAGGGGTGTTATGTCATTGCTCAAAATTTGCGAGGCATCCACCGCCCGTAATTCTGGTACCCATGTGTAGATGTATTCGGCTTCCGGGTCGAATTTTGCTGCCTGGGTATTGGGATTAAAAATGCGCAAAGGGCGGGGGTCCATACCCACCGAAGCACTCCATTGCCAGCCACCATTATTGGCACTCAAATCCCCGTCGATCAAACGTTGCATGAAATAGCGTTCCCCCCACCGCCAATCAATCAGTAAATCCTTGGTCAAAAAACTGGCCACGATCATCCGACAGCGGTTGTGCATCCAGCCCGTTTGATTGAGTTGCCGCATGGCTGCATCCACAATCGGATAACCTGTTTCTCCCGCACACCAAGCTTGGAAGTAATCCTCATTATTCTCCCAGGGAAACGCATCAAACTGCGCCCGATAACTTCGGGTTGCCAACTCAGGAAAGTGGTACATTCCGTGCTGATAGAATTCCCGCCAGGCCAATTCCTGTTGCCAAGCCACCACCGATTCATTGCCGGGAAAATCCTGTAAACACTCCTGGGTCAATTGCCAAACTGTACGAATGCCAATCACGCCAAATTTCAAAGCAGCACTCAGACGAGATGTGCCGTTCACTGCAGGAAAATTCCTCTGCTCCTGGTAGTGATAAATGGCCGACCGCCCAAATTCAGCAAGTAACTTCTTGGCCCCTTGAGTGCCCGGTTCGTAGTCCCATTGCCCTGACCATGCAAACCCCAATTCCTGCATAGTGGGTAAGGGAATCACCCCCGCATTTTGAGCAATGTGTCGCTCGGTTTCGGTGAGTTTTGTACAGTTTGCCAAGGGGGGGTAGGGAGTGGCTTTGGACTGTTGCGACCAATTCTGCCAAAACGGAGTAAAAACGGTGTAGGGTTGCCCTGCTTTCGTAACAATTTCGGTGGGTGCGTGCAGCAATTGATCCCAAAACTGCCGATGCGCAATTCCCTTGTGGTTGAGGGCATTCATCACCTGCTGATCCCGTTGCCGACTGTAGGGTTCCACGTCCCAATGCCAGTACACTGCCGCTGCTTGGAGTGCTTGGGCCAATCGGGGAATCGCCACGACCGGATCAGCCCAAAGGATAAGCAATTCACTCCCTACCTGTTCATACTGCCGCTGTAAATCCGCCAGACATTCCCGCAGATAATACACCCGCACCGGTGCCATGTCATCCCGCTGCAAAATGTGGGGATCAAAACAAAAAACACCGACAACTTTAGGGGTCAATAAGCGGGCCGTATGCAGACCCACACTATCTTCAATGCGCAAATCCCGCCGGTGCCAAAATAGGATTAAATCGGGCATTATTCCACTAAAGAAAAAAGCAATTCTCCTTCAGCAACCACCTCGCCATTGACCATTGCCTTGGCCTGCACCTGCCCAAAACGTCCCATGCGTAACCGTATCAGTGTGGCTTCGATGATGAGTTGATCCCCAGGCGTGACCTGGCGGCGAAAACGCACTTTATCCATCCCGGCAAACACCGATAAATGTCCCTGCGCTTCCGGTAATTGCATGACCACCACGCCCCCCACCTGCGCCATTGCTTCCACGATTAAAACACCTGGCATCAGGGGTCGTCCCGGAAAATGTCCCTGAAAAAATGGCTCGTTGAAGGTGACATTTTTGATGCCCACCGCCCGCTCCCCCGGCACGTATTCCACAATTCGATCCACCAACAGAAACGGATACCGATGGGGCAACAACTTTTGAATCCCTTCTACGGTTAAAACGTCGGTCATATTCCACTTGCTCAAGTCTGATTGTTAATCCTACACTAGCCCGGTTCCCTGGGGTGTACCCAGTTAGTCCCCCACCTGTGCCTGATAGTCAGCTGCTGTTAACAATTCCTGGAGTTCCTCTGGCTTAGTGAGTTGCATTTTCACTAACCAACCCTCACCGTAGGGGTCGCTAGCAATCCGCTCCGGGGCATCCACCAACTCCTCATGCACCGCCGTGACCACGCCGGACACCGGCGCATACAAATCCGACACCGCCTTGACCGATTCAATGGTGCCCAAGCGCTCCCCCCGGCTGAAGGTGCGTCCAACCACAGGCAATTCCACATAGGTAATATCCCCCAACTCCTCGACCGCAAAAGCCGTAATCCCCACGACTGCCACGTCACCTGACAGGGCGACGTACTCATGGGTTACGGTGTAATGCAATTCGGGGGGATAGGTGAGCGCCATAGCCTGCGTTTACTGAGGACGGGTGTAAAACGTTCTTTTTACTACTGTAACCGGTAATTCCTGATCCCGTACCTGCACAGTTAAAGGGGTTCCCGGCAACGTCCAAGGGGTCTCCACGTAGGCCAAAGCGATGGGTCGCCCCAAACTCAACGATAACGTGCCACTGGTGATGCGTCCCACGGTTTGCCCCTGTGCCTGCACCGGATAACCAGGCCGGAAAATGCGTCGCCCTGTGCCCATCAGACCCACCAATTTGCGTGCCACCCCTTGTCGTTTTTGCGCAAGTAGGGCTGCCCGCCCCAGAAAATCCCCCTTGTTCCAATCCACCAACCACCCCAACCCCGCCTCCAGTGGTGTCACCGTTTCGTCCATATCCTGTCCGTACAAATGCAGTCCCGCTTCCAAACGCAACATATCCCGTGCCACCAACCCACACGGAGTAACCCCCTGGTCACGCCATGCCCGCCAAAGCGCTTGTCCAATCGCCGGTGCTGCCTGAATTTCCCAACCATCTTCGCCCGTATAACCCGTGCGTGCCACCCAAACCTGGCCCCAGGGCGTATGGATGGTGCAATGTCCAAAGCGGGGGATTGTTGCCAAGGTATCGGTCGTCAGGGCTTGCAGGATGGCCGTCGCCTGGGATCCTTGCAGGGCTAACAGCGCCTGCTGCACCGGTGCCACCACCACATCCGAAGGCAGATGCTGCCGCAACCAGGCCACATTTTTTTCCATACAGGCCGCATTCACAATTAACGTAGCCCGCTCCTGGTCGTGGGCATAGACAATCAGATCGTCCAGGATGCCCCCAGTAGCATTGAGCAAAACCGTATAACGTGCCTGCCCCGCTGCCAGTTGACGCAGGTCCGTCGGCACCAGATGGTTCAGGTGTTCCCAGACCGCCGCACTGTGCAATTCAATTTGACCCATGTGGGAAATATCGAATAATCCCACGCGTTGGCGTACTGATTCATGTTCTAGCGTTAGCCCGGCAAATTGCGCAGGGAGCATCCAACCCGCAAATTCGGTCAATTTTGCTTCATTTTGATAGCACTCCCATAGGGGAGAATAACGCATGAAATTCTCCAGGCAAACTCTATTTTGATTGTACCGCAACCACCCTTGCTATAATATCCAGGTGAATGGCGTGTATGGGATCTAAATTATGTCACCGGAAACAAAAGCTCGCATTGAAGCCCTGATCAAAGGCAACAAAATTATGGTCTTTATGAAGGGAACCAAACTCATGCCCCAGTGCGGTTTTTCTAACAATGTGGTGCAAATTTTGAATGCCATTGGGGCTACCTATGAAACCTTTGATGTACTTAGTGATGAAGAAATCCGGCAAGGGATCAAGGAATACAGCAATTGGCCCACCATTCCCCAGGTCTATATCAACGGGGAATTTATTGGTGGTTCGGACATCATGATCGAAATGTACCAGTCTGGGGAATTGCAAGAAAAAGTGGCTGTAGCGATGGCTTCGTAGAAGGAGCGTAACATACTCCCGACACTCATACTGACGCATAGAGTATGCGCTTCATGGCTTACGCCCCCTTCGGAGCGCTTCATTGGGGAGTTATCGCAGAACCCTCTGCGTATGCAGACACGGGATGCCCCATTGCGTAGTTGTACAACTAAAAATCCTTCGCTCCCCAGCCAGGAGCTACCCGTGCCGCTTGCAGGATAAAGGCAGCCAGTTGAGCGACTTCCGCATCGGTGGCGCTTGCGGGGGTCAGTGCCCTACAGGTATAGCTGTCTTCCGTGCCGCTGTAGTTTTTCGGAGCGCGGATAAATTGCACCAATGCCTGGATGTTGTCTCTGGGTGGGGATGCGCCGTGTAAATCTGCCAAAGATAGAGAAACCCGGGGATTGGGCAAGGTGGCTCCCCCCACATGGCAATTGATGCAGTTACTTTCAAACAACCGCTTGCCAGCACTCAGGTCGAGGGCGGTAAACGTTTGCGTCGTGCCTTGGGCATCTGCCGGTAGGGCTACCGATTGGGAGACCTTGAGATAGCGGCTCACATAGGGGTCAATCCGGGCAGCCCCAGCAGGCGGTATGATCCAGGCCCACACCACCCACCCTACCAAGATGGCGCCGATTAGTAATGCACTTTGCCGCCGCCCCACTGGACCCCCCGGATTTTCGGTTGAATCAGAATGTGCCCCGCAATGGCATACAGGTCGTCCTCGGTCAAATCCCGCATTTTCGGGTAAAGGTCGGCACTGGCCAAACTGGGATGAATTTCCGCAATCGAGGTCAACCCGTCATAACTGGTGGGGTTTTTCAGGTAGTCCACCAGAGCCTCAATGTTATTGCGAGGCGGGGTCGCCAAGGCCAAAGATTCCGGGTCCAGCCCCACCACCGGGTTGGTTTTGGTAATGCCCCCCGCATGACAGGTTGCGCATTTGGCGTTGAATAACCGTTTGCCCCGCTGGACTTCTTGTAAGGTCAACGTGGCGACATCACCCTTGTCATTTAGAGGGACAGTACGGGTGGCCGCATCCAACTCTACAGCCCAAGCGGGCGCCAGCCAGCCCAGGCACAGACAAGCACTCAAGACAAGCCAAAGGCACATTCTGACCATCATTCTCCTCAATCGCCCAACACACAGCAGCCTCTTTTAGCTT